>Ga0080013_1003800_pt1 | contig 15443 bp, 17 predicted proteins | sample ETNvirenome_6_85_FD_69236 | JGI IMG/M metagenome (GOLD analysis project Ga0080013, IMG submission 69236) | Marine viral communities from the Pacific Ocean - ETNP_6_85 (SPADES assembly) (version 2) | ecosystem: Environmental > Aquatic > Marine > Oceanic | place: Pacific Ocean | collected 2013-06-19
AATTATGTTTTTTAACTAGCTGCTCATAAAGGCTAGCTGATGTCTCTTCTGATACACTAAGAGAGTCGTCTGCTACATAATCATAATTCTTGGTAAGTTGATCAAAAAATCCCACTTGAGAAACACCCTCACTGATTTTATATTAAAATTATAAGTAGGTGTTTATTAAACTTCATCTTTCCGAATACTCTCACGAGCGTCCAGGATCTTCTGTATTGACTCTATAAGGCCTACTGACGATCCCTTGCTTGCACACCATATTGTATAGATCTGATTGACATTCTCATAGAAGCGTAAGAAGAGATCACTATCTTGAGTTAGGCCCATAACTTTATCTAGATCTTGCTTGCGCTTCTCAAGCTTATCAGATAATTCTTTTTCACGCTGATCAAGTGTTTCTTGAAGAGATGCTTCTCTAGCTGATAGATTCGCTGCTGTTTTATCAAGCTGATCACATTTTGCCTTGATATCTGCTTCCATTTTATTGAGTGATTCTACTCTCTTTTCAAGCGCTTCTTCTGTGTTTAGCACTTCTTTCCTAGACTCGCCCTTAACTGTAACTGCCATGATTAATATCTCCTCTTGCGTTATAGATTTATCTTATAATAACTATTCATTATTACACTTGTTTAGCGTGTGTATATGGTCTTTTATCACGCTGGCCCAACGAGATCGTTCTTTTACATTATATTCAGAATGAAAGACTGCTTTAGAATTAGTCTCTCTGCGAATGCGCGCTGATCGCTCACTCAATTTATCATGCGATCTATCATGGTTAGATGAGAGCTCATGTACAACATAGTAGCAACATGCCTCTTGAGAAATAAGCTCTACCCATGTATCCCAGGCAGGATGATCACAGACTCCAATCTTCCTATAGAAGTCAGTCGGCATCGCAAATGGTCCTGTGCACGTATCTATTTTATTTTTAATTCCAAACTCTTTCCAGTTAGACCTTACGTGGTTGCATGGAATGAAATACACACCAAAATTCTTTTTAAAATATTCTTCATATAAAATTGAATCCCATCCAATTGTGGGCTTCATGTAGATATCATCTCCCCAAAATAGAATTAATTCACCCCTGAGATGTCTTATAATGACCTCATGCTGATTTTGCGGTAGGTACTCATACCCTCTTCTTTTAAAGATAAAGTATCTTATGTTGGCTTTGTCATGGCTTGAAATTAAATTATCACATTCGACTTTTGTTACGTCGTCGTCGTCGTCAATAATAATTAAAAACTCAATTAATCTACAATTCTCAGAATTTTGTATTAAGCTTTTAATTACAGTTCTAAGCTTTTCTGGTCTATCTCTCGACGATAAAATAATACTCATTTTAATATTATCCAGTGACATCTTCTATTTTTTTCTCCAGCTTATATTCCAGTCTTTAAATTCTGCAGCTAGACAGTCAATTTTATAGTCTTTTCTTCCTCCGACGACTTCCTGTATTTTATTTTTAGATGTATTTCGTATACCGTTGAGCCCATGCGTCAGTTCTAGATTATTGCCATCCTTAATGCCGTTACGATAATTAGACTCATTATGCCATATGTGTAAATTCATTTGTGACAGCACAACGATAGATCTGATTAAGTCTGAATCAATTGCCTCTGCTTCTGGGAGAAGAATATCAATATCGTGGCAAATATCAGCTATCTCCTTTGCATATTCTTCTTTATGATCTGTAATAAACACTTCTTTTAGCTGTGATATTGACAATCTATCTATTAGCTCTGAAAGTGTTGGCAAATACTTTCTTGTAGTCATAAAATTTTTCCCCTTTTAGCTGATGAAACTACATAGTTTTCATACCAATCATTAATGTTACATTTTTTATTGATCTTGCTATAGCATGAATCAATCATATCTTTATATTTTTTACTATCATAATCCCTTAGTATTTCTAATAATTTTAATTTTAAATCATTAGAGTCCTCGAAATAAATAAAATCTTCCCCTGGGACGAGATAATTTTCAATTGCCTGGCTGTGCGGAAATTCTCCTCCAGCGAAGGGATTTTTGTAACACAGCATGATAGATCTAGAAAATGCTGCATCAAGAACCCTATACGTCATTGATGGAGTCATGTCGTGAATAGCGCTACCTTCTCCAATTTTTTTAAATTTAATAAACTCATGATTCTTTATAGTGTATGCTTTTCTTCTATTATGATCTGGGTGCCACATTCCATGAAAAAATCCTGTCCATACTATAGCTGCTTTGCTCCTTAAGGCTTCAATCATCTTATCTTCCCAAAGAGGTTTGTTGAATTGTCTACTATCCTGAGAACATAGAGTAAAATTAAAATTATCCATCATTGTCTTCACCCAGGGAGTTACAGCAAATTCTGGGTTCATCTGTAATGTTGATCCGCATAAAAAAACATCTTTATCTTTTTTTATTGAATCTATGTCTATTTCCGAATTTAATATATTATTTCTAATTGAATCAAAATCATACGGAAGACATGTCTGAATATAAACAGAACCTAGTGATTTATCTTTTCTTCCGTGATATGTCTGAGGGCAGTGACAGACCATATAGTCGATATATCTTTCAGCATTGATATTGTGTCTCGCTGATTTGAAACCCATCCATGTTCCTGGATTTTCCATGTTAAAAAATATATTAACTCTAGATCTATCGATTTCACTTTCATTGGGAGCATTCATACTAATGTAAAAATCAACGTTGCTTGTTCTTGAGTCATTTGAAAATTTATCCCAATCAACAATTTTTTCCATTTGTCCCGCAACTACATCGCCCGGATACTCACTTTTATACTTTTTTATCACTCTCATTTTTAGTTATGCCCTTAATTATTTTACTAGATCGGCAGATCCTTTTACAAAAAATCCATCACCCCAAGAAATTCCTGCCCAATTTTCTTCAACTAGGTTGAATCCATAATCTCCTAAAAACAGACAAATATCCTCAATTAGACTGGCTCCGTGATAGTCTAATATCTTCTTTGGTGTTTTTCTATTAATCTCACACATAATATAGTCTATAGACCTAAGTGTATTTTTTGATCCCTTTAAGACTTCAAGCTCATATCCCTGAACGTCTATATTTAAAAAATTAAAAGAATTATTCAAATTCATATCATCTAGTCTTCTCATTTTGACTGCTTCTTTTTCTGAAAACTGTATATGTGAATAATTTGAGCTTGGTTCTAATATGGATGAACATCCGTACTTGTCTATTGACTCCACAAACATTTCTATATTTGTATTGTTATTTCCAAGTGCGAAATTATACAATGTTGTTTCACAGTCTGGTCTGTATTTTTTATGTATACTTTTGATATTATGAGTAAGAATATCAAAAATCTTTCTAACTGGCTCAAAATAGACAACTCTAGGTATTCTTGCATTTAAATACCTTATATGCTCTTCTCCATGATGTGCTCCCACATGAATCACGCCGTTAATATTCATGTTATATTGTCCTATTATTTTCTCAAAATCTAATAACATATTTACCTCTTTAGATATTTTTTTGATTCTTCAATACAGTTAAATTTTGCATCAATAGCATAACAGTGATGAAAAAAATACGCATGAGTCTCTCTAACGTTCAATTTATTTTTATGAAAAACCCAATTAACAGCTGTTTGATCAGAAGTAGAATACGTCTTTACTTTAATTCCAGGATGGCTTTTAACTATTATAACGTCTGATGCGTCTATTGATATTAGACTTTTCGTAGTTTCAATAAATTCATCAACTATGTGCAAGTTGTCATGGGATATTCCCAAAACCCCCGTATTATATTCATTAAAATTATCTGTTCCGAGCGCTTTGTTACAGACATATTTTTCTCCCCAGTATGGCCTTCCATCCTTAACATTTCTTTCAAACTTCCAAGAAAGTATTCCACTAAAATTCTCTAAGTCATCTATATTTTTTAAACATGTCAAATCATTGTCAAGCTTGACGATACTCTCTTCAGACTCTTTAGCATGATATCTTATGTGTTCTAAAAGTGGGAAAAAACAATACTCTCTACTTTTCCACTCTGATATTAAGCCAGAAGACTCACGGATGTCCAAATTATTGTAATTGACATCATATTTTTTAATTTTAGAATATAATAAATCTACATCATCAGTATCTACTATGTGAATTCTATTGGGATTTTTATAGAGAAATGATGCAAAAGATGCCGCCGAATATTCGAAAACGAAGTCCTTGCTCCTATACACTGTTTTTGACCACACCCTTCCAGATCTTTTTTGTTTCTCCATATCATATTCGAAAACTAGGCTTATGGTCTTCACTAATCCCCCTTCTGTATTCTATGACTATCTTCATCAAAATGCTGTGTGGAAAATTCAAATAGTTCGGTGTCCTCGAGAGCTATAATTTGATGTCTTAGCCCCCTATATACGTGAAAATTATCTCCCTGACTGAGAATTTTTTCTTGTGCACTTTTTAAATCATCGCTTTCAGAATATTTTACAAGAATCTTTCCTGATTGAATATAGAATACTTCATCTTTCAATTTATGATAATGCCATGAACATCGCTTATTTTTTACAAAGTATAGCAGCTTGCCACAGTATTCTTCACAGTTAACAATCCACTTTTCAAATCCCCAGCCCTTTGAGACAAATTTAATGGGTAAAGAAGTCTTCATCACTCACTCCCTTATCATCAATATAGACATCTCCAGCTGGTTTTCCTAAAAATAATGAATGATATTTAATTCCCCAGCTCTTTAGTTGATCGAAGGTAAGATCATAAAACATAACATATGCGGCCGCCTGATTGTTATTGCTTCTTCCCATGCCGCGCGCTGTGAGAAGTATAATGGTGTGTCCCTCATCGTATAGTTTATTAATTTGATTAATTCGATTATTAAATGGCTTTGCATCGCTATAGTCGTGACCCTTATTTTCACACAATTTGGTGCATATAGTTCCGTCAATATCAAACACATAAGTCATTTAAATCCTCCATTGATATTACATACGTTCCAAAATTTTCAATCGCGCGGGCTGCACAGAAATTAGCAAATTTAATAGATTTATTCAAATCCTTAGATTTTAAATATTCTGTGATTAATCCTGACAAAAATGTATCACCTGCGCCACATACATTTGCACCCCTTAGCGAATTACTTGAAGAAGCTTCTAGATTATCAATTTCACTTTTTGCAGGCGGAAAAATCTCTTCTCTCCATATTGCCCCTTCTTTTCCAATTGTTACAATTATTTCACACAAATTTGGAAAAGCTATAGAAGAGGCATATTCTTCCTTATTAATTTTAATAACACAGCCCTCAAAGCATGATAGATCTTTTCGCTTAGAGTCAACAAATACGGGAATATTTAGCTCTCTGCACTCCATCAATATTTTTTTAATAACAGCTTCATCTAAAAATCCCTTATCATAATCAGAAATAGCAACCACTGAATATTCAGAAAAAATAATTTTATTAATTTTTTCTTTGCTTGCAGGGTGTAACTTTTTTCTCTCGCCGGTATCAAATCTGAGAAAGTGATGCATTGTTCTATTTTCAATAAATCTTTCTTTGGTTATTTTCTCATCATTGGTGACAATATCTACTCTGTTACCTAATCCCTTTAGGTTTTCATAGACGTTTAGTGCCATTCCTCCGTATTCTTCACTTTTGATGTGTCTCAATACAGGTATGGGTGCCTCCGGACTGATTCTTACGCACTCTCCGTAGTGATAGACATCTGTACACGAATCACCGATTACTAATATTCTGAATTGTTTTTGTTGTTGAATATCCATTTATTAACCTAAAAATCTTTACTTCACAAAGATCATTTCCGACAATTTCATCTTCACTATAATCTCCACCCTTCACAATAAGATCGGGATTTAATCTCCTAATAAGATTATATGGGGTGTCTTCATTAAATAAAATAACCTTATCGACAAACACTAATGACTCTAAAAGAAACTTTCTATCATTTTGATTATTAAAGGGTCTATTCTCGCCTTTCAACCTTTTTACGCTGTTATCATCATTTAATCCAACAACGACAATATCACCGCACTCCTTGCAAAATCGTAAAAGCTCTATATGTCCTCGATGTAGAATATCAAAGCAACCGTTTGTAAAAACTACAGACATTATTCGACACGAAAATAGGATGTCTGTGGAGCGAAATTAAATTTCTTAAGATTGTATTTTTGAATTCCCACAGCATCCATAAACGCTAAAGTCTCACCCTTCCACTTCTTACTATTGAATTGGTCTAGCACTACAACACCCCCTCTAGGGACACATGGTAATAAATTTTCTAAAGCGACTTTAGTTGGTTCATATATGTCAAAATCAAGATAAAGTAAAGATATAACTAAATTTGGATTATTTTTTACATAATCTGGTATTGTCTCAACAGCATCACCTTTTATTAATTCAGTCCTGCTTACATGAGATAGCGGTCTATCTAGATCATTAATAGAAATAATTTTTGACAATAATTCTCTATCACAGCCAGAAAACATTTTTTCACAAAAATTTTGTGAATCTTTATCTTTATTTAAACTCTTAAACCCGTCGAAAGAATCAAATCCTATAATTTTTTTATTAAATGAATAAGGCTCCAATAAAGACATTAAATGATAAAATAGCATAAAGCTAGATCCTCTAAATACTCCACACTCCACAATATCACCCGGGACTCCCATAGACATTTCAAAAATTTTAATCCTAGTAATCATATTAGAAATTCCAACCTTTGTATTAAAAAGATTAAAATTATCAATATAACCAGACATATTCGTTTCATCAATTATTCGTTTCATTTTCTCTTGTGAGATTAATTGATCACTAGACAAGTTTTTCTTGTATTCCATTTAAAAGCCCTTAAAGTTTTTATAATTCTAATTCTTTCATAATTTTTTCTACTATTAGAAATTCATCATGAAAAATAGCATCTTTAGTACATTCATCACATCTAATCTTTAATCCGCAGGGACCGTGACTCGATATGGAAATATTAATATTTTGCGGATACGACGTTAGTCTTAAGTCGGCATATCCTGTATGTATGACAATTGATTTAGTTTCAACTGCAGTTGCAGCATGAACTAAGCCACTTTCAGTCGATAAAAATAGCTCGGACTTGCCAATAATTGCAGCAGCTTCTCTAAATGTTGTATTATTAGTAAGATCTGTAACATTCTTTAAAACTTTTTCAGAATTACCAACTTGAACTACTTTAATTTTGTCGCTTATGCAGTCTACAACTTTTTGCCATTTTTCAAAAGGATATCTTCGATTTGGTGTGTAGTTATCTTTTGAAAATGGTTCTATTGTTATAAATCTCTCTCCGTTTAAAATACATTTATGAAAATCATTAGCAAAATTTCTTTCTTTGTAATCTAAATTTAAAACACACTTCAATTCAGAATTTGTAATACCATAGCATTCACAAATTTGATGAATTATGTGTATATCAGGCCTATGGAAAGCTTTTTCAGGAGTATCCTTTTTACAATAATTAGCATCTGGATTATTTAAAACTAGAGGAAAAATATAGCAATCTTTAAAAACATTCTTAGTTAATTCACCTCTTAGGTTTATAAAATCATCATTATGCCTAAAAATTTCGCTATCTATAATTTTAATAAAGCTTCCATGCTGTTCAACGGGTAAGATGAAAATATTCTTCCCAGCTCTTTTTCTAATTTCTCTTGCTGCAGGAGTCCATGTCAAATATCCGCCTAGACCCATTAACTTTCCATCCACTCATCGACCCATGATTGATCATTGATAGCTTCATCCAATAAATTATTAATTGCAGATTCTTCTGATATTGTCTCAAATGGTCCCTCTTTGATTATATCTTTTTGTGGATACTTTTTTTGATCTCCTACATTATCTTTTGCAAAATTCCACCCAAGAGGAGTACACACATCCACAAAAGATTGTGGACGATTAGATTTCATCAAGTCTTTTATTTTTTCATTACTAAGTATTTCATAGTATAATCCTGACTCGTGAGGAGGCTCTACATAGGTCCCATATCTAATATTTCCTCTGATAAATGATGCTCCCCCTCTAGGATCATTCCATGCTCCAGCTGTGAGTGGCACATGAGCTATTAATGCTATGACACTATTTGGATATTTTTCAACTACGCGCTTGTTAAAAATATCCTCTGATCTTCCCCAGTAAGCCTTTTCAACAGGCCAATTAGTTGGATATGCTCCTAAATCCTTCAGCACGCTCATTGAGAAAAGACCAGTCGTACCGAAATGATTATTTGAATCAACCCAGTATTTGCATCCTGTATTTTGACTTTGAAAACAGCTATTTGAATCTACGCGAGATGATAGTGTAATCATTCTAACTGCATCAACTCCAATAAATGGAATTCCAGAATCTAAAAGATCCTGACTATATGATTTGAGATATTCTGGCGTTCCTATGAGCTGCCTATCGTCCTGCATTGAAAATAAAACATCACCGGTGGCAATCTCTATCATTTTATTTTTTGCAATATACTCATCATTAATCCAATCTCTTCTCTCACCAAGGTGTAAGTCATCAATAACATCAAAATTCTTCAACATGTCTATTAATCCCGCCTCAGTAGATCCGTTATCAATTACAACAACTTGTATGTCTTTATCTTCTTTTACACACTCTAGACTTGTCAAAAGAGATCGTATATATTTCTTTCTGTTGTAGCTTATTATTCCTATTGTTATCTTAATCGACACTATCTTTATTTCTCCTATTTTCTAGTACACTTAAATACTTTTTATATGTTTCTTTAATATCAATTTCAGAATTGAATTTACAATCCACAGTTCTAGAAAAATCCATTTCGGGGGGATTGTACAGCTTTATAGGAGAAAAGTCCCAGTCATCTTCAACAATAATTGTTGAATTCTTTCCTGCTATCTCACTAGTACCTCCTGCTGAAGAGCATATAATATGACATCCTGCAGCTCTTGCATCTATCACAACATTTGGACAATGATCTAGCCACGCCAAATGTAAAAAATGTGAAGATCTCCTATAAAGTCCTATAAGTGAATTCCATTCTAAATCTCCTGCATAAAAAATCCGAGAATCGGCTATCATGACATCTGGATTATTTCCAGCGACAACAAGACATGCATCAGATGGAGCTATTTCTAAAAAATATCTAATATTTTCTTTTAATCTCTTGTGAGGTCTCCAGCTTGAAGCGCAACACCATACCTCGCTGAATCCATCTATTACATCGCTATCTATGGGATCAATTGATTGAATTAATTCGATATCGGTTCCATTTCTAATAACTTGATGATTTTCTTTTATTCCAAAGTAATTAAACGTTAAGGCCTTATTAAATTCTGATTGAAATATGACATCATCTGCTAGTAGGTATGTTGACTTTATTGGAATGTTTAATGAGTCAAAATCCTGATCACTGTTAAAATATATTCCATCAAGTCTTTGAACCATTGGAGCTATTTTAATTGATGATGCTATAAAAGACAGCTGAACGTCTGGAATCTCTTTTGGCTGTCCTAAAACAATAGTGTGACCATTTTTAATAAATTGTTTTGATAGCTTTCTCCCAAATGAGTTCGGCCCTGACCGAGAATCAAAGTTAACATTTTCAAAAAAAATATTCACGCTCTATCCCAAAAACCCTCTAGCTCTAACAATATTAATTGTTGATATCTGCAAGGATTCCTCCCAGTTTCTATCCTTGATTGATACTGAATTTATATTGTACTTGTAACAGATATTATCGATATACTTTCTCTTATTTGTTAAAGATAGGATTGGTAGCATCAGTGCTTGATCATAACCTCTTTTAAACCACTCTCCGCTGGGATTTAAAAAATTATTATCTGAGATATCACTTATTAATGAGGATCTAAATGTCCTTAAGTGTGATGAAGACCACGGCCACATGTAGGGATCAACATTGTCTGGCATCTCCCTAGAAATATTCATTCCGTTTATATCCCATTTATGTGCTGTCCATACAACATCGCTGCCAGACTCGTATTCTTTTAAAATTAAAGAAACAGTATCATCGTTACATAGCTGATCATCGCCATCAATAACAGCTATGACGACATCTTTATCTTGAAATAATCTCGCCGTCTCAACAATATTTCTCAAAGCAAATTTTTTATTTTTATTTTTAATACCGTGAAATTTTTCATCATGAAGGCAAAGATGAGATATTTTCTCCCATGTATCATCTTCTGATAAATCATCTATTAAGGTACACATCCATCTTTCATCATTTTGTGAATTAATTGATGAAATAATATTATCAAAATTCCTACTCATATTATAGCAGGGTATAATGAATATCACTTTCATTTATCAATCCACTTTTGAATAATTTTAGGATGATCCCCTGATAAGGATATGTGAGGAGTCTTTTTCTTAAAGTCTATCTTTCTATGAAAAATCCATCCTCCCATTTCTTCAGAGAGTTTTGCTGATAGCTCATTAATTTCGCTATCGGACACATCTGACCATGCTTTATTAAAGAACATGTTATTTTCAGGTGAATCCTCCTGCTTGACATCGTACAGACTTTGCCAGTGATTAGACCAATAATCTCTATACGTCTTTATCTTTCTAGTTATGTCGAACCACGAATAATGATAAACTCCAGGAAGAGCTTCAGAGACAGATGACATCCAGTCACTATAATTTTTAATCGATTCTTTATCACCAGATAAAGCTCTCTCTCTTGTGTCATGACTCTCCTGCGTATAAAAATTCATAAACGGAATGGGTTCAAATGTATCACTTCTAATATAATCACACCCATCAGTTCCAGGAGATGAGTATAGATTTCCATCTTCATCGAATTTTCTAAGACTTGCTGGAATTCCGTGAGTTATGTAAGGTCTATTTCTAGATAATCTCCACTTCCATGGATTGACATCTATTCTAATCTTTCCACTCTTTCCCCAAAATTCGATAACTGGAAGGGCTATAAGATCAACATTATTGGGAAGTTGATTTGCTAATGATTTAATTTTTTCACGATCATTTTCGTGAACAACCTCATCTACATCTTGTTGCCAGCAAAACTCTCCTGTGCACATCGCTCTTGCTAATGCCTTTTGAAGACCATCAAATACAGCAAACCTTGTATGGGACCAATCTCTAGGCTGCTGGTGAATAATTACGTTATTAAATTCATCAGATAGGCCCTGGAGACATTCCCATGTTCCATCGGTAGAACCTCCATCAACAATAACAACCTGATCACAGAAGTCAATCAGAGACCTTATAGAGGCATCAAACGGATAGTCTTGATCTATACAGTTCATTGTAGTTGTATATCCGCTAATAGTTGGCTTATGTTCTATTGTATCCTTTATTCCTGTCCAAAATCTTTCTCTGGCAGAGTATAGATGATTTAAAAATATGTTGTTATCATCACATGAAAACCACTCCTCAGAAGCATTCTGTACATTCTCATTGAGCAAGAGATTGCATCCTAGCATCTTAGCCTCTATCACAAGCCGTGGACATGTATCATTTCCAAGAGGGAGAAATACCAGACCCTCAGAAACTGATAATTTCTTTAATAGATCGGGATATGATAATCCGCCCACCACCTCATAATTGAGGTTGGCATTCTTACAATGGTCTATTGCCCTTTGTGTTCCCTTAATCCATGATGTAGAATCCACAATTATCCATCCATTTTTTTCCACATCCTTTGCAGCGGTTACGAGCTGCGCTGTATATCTAAAGAAATTTTCATCAAATACAGATGAGAGAACAGTATTCTTCTTTGTAGACAGAAAGGGAAAGAGAGAGTGATAGATTTTCATTTGGCTTTCAGACATCCACCACAGCGACCGGGCGCCAAAATAAAAAGCTGATACCATCTTGCCATGCATTTCATTTTGGCAATTGCATATATTTCCTTCAATTTCTTGATGTTTTTCAGGTGATCTATACCTACAATATTTGTAATCATACTCAACAATAGAGTATGTCATATTAGAGATAATTGTAGGTAATATGCTTTGATCCATTCCAGAAAAGTTACCAAATATCCAAAATTTATTTAAACCTTGCTGGAGAGTTGTTTCATTTACATCTTTTGAGTGTAGCCTAAACACACTGTATGGTGATGAATCTATGATTGCATCAGTTGTTAATTCTGCTCCACCCAAGTGATCGGATGAGAATAGATCGGAAACAAAGACTATGTCTGCGTCGTCAGGAATTGATGTGAGATCTTGTTTTTCAAATGGACTATTAAACACAGTACCCTCCACTGTTGTTATAATATAACAGGAGGATTGATAAGTTTACAACTAGCTTATCTTTCTAATGATAGGAATTACTGCTTTATTCCCTTTAAAATAGTTACAATTATCAGGAACTGATATATCAATGATTTTCTCATCATACTCAACAGATGGATTGTTTATTATGATTTTATTCCAATAGTCATTATTCCTATAGCTGTCAGATAAACTAAGATATGCAGACAGTATAGATCCCTCACTCATGTGCCAATCAAGACATATATCAAAAAACATAAAAAATCTTTTATCCTGAATTGATTTCTCAAATGCATTTTCACTGGTGAGTCTATCTATTGCTCCAAGCGGGTAATCGTCAAAAAATATAAAATCAAATTCTCCAACTGTGTGAAGAGATTTTTGCCATGTATTCTCAATCAATATTATATTTTCATAATCTTTAGCCCACAACCTTGCTCTTTCTATTACAACCGGATCGCACTCAATAATTGTATGGCTTTTTGGCTTATAATGTTGAATTCTTGTTGCTGAATAAGCACATCCGAATCCGATCTCTAAAACATGGCCCGTCGGCTTGATCTCATCTATGATTGCCTCCATGTAAGGTTTTTCCCACTCCATCATAACCTGATAGTTGTCATCACCTATTAGCATCTCACTGCCATTTTCATCTAAAATAAATTTCTGGTTAATTGTCATCGTATTCTCGATAAAAAGATTTTTCCGCCATAAACCTCTGCCGGACCGGCCGCGGGACCGATGGGTGGATTCAGGTCTATCTCAACGGTGATATAATTAATGCCATCTCCCTCTCTTGCTTTGGATAATGATGGGTTGAGGGTGAAGCTTATTGGGTCATTAGTTGGTGATGGCTGGGTATCGATTAGTGCAACTGCCGTGTCATCAATAATTTTATTTGAATATGCAGCTATTGCATCCGCATCATTCTCACAAAACACCTGTACACCATCCGCCTGAAATCCCTTTGGAATCATCTTTGATGCATATATCCACCTGGCGTTACTATTCCACGTGGCTGCAGATCCTGATGAAAACTGAGCTGTTCGACCGACTCCGGTGAATCCAAACGGCCCTGGGAATCTTGTACTTGTGTTGTCGTATGCAGGAAGATTAAAATCACCTGGAAGAATTGGGATGAATTCCGGATTTCCAAGGTATCCATCCTCCCAGCCAGATCCAGAAGATGCAGTAGATGATCTAATTATCGAACCACTAGCTACAAGATCTCCTCCAAATAGTGCAGAGCCTCGGATAGTTGTTCCAGCTGAATCGCTCGATCCAGAGACAAAGAAGTTGACATCTGAATACTGGGATTCATCTTTTGATGTTGGCCCTCCTCCCGATAAGAATAATACCATCTCTGTCGGGGATGGAACTACCTTTGGACCAATCTGTATTGTTCCACCAGCACCATGGGTGTGGAGTCGAACTGATGACTCGGCACTAAGCTGAACGTCACCAGAAATTGCGGAAACTTGAAAGAGATTACCTGCCGTAACAAAAATTCCAGCGTTGTTAATAAAGATGCTATTTCCGCTGTCCGTTCCCCTTAGTTCGAGGCTTTCTTCAGCTGATCTTACTGTGTTTGTATATAAAGTTCCAGATGAGAAAAGATCTCCACCAAAGACTGATAATCCCTCATTCGGCCTTCCAGAGCGTGCGCCTGCGCCGGCGTTAGGATCTCCTTGGGTTCCAGAAACGAAAAAGCTTGTATCTGTGTATGTTGACTCATCAGGAGATGTTGTGCCTCCTGATCCTGAAAGAAGGAATATCTGTGATGTAGATCCATCTCCCTTTACATCCAAAATTCCAGCCGGTGTTGTAGTTTCAATACCAACTCTTTTAGAGGACGACATAAATGTCATTATTGCATCGGTTTGTATCGATCCAATAAACCACTTTGTAAATGTGTCAGCCCCGCCGGTGCCACCAAATCCGCCGTATCTATGATCAATACCAGAGGGTATATTGGCAGTATTGCCAAAGTAATATCCCCGTGACCATCCTCCATCTGGACTATCCTCAATCATGACGCCTTGAATTGGATTACCCCAATCTATGTGAACCTTATTGACAGAGAGGCTTGCTGATGGGAATCGTGTGTCAATTCCCACCTTTCTGGTGTCTGTGATAACCATTCTCTGAGTTAATGGATCTGCTCCAAAATCACCATGTGTCCAAAATTGTAATTCTGTGGGATTGTCACCGGGGCCTACACTCCATGCTTTTCTAGCATGTCCAACAATCTTCGCTCCAACTCCCGCGCTGTCAGTTCCGGCATTGCCATCTCCATAAAATTCCACTGTTCCCAGATTTGCTGGATCTACGCTAGAAAAATTGGTGTCCAGACATGATAGACGAAGTATGGGGCCAGCATCATCTGCGGGATCAGAGGGGTCCCACCCTATATTAACCATTGAAGATGTGATGTTTAGTGCACCTCCTGGGAGTCCCCCTATAATAGATCCTGAAAAGGTTGTATCTCCATCAAAAATAGACGGACCTATCACTGTAAATGTAGATGAGCCGGAGACTGTTAGAGAACCAGTTACTGTTAAACTTCCAGTTACGATTGTGGAGCCGGTTATAAAGGTTGATCCGGATAGGAATAGTGAACCATCTGTCGTGAGATTTCCTGAAACAACCATGTCGGTTCCAACGACGAGGGGTGATCCTCCGAAGAGTGACCCAGATATTACAACATCTCCGCCAAATACTGAAGTCCCTCTAGTTCCATCTCCCGCGCCTGGCCTATATACGCACGATCCTATGGATCCAGATACGAAAAAGTTTGTATCAGCGTAAGCTGACTCATCAGGAGATGTTGCTCCGCCTCCAGAGAGAATTAAGACTTGATCTGTGGATGAGTTGACAAACAGAGCGTGGGTTTTATTATCTGTCTGAATTCTTACATCTGAATCATTTGCCCCGCCAGCATTGAGAAGAGTGGGGCCAAATACTGTGAGAGTGTCTGATCCTGAGACAGTTAGAGATCCCGTAACAGTCATGCTTCCTGAAACAGTTGTCGATCCCGATAAGAATGTTGTGCCGCTAGCTATCAGATTTCCTGAAACGATTAAGCCAGATCCTACGCTTAGAGGAGATCCTCCAAAAAGTGAACCAGATATGACCACATCGCCGCCAAAGATAGATGGGGCTCTTGTTGTT
>Ga0080013_1003801_pt1 | contig 15440 bp, 10 predicted proteins | sample ETNvirenome_6_85_FD_69236 | JGI IMG/M metagenome (GOLD analysis project Ga0080013, IMG submission 69236) | Marine viral communities from the Pacific Ocean - ETNP_6_85 (SPADES assembly) (version 2) | ecosystem: Environmental > Aquatic > Marine > Oceanic | place: Pacific Ocean | collected 2013-06-19
TGGATCAGTTCCAACAAGTGTCGATACATAAGCTTTTGTTAAGCCGCCGCCAGATGTGATGTTCGCATTGGCTAATTTGGCGTCGATGCGGGCGGCGGTGGAATTCACCATCGTTGCAAATACGCCCCCCATGGTCTGGTCGCCCTCATTGGCAACAGGACTAGTCGTATTATTAAGTGTCTTGTTATTTTCGGCCTTTTGATCTCCAAAAGATGTCCATAGAGCTTGAGTTAGTGTTTCCCAGTAAGTTCTTCCTCCCTCAGCACGGAAGTTTTGTTCAACTTTGTTCATCATGTAATATCCACCGAGACCGAGCCTTCGAGCAGGACTAGCTTGAAGTGAATATTCAAGACCAAAACCTACAGTGCGACCTCTTACTCGTTTCTGTGATGGGTCGCCAAAGTTTTTCAATTTCAAATAAAAATGTTGGCCGGGGCGGGCATAGGTCAATCCGTATAAAGTAAGATCGAGATTGTATGGTTCGCTCAACTCCATAGAATTATCTTTGAGGCCGGCTGTCTCCCCTTTAGCTTCCAAATAAAAAGGTTGATCGCTTTTATTAAAGTTCACTTCTTTCAAAGGCGTGTTTGGATTTCCAACCTCTATATGCATAACTCCAGATTCAACGTCCTTTTTTCTGTTACCTTGTAAATGATCCGGCTTACTATTCGTAGCATACATATACATTATCTCTATTGTCTTTAATTGTTCAAAGGCGTTCTTTTCCCACCGGCTTCGGCGTGATCGTACTCTTTGCGCCCTTTTTCTTATCTTAGAATTTGATGAGCCTAGTTCGGCTATGTTTGCTATAGATGGGCCGCGACCTTCGGCTCGCTTTGCTGCTCTAACAATCTGAGTTTTTGTTGGACGAATTAATGAAACACTAGCTGGGATGCTTATCGTACTCTCTATGGAGCGTGTTTGGTTTTCGGCTGGAAAAGGGTCTGGTATTGGATCTCCCACTGTTTGACTTGGAGTAATATTAATTGTGGGATCACCTGCGATATCTGGATTCAAAGAGACATGTTGTAACTTGCAACTAATGTTATTCGTTGGCTCTCCTTCAACTCTACATTTGTTAGTGAACACTGCTTTAACCAAATTCGTCATGACATCTTTTACAAACTCATTTAATGGATAACTCTTTCTCTGTCTTTTAACAACCTTTTCAGTCCAAAACTCCATAAAAAGTGTCATTGAAACTGGTAGTCTGTCTAAAGAAATTGTTTTTGAGCTATTGCTAGCAAAATCATTCCAAGTTATATTCCCTAATATAAAAAGTGTTTTATCTTTTAAATCTTTGGCGTCGGGTTTTTTGCCTCTGTATTCGGAGTCGCTATAAAGATTCAAGCGATGCCCTTTATTAGATGCGTGAACATTTCTCAAAACTATGTCCATTAAATCACCTAAATAAAAATAGTCTACTTGGTAAATTTGCTCTCCGGAATTAAGAGGGGCTTCAGATTTAGTGCTTAGTTTCTTTAAAAGCTCTGACAATTGTTCAGGGCTCTTGCCCGCAGCTTGCAGTCTTGCTATCCTTCTTAATTTTTCTTGTATACCCAATGCGCTGGCTGAGGAGGCACCTGCATAATAATCGTCGTCGCCCCATGCTTCGATACTAAAAAAACTTGCATCTGCGGAGCCACCCGAACCTTCCATAACTCCAACTTCTTTCGCCTCAATTATGTCAGCTCTTCTAGCTGCTGTTTTCGGTTTAACTTGCCCAAGTTTTTTCCAAAATTGTTTATAAAACGTTCTCACATCATTTTGAGACGCCTCTCTTTCTAGGCGGAGCCGCTTCGCGGCGTCAGTATCGCCATTTTTTTCCAACTCTTTAAGACTTTTTTCTGTCTCTTCATCTAAAGCTCTGGAGTCCCTGCGACTTAGATAGTCTCGTAGGTCTTCGGCTGGTACCTCAACAGTATAGACATATGGATTCCTAGCTTTTTTTAAGTTAGTTTCTTCAGCGTCTGATAATGTCGAGTTCGCTCCGAAAGTTACGGACTCACCCTTAGCAACCTTGCCATAAAGCTGCTCAATGATTCTACTGTAAGCCCTGCTGCGCTGTTGCTCCTCTAGCATATTGTTTTTTTTCAAAACCCTATCATAAGCTCTTTTCGCTGCAGCATATTCTTGGAGCCCTAGAGATTTTCGAACACTCCATTCTACACCAAGTTTAGCCCAAGCCGTAGTTTCAGCTTTAACGGCTTCTAAAGTTTCCGCAGTCATATCATCGCCGTATTTGACCCCCTCTACATTGAGTTCAACACCGACCATGCCTAGATTGCGCTCAAGTGTTGCGGCTTGAAGATCTCGAACACGCTCGGGGGTGATAAAATATTCAGCGCTGGTGTCGGCGGCGTTGGCTTTATTGCGGTGCGATATCGAGTCCATGTTAGCCTTGCTGTTTACTAAATTTGCCAGACCCATGCCGGTAGCGGCTGACTTTGCTGCTTGATAATTGCGATATTCAGGCGTCTTTCTAATTTCTGCCAGCTTACGATCACGTTCTGGATCTTTCAGGATATCGGCGGCCTTAGTGTTCATCGCACTCTCTACCGCTCCGATATATTGAACATTGAGGTAAAAGGGTAAGTTTACATTATCGTGATCAAAAGAAAATTCGTGCTTCACAATATTCAAATACAAAGTCAAACGGTTGTTGTTTATCAGTTCCATGATCCCCCTTCGTCTATCCATTGGAAAACTTGAACCCCAAAGCTTATCATCTTTAAGGAATGTTGAATCCTTAGGTAAATAAAAGAGTTCCATTTTGATTCTAAAATTCTCTTGAGAATAAACTCTATGATTGTCTTCTGATGAAGCTTGTGAATTTGCACCTTTTGGAACGGAAGGTCTTTCAATTAAGTTTGAAAAGCTTATTGGCCTGCTGCCCACGGTCCTTTTGAAGAATAGCGCGTCTGCAGAGGGAAAATAAAGCTTCAGATTAGCTTTGACAAAAGAGCTTGCTTCAGCGGGATTCTGTCCATCAAAAACGATGTTCGCTTCTGTAATGCTTGGTGCCAAGTGCCCGGGGCGGAAGCCACCGTATAAAGCAGCAGTGTCACCATATTCGCCTCTCAACTCTTCGATAGCTTGTCTTGTTTTTAGAGGATCAAACTTGCCAAACTGAAATTTTATGGATTCGGATTCTGATAACGGGTCCGCAGGGTCATAAAAAACCTTATACATATTCACCATTGGGGAAAGGTGCTGAAATAAGTTTTTAGGACAACCATCCATCAGAGTCTGGTACTCTGGATCTATAAGCTTGTTAAGAAAGAGTTGCGAGTTTCCAGAATGCTGCTCGTCTAAAACAATAACATGTTCTGATTGTTTATTAATGTTAGTGATATCGCGAAAGATTGCAACCTCGGGCATAAAGTCTAACAAAAAGCATTCATCAATATTTTGTGGAATTTTGTCTGCCATCTATAAGTCCTTTACTGAAAATATTGATATAAATCTGAAAGCGGAAAAGGGATTTCGATAACGTCTCCCGGTTTATAATCAGCTTCTAAGGGTTTTTTGTTAAACCATGGGATTATCCACCAAACAGTCGGCATACCATAAAACTTAGTTGCGACTTTCCAAAATTTATCACCGTATTGCCAAACATAACTTTGAGAACTTATATGCCTGAAGTCCTCTTCGGTTGGATGCTCGATAATTGGTGTTACATATTGTACGATTTCAGTATTATTTAAAGGATTACTGTTGTGAGACTTTTGGTCAGAATCTAAAAAATCATCTCGACGCACTCCGGCGTTTTTAAAAAATGGTCTATTGTTGTATCTAAATGACATATTGATTATTTCCTACGACCTGAGTGAAAAGCTCTGTTTATTCTTGCTTTGTCAGCCTCACTTATTGTATCATTGCTGTTTATATTAGTAGACGAGTTAATAATTGTGTTACCCTGTGTATTCTTGGAAGACTCGTATTGGTAAGGGTAGTTATTGGGGCTAAAGAAATATGTTCCGTCCTCTGGTGATATGCCCTCTTTGCCCGATTGTATAGACCAAGCAGGATCTACAGTAAAATAAGGATAGAACACAAAATTCAAAGTTATTAATTTTGGATAAACATGTTGAGTGAATGCTTTGGTGCCGTTGTTTCCTCTGTCAGCAAGAAACCCACCGCCATCATCATCCATAACTAAGGAATACTTAACATCGTCCATATATCCGGTCAGGCCACTCATTGCTGCGCTAGAGAAATCTGGCTTTTCCATATGTCCGTCGACCAAAAGATTCAAGAATCTAATACTAAAGTAAGGGACAGACGTTGGAGCCTGTGCTCTCACCATACGTTGAGTGGAGGAGTCGAATTCAAGCTCTTGAACAGGGTGTAAAGATTTAACCAACAACGATACGTTTCTTAAGTTCATTCTGGCTTCGTCGACATTTGCTGCTGGTAGCTTTAATCCGATAGAAAGTTGTCGAGAAACTCCCTTAAAGTTTTTCGGCTTTGTAATCGCACCCATTTGTGGCTCGTCTTCAAAGTTCAAGTCAACCATGTCTTCAAATGCTGTCATAAAAGCTTTAAAAGCAACTCTAACATTACAATGGCGTGCATGGATATCAACATATAATCCTAAATGATTGGCCAAAGTATTTGTGGCGTCATATAAGGGGCCTGATCCCTTTGTGTTCAAATTAGATGGAATGCCACCATAATTAAAATATGATTTACCCAATATAGAGTCTTTGTCGTTGCGATCTGGAGCCATAGTTTTTTCTTCCGTTGTTTATAACTAGGTCGATGGAGAAAGTTTTATGGAATTTGAATCCTCGATAATCTTTAAGACAACTCTTCCTAACTCTCTGTTATTAACCTGCATAACAACAGGCATAGTACCTGTTTGCACTTTCTTTTGACCAGTAGCTTGTTCGCTGTTGATTTCTTGCAATGCTTGTTTGAAAGCAGCCTTCATAGCTCCAACGGTTGGGCCACCTCCGCCAAGACCTTTCTTAAGGTTTGCATTAGTGATAACTCTGTCGCCTTTATTGATTCCGCTAATCGCGGGGCCAGACGCTCCGACCATTCTAGATCCAGAGGAACCAACCAAAAGTTCCGGGCCTTTCTCTCCCATAAGGGCTGCGCCGGTCATCGATGCTGAATCGGTTCCATTAGCAAACGCTCCAGTGAGTTTTCCAATTCCATACGCGGCACCAGCCATTAATGCGATTGGCGAGGTTAAGAATCTTAACAGGCCAGCGCCTCTAGCCATGAGCCCACCTAAAAGACCCCCTGTTCCGCCGGCCCCTCCGGTCAACATCATCAATAGCTGTAGTTTCTTCAGAGCCATTGTCATTTTAAAGATGATTGGTAACCCTATGAGTAACGAACCCCAGAAGACTTTTCCTGCGGTTCCCATTTCCGCAAAGCCCTCTAGAAGCCTGCTGACGAAATTAATAACAGGTTCCATGCTAATTGCAAATTTATTCATCGCCAAGCTAAGTCTCTCCATTATAGGCTTCATTTTACGAGCCTGTTCGGCAAGGCTCTCTTGGCGCTGTTTTGCTTCAATCGCTGCAGGATCATCCATCTGGCTGTTAAAGAATTGTTGGGCTTCCCCGACACTTGCAAAGCTTCCAGCGGCAGCAAGAGCTTTTTTCTCGTACCTGCTTAAGCTATCAAAAGAGCGTCCGGACATTTCAAGAGACTGTTTCATTGTCTCTAGTCTCTCGGCCTCAGTCATATAAACCATATCAATAGAATTTAAATAAGGGCCACCGAGAATACCATTTAATCTACCAACTGCACTAGCTGCGCCTTCAAAGGTATCAAATTGGCCGGCGACTGACATCAAAGAATCCATAGAAATTCCTGTTAAGCGAGATTGAGTCTGTAATTGTTTAAACACGCCCATCACATCGTCACCGTGAGCAACCAATTCATCGGAGTGTTTGGCGAAGTTGCCTAGAGCCTCGTTAACATTAACATCAATAGAGTTCGCAAAATGCAACAACTCTTCGGTCGTCGCCTGAGCTTGAGATAAGCTTTGGCCCATTCCCATAGTCAATGTTTGCATTGCATCGGCTGCGATGCCGGCATCAATGTTGAGTTCCACCAACAATCCAGTAAATGCGGCTGCTTCTCTTTGGGCTTCTGGAGTGGCTGTTCTAAAAGCCGTTACACTATTATATAAAGCTTCGCCAGCTACGCCGGCAGAGGCCATCTCTAAGCCCATCTCACGCAATTCGTTTGATGCGCCGGCAACTGCGGCTGCTGTCTGGGCTGATGCGCCGGTTGTTGCTCGGAAATTTGCAATTATGCCATCTTGAAGAGTAAAGAGTTCTTCTGATCTGGCGATGACTGTACCTATAGCCAAATCAAGGCTCATGTCGGCAGCGGCTTCAGCCATATCAGCCATATCTGATTCAGAATTTGAAAGTATCTTTCCAATACTCTTGACAGATTTGCCCATTTTTCCGAAAAGAGTAGTTTGAGTACTGGTTAAACCAATCATACCTCCTAAAGTATCAAGATTGCTAAGGAGATCTTCCTTTTCTTCTTCAGCGGCTTCTTTTTGCTCTTCTTTCTCATTTTTTAAATCGATTTGAAGCTGAAGTTGTTGCTTCATCTCGTCAGTCACATCTTTTTCGTTCTGAGCGATCTGAGTTTTTGCAAGTATAATCTGCTCTTGTAGTTCAGCCTCTTCTTTCGTAAGCAGGTTTCTCGCTTTCAAGTTTGCAATTCTTTTTGCTTCGCTAGCAAGGTCTTTGTTGCGCTCTTCCTCTGCCATCTCTTCGAACTCAAGAATCTTTTCGGCAAGAGCGGCTCTATCTTGAGCCACCTTCATTGCCTTCTGTGTTTTAGTTACATACTCGCCGGCTTTAGCAGACTGTTTTGCCTCAGCATCAGCAATTTGTTTGATTAAACCCGCCTTCTGTTGAAGAAGCTTATTTAGCCTTTCTTGGAGATTGATGTCTTTTTCATTTGCCACTTACAAACCCCCCTTACTTAAAAGGCCATTTTATTCCAGTAGCACTTTGAAATCCAGATGTAGCACGGCGGAGAGAAGCGGCGTTCTTTACTGTTCTGGGGTCATCCAGACCGTATTTTGTATAAGCATCCATAAACTTCTTCTCTGACTTAAGTGCGGAGAAGAAGGAGTCGATCTCTTTTCGACTTCCCTTGACCTTTAACTTTGAGACGCCAGCCGTAATAGGAGTGAACATTCTCTCTAAAGCAAGCTTAATTCTTGCACCCAACATTCTCAGGGCACTCTCATTTAGCTCTCCTTTACGGTTCAATCCTAAATCGATAACTTGGTCTAACTCTTCTTCATTAATATTTTGCATATGCGCAACTCTCTCTAATCATTGTAATTAGTTTATAGAATATGTTTTACCTATGTTTAGCATCCTTTAAAGCTTCATTCTCTTTTTCGATCTGGCTGACAAGTCTATCTGCAAACCAGTTTCTTAATCGGACAGGTAAACTGTAAGCTTCTGCGAAGCTCCAGCCTCCATGGTATTTCAGAAAGAAAAACTGCTCATATAGGTTTTTAGCATACTTCTCACTTAGGCCAAAAAAACTCCGTCGTAAACGGAATAATGACCTCCTCCTGCATGCTACATTCTGGACATTCAAAATCTTGAGTAAGGTCCACATTTGGTGATAACTCTGCATATGCAGTTCGCAGGTATCTTGAATCTGTTGCTGGCATGTTTTCAATTAAAGCATTGATGTGCTCGTTGTTTTGACTGCCGTTAACTGAACGAATAATCATCCTAAACTGATCTGTTAATACAGCTTCTGGAAGACCTTTCTTCTTTCGGTTCTCTGCTAACTTAACTAATCGCTTTTCATCAGCACCTGTCATAAGACTCAGGCCAACCATAACATCCATCTTAGGTAGTTTAAGATTGAAGAGGCCATCATCGTTTACCTCTAACTCTTCAGGGAGACTCTGGTCGACCTCGTTAAGATCAAAAGTATAGTCCGTAGAAGTAGCACAAGATGTACATGTTATCTTTGCTGTATATCCTGCTCCATAGCCAGAGATTCTAGTTGCAACCAAGATTGCATTCTTATCTCCAACTAAAAGGTCATCAGTATTAATACTTTTATCGATAATAACATTCTTTAAAAGTCTCTCAATTGCAATTCCTTTTTTTAACAGCGCAGGTGAAGTTAAAGTATCTTCGTCCTTAGCTGTCATATATCGGATCTCGACTGTTTCTACATTATGTAAAGGATGTCCTTCCGAATAAAACTTACCCTTTGAAGGAAGTTCGACAAACTCAGTGGGAGTAACAAAAGAAAACATTTGATCTCCTGCAGTGTTGTTCGAAGTTTCCATAACGTTTGGCGGAGCAGGGGCGGGTGTACCCAAGCGGTCCTCGTTATTTCTAGCCATTTTTCACCTCAGTTTTTATTTGACGTCTACTAGTTTAGCCCAATCGAAAGCAATTGTTAAGTCTACAGTGACAATTCCGTCATCTTCGTAGGATAATTCACCAAACTTTACATCTTTAATCCAAGGATTGAAGACTTGCCACGCCTCAATAAGATAAGGTTCGCCGGAGCTTGCGCCAAGACCGGGTTGTGTGCCATACTGCTCAATTCGTACAATAGGGCCTAGAGCCTTTACAGAAGAGTCTTTAGAGACAGTATATAGAGCGTTGTTTGTGCGGTTATCTGGAGTGCGATATCCGGAGTTTATCAATACGTCCTGAAGCTTGTCGCTTACATTTGGGTCGATTGGATCAACGAGGGTCATAGTGATATCATTCCAAGTAACCTGACCCGGATATTTAAAAGTATGTCCAAAATATTTATGCTGTTGCTCGTTGATTTGAAAGCTTGGCTTTTCTACCTTTCTTGCAACATAAGATGGAATGTTTGAATTATGCAAGTATACAAGCCATTTATGCTGACGCTTTGGCTCTATGCTTGTTGAATTCCAGAATTGATCACTGCCCATTTTTTTATTTTCTCCTGTTGTACTAAATAGTAGTTATGCTATAAATTATCTTTATTAATCTGCGAATGAAGCGCCGGAATCTGTGATTACAAAATCAAGTGCGATAAATTCAATTGCTTGCACTGGTTTCAAGAACACTTTTGCGTACATAATGTTTCTGTCTACCAGATCTGGTGTGGTGGTTGTTTCATCCAACACAACCTTAAAGTCAGCCAAGCCCAAGCGAGACTTAACGTCATTCAAAATGCTCTCAACGCGAGCAGAGAAGCCGTTCCATGTTGCTCTTACATTCTGTTCGAACAATGTGGTTGCTGCAACTCTAGAAATCTCTCTCTTAAGGAAGATCAAGAGTCTGCGTACGTTGATTCGATTAAGTGCGGATTCTGAAACCTGAAGTGTCTTTTGGCCGAACACTACGATACCCTCTGCAGGGAAAGAAGCGATTGGGTTAATGTTTACTTCATAAAGCTTATCTCTTTCGTCAGAAGTCAACTGGTGCTTTACACCGACAACTGGGAAACCGATTTTACCGTCACTAAGCCCACCGCGTGTGAAGCCGGCTGGTGCAAACCATACGTCGCGAACTGATTCGCTGTATGAGAGAGTACCCAAACCTACTACTGAAGGTGGGACGAACAACAACTGATCGGCCAAAGAATCTCTAATCTGTACAAACGGATAATACGCTGCACCATAACTTGAGTTAATTTGGCGATTCTTTAATTTTTGCACTGCTGTATCCACGTCTGGCTTACGATTAGCCTCGGTAGCTGTACTTTCGTGCGCTGGTATATAATCATCTTCCAAGTCGATGATTGCGAGAGCGTCTGCTCTTTCTTCGCAAATATCAATCAGGTGATCTGTAACAGTGCTGTTTGTGATACCCGGAGCAAGCATTAAGTTGCACTCAACGTATTCTGGGTCTCTTGCAGTGTCGATAGCTCTAAGTGTCGAGAAAAGAGCATAGTTCGATTTAGGATCAGAGTTGTCATCCAATCTTGTATTTCTGAATGGATCTTTCTCTGTAATATCGAGACCGTCAAATCCACCATGGAAAAGAGTTGTAAATCGATTGTAACCGAAACTACTACCAGTTAAGATAGAGTTTGTTCCACTTAAGGCAGTCAACGAAGTCCCAGCCGTACGTGAACCTGAAACATATTTAACGTCTCCGGAACCATCGGCTGAAGCGGACAAGTTATCAAGCGTGAAGATGAAAGATGGTTCAACATATGTCGAGCCTTCAGTTACGATTCTTGAAGAGTCGCTATTAAAAGTACCAATACCAGAAGGGAGTGCTTTCAGCACGTCTGCTGTGCTAGGGGCATAAGTGCTAGAACCGGATTTCGAGGTCGAAATACCGAAATAAGCATTGTTCTTCTTTGGAAGGTTGTCTTCTGTGTTCGAGTGGCGAAGAACGGGCTGTGGCCAAAGCAGAGAAGCTGTAAGGCCATGCATGTAGAACTCGGCCCCGGAAGCAATTCCTGCCTCACTTTTAGTGTTTACCCAGTGTGTCGGCAAGAAAGAACCACTATTGTGCAAAGCCCAAGACTCGGTACCAATGTTTCTTCCTGTTCCGATAACGATCTTTTTAGGACGTGGTGGTCCGTACATACCCATAGGCATAAGATTTGCTGCGTCTCCGTTGGAAACAACTTCATTAACCTCAACAGTAACAAATTTCGACATATTGCCGTAAGTTCCATACTCTCTGTATGTTCTTTTTGTGTTGTCCCACTCGACGTATTTGTCACCAATCTTTCTACAAATATAGTTTGCAGAATTTGGATTAAGATCACATCCACTGAAACGTTCTACGAGTTGAGGGGATGCGTCACTGTCGTCGATCTTTCTGATTACAACTGTAAATGTCGAGAACTGAGGGACTCCCAGTGCTGCCGATTTAGGAGGCTTGATGTCTTGGATAGAAACCTTAAGATTTCTTTGAGTCCATTCACCGGGCTCCAGAGAGTGTAATCTGAATAATTTTTGAAGTTGGTGAGCGTTGAACGTTCCCGCTGCACCTTGGTGTTGAGCTACGAACCAACCTGTGCGGCCAGCTTGCATTGGACGAGCGCGGTCGGCCCAGTCATTACCACCACCAACGGACTTCAGAGGAAGCATTGCTGCTGTTCCGATCTCACCTAACGATGCTAATCCCGTTCCAGCGTCACCGACACCGTAACCGAAGCCACCGTCTGCGGCGGCTCCACCATGTTGGCCAGCACCGCCACGTTGACGATCAAGAAGTTGTCTTTCGAAAGTCTCACCTAAGAAATAACCTTCTGTGGTGGAGTAAGCATTAGAATTAACCTTTGCAGGATTAGTATTGAATACCTTTCTGATGAACTTCTCTGAATTCTCATTGAAGTTGAACTCAATTTTCTTTGCACCAACGCTGTTTGCAGTTGCGATCTCAGCCTGAGTTCCAATAACCATTGTAAACTGCCCACTTGAATTTGCACTAGAAGTAGCAAGAAGTGCACCGTGTGAAGCTGTTGCGAATATTTGAGGAGTCTTTCCTGTAGCAATTCTAGACGAACCTGTGAGTGTCAATGTTGTAGAGGCGTGATTTACATAAAAGATAGCTGCGAGCGTTCCAGTGTGTGGAGTTACTGCGACGGCAGAGAGGGTGTCAAACTTTGGAAATACAAAAAGTCCATATGCTCCGTCTGGTGCAGATGAACCGACGTTACCCATATCCCAGCCGGCTTTTCCGCCGGTGGCTGCAGGGCCGTCTGTGCCAGAGGCTACTGCTTTGGGGTCTTCTGTCCCTAAAAGACGAATCACAGTGCAAGGAGAGTTATTTCTCAACCAAGCCTGAGCAGCATAGGCGGCATATGTAGGAGCAAGGTAATTACCGTTTCTCCAGACGTCGCCGTCTGTTGTTCCTTTACCTGTGATTGGATTTCCGAAAATTTCTACAAACTCAGAAAAGGAATTTACTATTGTTGGGCGCATTCCGGGGCCGCGCTCAAATCGACCGATAATCACGGGTCCGGGGGGTGTGCCCGCATTGGGGTTTTGTGAATTATCAACTTCGCTGAGGAAGATCCCCGGTGAAACAAACTTAAACTTTTTTTCAGCCATGCTGTGACGTCTCCTTTATGACTATAATAATTGCTCTAGTAAATAGTCGTTTGATTTTCCAAAGTCCAAAACTAATCGCGATAAAATCCGCTCTTATCAGTGTGTTCTGGGATGTCACCATAGATTACTCTTTCTCGTGGAAGCTTAACCTCCACAGCGTTCTCTCGAATAACAACTTTTGGTTGTGCTTGATTCTTGCCTTCGCCTATCAAATAACCGAGAACTTTGACCTTTACTGTGGTCTGGTACATTCTCTCGTCAACCTGCAAAGTGGACACATTATTGTTTTGGGCGAAGTCCTGTTCAATAAAGCTTTCATAACGATGGCCGTCCTTTTCTAGAAGAAAGTAATTAATACCTCCTGTCTTTGTAATAAATGGCGTAATCATTTCGTTCATCTGTTGCTGGTACTCTGTTCTAAGTGTTATCTCATATGATATATCAACATAGACTGGCATTGGAATAGACATTGATTGATAAACAACCTTCTCATTCTTCTTTGCAAAATTAACTTGATCTCTCGCACCGGTATTTGTGGATGCGAATTTGCCTCTACGTTTGGCATCGGCATTTGCAAAGTTTGCAGTCTTATCTTGATTAATTCTTCTATTAACAACAATTGATCCTCCGCGCTCATCTATGTTTGGAGGGATATGAGCTTGAAAGATTCCTTTGTTGGAAGGGTCTTTAGTCATGCTGGCTCTGGAAAGCGAGATAATAGGCAAAATCAGTGAGCCATTGTCATCGCGGAGTTCCTTTCTGTTCTTTATCTGGTGAGAGCGCTCTGCCGACATCCAAATAACTGGGGATTTCTTCCAGCCCTTGTTTGTTGTGCAGAATATATCAACGGTATTGTTAACCCATTCATACATAGCTTGATCAATGTTCTCTAGAGTTGATGGTGCAATGATTGTTTCGGAAACAATGTTGCCATCTTTGTCAATTGTATATTTGTCCTTATCAATTGCCATCGAATAAGCCCTCGCGTGCTCTGATACACTTAGCTGAGATTTCCATTTGGTGTTCTACTTGACCAAAAATCTGTTGTGGTTCGTTCAAGCTTACAATCTCATAATAAATATCACCATACAATACAAAGTCACCGGTTCTCACAAAAAGATCTTGATCTTCTGTCAACCTTCTCTTGTGAAAATGGATAACAATAGATGATTTTGTATCAATCCCGACATTATCCATCCATTCGGTCTCGTCACCATCGTATTCTATGAGAGCATGTACTCTAATTGGTGGCAAATAGTTCTTTTCAATGGCCTCTCCATATAAAGGGTGGAAATTGCTGTTAGCAACGCTTATTGGGAAATAAAGAACTTGTTGTCCGATGACTCTTTCGATAAGTTCGTCATTCACCTGTTTAACCAAGTCTCTTTCTTTCTTGCCAACGAATAAAGGAGGCGGCGGTGAGGCCGGTTGTGACCATTTCTTTGCCATTTCTTACCCTCCTATCCTGTGAATATGCCCATGGGCAGTTTTTCTTGCATTGTTCCGACGTTTGCAACAATGCCGGCGTCTTTTTCGACCAGCTTGTCGTAAGTCATCTCGTCAAGAACTGTCTTAAGCTCCTCTCGAAGAGCAGTTTGCTCTTCTTTTGCTTGTGACACTAAAGCATCACCATTTAAAGTCACTGATTCTCCCGGAATCGGGATTGTTGCGAATTTAGATCTTACATGACCTAATATTTCTTTTGATAAGGACAACCCGAATCTTCGAATCCATTGTTTACCAATCGAGTTGATCTTATCGTATGGAATGTTTGCAAACGGCAGAGTGTTCATGTTGTTAATGCCGTGTGTGTTGTTTCTTCTTTGATTATTCTGATCCCAAGAGTTATGTTCATTTGGAATAATGAACTCAATCCAATATTTGGTCGGCGAAGTTGCAGATGTAGGATTTGGGAATATTCTTAATTGATTATTTTTAATTTCATACGAATAGTGTGAGTTTCTAGTATAAATCGCGTCTTCGTAGCCTAGAGCTTGTTGTTTGTTTTGCCAGACTGGTACAATCTGAAATTGTGAATCATCAGCATATTGTCCATAAGTCTGTAAATTACCGACAGCATTCAAGCCACCATAGTATCCATAGAACCTCCAAGAAGCTGCTGGTGTCTTATAATAAACCTTTCTAATTAATATTTTATTCTTGCCAACTTTATCAGAAAATTTGTAATCATTTTCAGAATCCACAGATGCAGAATATACAATTGCCTGAAGGTCATAATCTTGCACTGAGGCTGTAATATCAATTGAAGCTGAATACACAGTATCAAAACCACCAACATTAACTTCATTTGAAAGAGCTTGTCCGACCCTTCTTGCATAAGAAAATTGGAAATTAGGATATTTAAGCTCTACTCTGTCTCCCTCAAGAGACGCTGAAAGCCCTGAGTGCTGGTTGTAAGAGCCTGAAGAGATTAATTCACCGTCACTGTTAAAGCTACCAGTTGCATCGCCTAGAGCATCTGAGAGCACGTTCTTGGATTGGTGAATGTTAACAATATAAGAATATTCTAGAACTGATTCTTCATAAGCTGCATAAACATTGCCCTCGGTTATCTCAATATCCAAGATATCTCCACCAAGTTTCTTATAAACGTAACTAACTTGGTCGCGAGCACCCTGAAGGAATCCTGCTGAACCCGTATATACGCCGATAGGGCACGCAGCCGCTACATTTGTTGTGCTTCCGGAAGCTGGCAGAATTGTTGCACTTTGTGTGCTCTTGGGGTTGAGGGGTGGTCTGGTGGCCATTCACGAGTGTCTCCTATAGCAAAGTAAATAGTTTTGGATAAAACAAAACCCCCACCTGAAATAAATCAAATGGGGGTTTAATGTTTAACAATAAACAATCCTTAAACTAAATTAGTTTGAAGTTGTTACGGTGATTGTACCACCAGTTGTTCTTATACAAGATTTAACAGTCATAGTATCTGTATCTGCATTTGCATAGAAATACATATAAGATCCTGGTAGAATTTTAGTAGCAGCAGCAGAAGCAGTTAATATAATGTTCTGATTGCCATCTGTTGTCGCCGCTTGGCGAGTCACAATGTCGTTTCCAGCACCAGTGCATACAACCTCAAACGATTCCGCATCCAACTCATTGTTTTCATGTGTACTGATTGTAAGTACTTGAGATGCAGTAAACGTATTACCCGTAAAGATAATAAGTGAAAACATGTCTTCCGTTGTTATATCTGTCGTCGAATCTGTATATGTCAATGTGGATGGCAAATCGCCGGTCAATCTAGTGATATTCAAGTCATCTGGAATGGGCGAAGCCCCTGCGGTATTCAGTACATAGTCTGTACCTACAACTGCCGTTTCTCCAAATAATTTTGTACCCTGCACAACAGAGACAACTTCGTCTTGTTCTCCCAACGGCAGCCGTTGGG
>Ga0080013_1003802_pt1 | contig 15438 bp, 15 predicted proteins | sample ETNvirenome_6_85_FD_69236 | JGI IMG/M metagenome (GOLD analysis project Ga0080013, IMG submission 69236) | Marine viral communities from the Pacific Ocean - ETNP_6_85 (SPADES assembly) (version 2) | ecosystem: Environmental > Aquatic > Marine > Oceanic | place: Pacific Ocean | collected 2013-06-19
AGCAATGCTTCCATCCAGTTCACTAGTTAGTCCCGCTGTAGCCAGCTACTGCATTTTGCACTGGTTTTGCACTAACGTTTGCACTAACGACGACCCCCTGCATGCAGCAGGTCCTTAGTTCAGATGCCACGGACCAACGTCAAAGCCAATAGTTGGGTCTCCGACTTGCGTCGCCAAATCAAGCGGAAGTGCGTTGGCTGGAAGGTGCAGGAGCAGTCAGGCAAGGTCCGGATCTTTCACACGCTTGAAGACGGCAGCCGCCCCTCTGTCACCACTGACATCGAATGGAGGGTGAGCAACAGCACCGCGATTCAGAACGAGGTGGTCGTTTTGATGAAGACCATGGCTGAACACAGCTGCAGCATCAAGGACGCCTTTGCACGCAATAAACAAGTGCATGGTGTTGTCACGGGCAATGGAATCCAAACAGGAGACATTGATTGGCAGGCGATCGCCGATAACTTCCTCGCAACCAAGACAGGCCACCGTGTGACCACACTGCGTGACACCAAAGCTCGTGTTGAAAAAGCGCTTGCACTTTTCAACAAGAGTCCGCGACCCACTGATGGCCACTCACTGATGAAGGCCTACGCCAAGGCTTACTTCGCCAAGTGCCCTGCAGGTGGCAATGGCCGCAAACGTGGCTTGGGTGATATCGCTGCCTTCCTCAACTACGCCGTCGATAAAGCTGGCGCTCCGTCACGTTTCATGCCATTGGAAGGTGCCGACCGTTACGTACTGATTGGCACTGCTGACAATGCAGACGATTCCCTCACACCTCCCGTAAAGCCCGAGCAATTGGCTGGCCTACTGGATGCTCTACAGGCCGATGAAAAGTCAGACCTATGGCTTGCTGTGGCCCTTGTGGGTTGCTTCGGATTACGCCCTGCAGAACTAGCAGCACTGTCTATTGAAGACGGCAAGTTGTACGTCGGCAGTCAGGTCAAACGCAACGCCCGCAGCATGAAAAAAGCCACCACCAAACGTCGTGTTTTGGCATTGGAGGTTGATGGCCGCGGCGATGGTGCCAAGGCATTGGCACAGTACGACAGCGGATTGGTGAAACTGCCCAAGGCAGTGCGTAAAGCGATTGAGTCAGGGGAGTTCAAAAAAGTGGGCGATGCCTTCCGTCAACTGCTTGACCGCTACCCGTATTGGCAGTCGCTGGTGAACAACACTGACGGATTGACTCCCTATTCCTTGCGTCATGGCTGGGCATGGCGAGCCCACAAGGGATACGAGCGCCCGCTGTCAGTTCGTGATGCCGCGGCTTTGCTTGGCCACAGCCCAGTGACCCACCACAAGCATTACGGCCGCTGGGTGGATGAACAAGGTCTGGAGGAGGCCGTGGGGGCGTTGATGAACAACAAGTCGAAGGTGGAGGAACGGATCTGATGGCCTATGAACAGAAACGCACACGTCAACCTGCTGCCATCGTCCATCAGTAGATAGGAACAGCGTCCATTACTAGTGCTTGATGCACCATTAATGAACAGTGTTGTCATCTCTGTCTGGCTTAGGAGTTCTTGGGCTCCATCACTGAAGCCAAGCATTCCTTCTGCTAGTTGATCGATAGCTGTTGTATCGATCAGGACTTGAGACAATGTCATTGGATAAATTCCAATAGAACATCGATCGATAAAGCCCCCGATAGGGGGCAGTCGTGGCAGCAAATGAGTCAAGATGACGGTTGTAGTCCCTTTCTTTTTTTTCTTTTCAGCACCTTCCTGGAGTTAGAGGGTATATAAGGTCCCAGATTTTTAATTTGAGCTTTAGGCTTCTATAGGTATTTCCACTGCAGTGCTGACAAAAGGATCACAGCGGAGAAAGTACTTATGCCTTGATTATGCAATAAATGCATAATCAAAACAGCAGTAACTGGTAAACCTCATGGCAAAGTCTTTTGCAGGAAAACGAGCAGTATTTGGCGTGATGCCAGCAATGGCTGAGCTGGTCTAATAATCAATTTCAGAAGGCTAGTCAGGACTTAGGTCGCCTGCAGTGGAAGGGCTTAGAGAGAACTGCTGGCATCCCATGACCTGCCAGCCGGATCAAGGGATTATGCATAATTTGCGTAACTTGGAGTCGTGCTTTTGTTATGTGCTAGATGTAGTAATAAAGGCAAGGAGCACTCCACGAGTAATCAATGAAAAATCAACTGATAGGACAAGAAATCGTACCGTCGACCTTTGCGGCAGTTGATACTGTGAATTTGACCTACAAGTTTATAGCAATAACCACAAGCAAACTTCAAGTAAATTATGCTATCGGGCCTAAAAGATATGCAGAGCATTTACAACAAATAGCAGGCGGTTATTACCAAGTAGATAAAAACTTAAGCATCTGCCTGGCGGCCATCTATCAGGCCAGATCTAAGCCGGCCATCGAGGATACAAATACCCCGGGAAGATCTCAATCCAGATGGCACCGGCGGAGCCACGAAGGCATTGAGCAAAGCAGCGGGGGCAATAGATGACCTGGCCAACGCAAGCTGGTGGCAGTGGAGACGACCAAGGCCGTGGCATCACATCACTGAGTGATGGCTCATCCATTGTCACTGGTTACTTCGAAGGCACTGCAAGCTTCGGGGATACAACTCTTACATCAGCTGGAGGCAAGGACGTCTTCATTGCCAAGCTCAATGCTGATGGCAGCTATGCCTGGGTAACAAAAGCTGGCGGCAGCTCTTCCGACGCCGGCTATGGCATCACATCGCTGAGCGACGGTTCATCCATCGTTACTGGTTACTTCAATGACCTCTTGAGCGAAGGCACTGCAAGCTTCGGGGATACAACTCTCACATCGGCTGGTAGTGGGGACGTCTTCATTGCCAAGCTCAATGCAGATGGCTCCTACGCCTGGGCAACAAAAGCTGGTGGCAGTTCTGATGACCGTGGCTATGGCATCACATCGCTGAGTGATGGCTCATCCATCGTCACTGGTTACTTCTCTGACACAGCAAGCTTCGGGGATACAACTCTCACAGCAGCTGGTAATAGTGACGCATTTATTGCCAAGCTCAATGCTGATGGCTCCTACGCTTGGGCGACAAAAGCTGGTGGCAGCTCTTTCGCCTATGGCCGTGGCATCACATCGCTGAGTGATGGCTCATCCATCGTTACGGGTTACTTCGAAGGCACTGCAAGCTTCGGGGATACAACCCTCACATCAGCTGGTAGCGAGGATGTGTTCATTTCCAAGCTCAATGCAGATGGCACTTTTGCTTGGGCGACAAAAGCTGGTGGTAGTACACCTTATGAACAGGGTTGGGGTATTACATCACTGAGCGACGGTTCCTCGATCGTTACTGGCAGATTCGGAGGCACAGCAAGCTTCGGGGATATAACTCTTACATCAGCTGGTCAGGCCGATACATTCATTGCCAAGCTCAATGCAGATGGCAGCTACGCCTGGGCGACAAAAGCTGGTGGCAGCGATCACGACCTTGGCACGAGCATCACATCGCTGAGCGATGGCTCATCCATCTTTACGGGTGGCTTCCGTGCAACGGCAAGCTTCGGGGATACAACTCTTACATCTGCTGCTGATGCGCCTAGACCTGACGTTTTTATTGCCAAGCTCAATGCAGATGGTACGTATGCCTGGGCGACAAAAGCTGGCGGAAGCTCTTACGACTTTGGCACGAGCATCACATCACTGAGTAATGGCTCAAGCATCGTCACTGGCGAATTCAGTGGCACTGCAAGCTTCGGGGATACAACTCTCACAGCTGCTGGTAGCTATGACGCATTCATTGCCAAGCTCAATGCTGATGGCTCATGGGTTGATGCCACACCACCGGCTGCTCCATCTACGCCTGATCTAATCACTGCTTCTGATAGCGGCAGTTCTAATAGCGATAATCTCACTAACGACACCACTCCTACATTTACAGGAACAGCAGAAGCAAATAGCAGCGTTGAACTCTTTGCTGGTTCAACTTCACTCGGTACGTCAACTACTGATAACAGCGGCAATTGGTCTCACACCGTCGCTAATAGCGCTGCTCTTGCTGGTGGCACTTACAACATCACAGCAAAAGCAACAGATGCTGCAGGTAATACATCCTCTGCATCAACAGCACTCAGCATCATCATTGATACCACTGTTCCTGTTTTCTCATCTACTGCAACAGCAACAGCAATTGATGAAGATAGTGGTGCCAATCAAGTTATTTATACTGCTACTGCAACTGCAACTGCAACTGACACATCGGCGATCTCCTACAGCCTCAAACAAGGCAACAGCGACGATGCGGCATCCTTCTCTATTAATTCTTCAACGGGTAAAGTAAGCATTAAAGGCAATCCCGATTACGAAACCAAATCCTCATACGCATTCACTGTTGTTGCTAGTGATGCAGCGGGCAATAGTAGTGATAAAGCTATCTCGTTGGCGATTAATAACCTGGCAAACAGGGGGGCTAGATCATTTGTGATCATTCTCCCAGTAGAGGGTTCGGATTATTGGTATCATACCTTGATCTCCGGTACCGCAGCTGTTGGCAACGACTTAGAATATGCTTTTGTCAAGGATGCAGATGACCCTGATGGTAATGGGAGTACTTCCTACAGCTGGAAAACTAGTAGCGATGGCAGTAACTGGACGGAAGTCGCAACTGGTAGATCTTTTACTGTTCCAAATAATGCCCAAGGTAAAAAGCTTCAAGTAGTCGCTTCTTACACCGATGGCGAAGGCTTCAATGAAGCCGTAACGACTAATGCTGGGTCTATTGCCTACGTCAACGACGGCACAGGATCCTTCTCAATCAACGGAACAGCAGCTGTTGGCGACTACTTAGATGTTAGTCAGAGTACAGATGATCCTGATGGTAATGGGAGTGTTTCCTACAGCTGGAAAACTAGTAGCGATAGCAGCAACTGGACGAACGCCGCAACTGGTAGATCTTTTACTGTTCCAAATCATGCCCAAGGTAAACAGCTACAAGTTGTTGCTTCTTACACCGACGGAGAAGGCTTCAATGAATCCGTAACGACTCATGCTGGTTCTATTCCCTATGTCAATGAAGGAGTTGGATTATTTGCCATCTCAGGAATACCTAATGCAGGCAATGAACTTACTGTACATCAAAATATTGATGATCCTGATGGCAACAGCAGTGGCAGTATTGACTACAAATGGCAAACCACTAGTGATGGATCTACTTGGACAACTAAAGGTACAAAATCAATTTTTGTGGTACCAACAAATGCTATAGGTAAAGAGCTCCGAGTACTTCTTGATTACATCGATGGGGAAGGCTTCAATGAATCGGTAACTGTTGATGCTGTCTCTGTTCCAAATATCAACAATGGCACTGGTACAACCAACAACGGAACTGGATCATTTGCCATCTCCGGCACCGCGGCTGTAGGCAATCAACTAACCATTAGCCAAACAGCAGCCGATCCTGACGGTCATGGCAATAGCAGCATTGCCTATCGATGGCAAACCAGTAGCAATGGCTCCAACTGGATTGATGCTTCTAATAACTCATCATTCAAGATTCCTCCTTCTGCTTCTGGCAAACAGCTGCGGGTGATACTTAATTATAAAGACGCAGAAGGCTTTGATGAGTTCGTAACTGTTAATGCAGGCACTATTCCATACGCTAGCAATAATTTAGCCCCAACAGATATTGAGCTATCGACAACAAGCTTCAATGAAAACATCACTGCTGGTTTTGCTGTTGCAACTCTATCCACAACTGATCCAGACTCAGGTGATAGCCATACCTATTCATTGATCGGTGGTGATGGCGATAAAGATAACAACTCATTTGCAATTGTAGATGATCAACTCAAGATATTTGCTCCTCCCAATTACGAGACCCAGTCCAGTTACAACATACGCATCAAAACAACTGATTCAGGTGGCTTGTCTTATCAAGAAGCTGTCACTCTTAAAGTCAATGATCTTGATGACAACTCGGCTCCTACAGATCTAATCTTTTCTACCTCTAGCTTTAACGAGAATATTGATGCTGGATCAGTTGTCGCAACACTATCAACAACTGATCCGGATTCAGCTGATCACCATCGCTATGAAATGGTCAGTGGTAATGGCGATGCAGATAACAATGCATTCACACTTGATGGTAATCAACTCAAAATCAAAGCAGCTCCCAATTACAGCAGCAAATCGTCTTACAGCATCAGGCTTAGAAGCATTGATAGCGGTGGGTTGGACTACCAGGAGTCTTTCACCCTCAAAGTCAATGATGTTGCTGGTCAAAAAGTACTTGATACAGGCGATGCATCCTTCTCAATCTCAGGTGCAGCAGCGATTGGCAATCAGCTAACCATTAGCCAAACAGCAGCCGACCCTGATGGCAATGGCAAGGTTTCCTACAACTGGCAAACCAATAAAGATGGCTCTAATTGGCTTGATGCTGGTACTGGTTCATCATTCAATATTGCAGGCAATGCACAAGGCCAACAAATCAGGGTCATTGCCTCCTACATCGATAGCAAGGGCTTTCAAGAAGTTATCACCACCAATGCAGGGACTGTCTCAGCTTCTGATACACCCACCCAGAAGGTCTACACCCAAAAAGCAACGATCAACTTTAATCCAGGCTCTGATGTTTCACTGCCATTGATCTATAGCACCAGTGATAACAATGGAGACCTCTCAGGTCTAACACTCAATATCCACTACAACTCGTCTCTACTGAGCCCAAGTGGTGTAGAGAATGGCTTTACAGCAATTGAATCAACTTTTGCCAATGCCTTATTAGATGACACTGACGATAAAGATAAGGATCCACTAACAGATAAAATTGTTCAGTTGACCTGGCTTGATTTCCTATCTCATTTCCCAAAAGGAAAGCTACCTGCCAATTTGGGAACACTGAAGTTCGCAACAGAAGATCAAGCTACTGACCCACTTACAGGAGAAGCCTTACGTACCAATGTGCGCTACACAGCATCAGCAACAGCATCTAATTATGACTTCTTAACTGGTACAACAACACTAGACACTCTAAATCAATCCTTCAATCTCGACGTCGATGGTGATGGCCAAGTCACAGCACTTGGTGATGGCTTAATGGTGATCCGTAAGTTGATTGGACCTGCCTTTGCTGGTGATGCACTAACAAATAAAGCAATCTCAAATGCTGCAACACGCTCTACCAACGAGATCCATGAAAATATTCAAAAAGCACTTGATAATGGTGCTTTAGATGTTGATGGTGATGGTAAAACCACACCACTAGGAGATGGCTTGATGATTATCCGCAATCTGATTGGACCAGCCTTTGCTGGTGATGCACTGATTAGTAAAGCAATGAGTGCTGATTCTCCATACTTTGGCAAAACTGATGCAGCAGATCTTGTTACTGCCAATATTGATGCCTTGAAACCTCAGGATATTTAATAAGCAAGAAGTTTTAGGCAAGAGGTTTTACGAAGGAATGGCAAAATAGGATGTTTGCGATTTACTTGGTAGTGCTAAGCCAATTCAAACGTGGCGGCGATGCGATAAAGAAGCAACAGTTGACCCTTCTCTGACGCAATAGCTGCTAGTAGGCCTGAGCTTTGGCCTGCTGCTGCTGCAACCACCGCCCTTAAGCCATCAACGAGCTTGAGAGAAAAAAAAGCCTCCAAATATGGGGAGGCATAGGGTTTAAGCAGAAGTAGAAGCCACTGGCTTCTTGCTGACGCGCTTAGAGACGAGCTTTTGAGGATCTCTAATCTATTTTAAGAGATGATCAAGTTCAGGAGTGGCAACCTCAAATGGTTCATCGTCATTCGTAACTGCGACTTCTACCTGCTGCTTCTTTGCATAAGCAGCTTCGCTGGCCTCACAAGCGCGGTTGGGGTAGGAGATCAGATCGAGTGCTTGGTCAGCTCAGGGCTTCATATCCCTCAACTGAGCGATAAAATACAGCGAGGCCGGACTGAATATGGACATGTTGCCTCCTGGTGAGCCCTATGCCCAAGCAGCTGAATGCGGTTATCACCAGCCTCGATGCCCTTCAAGCCATGAGCTCTCAGATGGTCAACGACGTCAGTCTGCAAAAACGAATGCTTAAACTACTACTTAGAAACCTCAATCTCTACGAAGACCTCCGAGCACAGGCAGGTGGGTGAGAATGAACGAAGAAGACGTCATCAAGCTCTTCGGAAGACAATCAGGAGGTAAACTATTCAGGGTGATTAAAGAGGAGATGAAGAAGGATCCTTCGGACCGCGATAACTCCAATAAAGACCAAACCCTTAAAATCTTTTTAAACGCAGGGATAAGCACACAGGAACACAATCACTGGAGAGACGTCAAGATGCTGCCCTTAATGGACAGCATCTCTCTGAGACAGTGGGGGAGATTAAACACAAAAAACCTAGAAATAGAAGACAGATACGAAGAAGGGATTGACGACGGAAGAGATAAGTTAAATTGGCAGGACACTTCACTTTCATGGAATGAGGCAGAAGTTATAGCTGCAGAAGAGTGGGTAAACAGCAGGACCAAGAGAAGCAGCACTTCAGCTTCTGACCAAAACACCCAAAAGGTCGTAAATATTAAATCACTAACATATGAACAAATGCGAGAGGAGATACAAGAGGCAAGTAATGGAATTACAAACGAAGCGATCCGACAAGCCACATATCGAGCAATCAAGAAAGCATTAAAGGATAAATGCCAACCCCCAATAGCAATTAACGGTTGCGTGAAGGGCTACGCAATCCAAGAGATTAATGAAGCCCAAGGCTTAGGCAAACACTCATTAGTCCGATCATGCAAATACATATGCACAAATTAAGCAATATTTAGTCCAATCAATCAATACCAGTTAGACCGTAAACCCCATTTATAATCACAAAAAATCATCATAACTAATGCCAGAACTTCGAGTCACCATCTCCAAGAAAAACCATGCACTTCTCGAAGCACTTAAAAATGAATGCGGCTTATCGCGTAGAAGCAAGCCACTAGAAATGATAAATGAGTAACTATTTCAAGACAAATAATCTACAGAAGTGAACTCGGGAGAGTAGCCTTAATCTTTGTTTTTACCGCTACAGCCTGCGCTCCATTCAGCCAGCGTAATGCAGCAACAGGATTGACTAAATATCTTTTGCGAACAGAAGTAGACGACGTACGATCAATAAAATCAACACCTGAGCGCAAGACACCTCCCTTAATCTGAGCAACCAACCAATCTCGACCACAGTGAAGATGTCGTGTTGCCTCCGAGATTGGAACAAACCGGTCAGGGACTTTCTGCTGAGAAAGACGAGAGACGTCCGACTGCAGGCGATCTATTCTTAACAATAAATCATTCATGATTTTCTTCAACTCAAGCAAAGAATCCACAACTATAAAAATAATTAGACATACTTAAGCATACGTCAGCATAATCAAAATCAAAATATGTTTACTCTCTTGTTAGACTCATGGCAACCATCGTCTAAGACGCCAAGTTTTAAAACCTAAAATGACATCTGCCACCCTGCGCTCCTCATGATTGATCTCCGAATGAAAACCTGTATAGAAAAAAAAGAAGGCCTAATCAAAAGATGTGGCTAGGGTCTGACGCATAGTCAATATAAAAATAATCAAGCTCTCTTGTATCACAAGAATGGCGATAGATCCTATATTTATGTCCATCAATATCGTCTCCTATGACCGAAATACGCTCACCAGTATCAACAAATTTACCGTCGGCTCGTAAATGCTAATACTGCTTGTGAATTTTCATTGGAAGATAATTGGATGGAGGATTGTTCTTATCTATGCCAGCATTAATTGGTCGCAGAAAATATGCGTTATCCCCCAAAGAAAAAACCTGAGCTGGGATAATAGAGTCAGAAGAGACGATGGCAGGTATGACCCTAAAATACGAATCATCATTTGATTTGACAACCCTATGAAAAATCAATCGCCGTAATCTTGGTATCGATACTCCAGATTGAATCATTAAAGAAAAAGATGATCGATCATTTTTCAAACAAAAGCTGAGGATTAGGGAGAATCTCCTCCAGCTTCTTGCCTCTTGGAGCAAAATTACGTCCATAAATTCCACCAGCAAACGGCATGAGAGGGTTTCCAGTCATTAATGTGACAACAGCTCCAACACCAGCACCTAAATAGGAATACTTATCAGCAACTTCACTGCGCTTATCATACAATTCTGCTAACGTATAGCGATGCATTTCAATAATCATTCGTGCATATAGACTTTCATCAAATGGGGGGACATTAAGAACATGATCAAGCAAGGAAATATTGCCTGTGAAGACTCCGAAGTGATGGCAAGATTATTTAAAAATGACTGAATACAAATATCTTTATTTTCAAACGCATCAAACAATGATTTGACATTGTCTGAAATGTCACCACGACCTAATGGAACTATCGCAATCGATGGAGAAAATGTTGGAGAAGATCCAGACCTAACATCTTTAAAAACATCTGAACCCCTTGATCTCAAATCCAGCTCACCATCAAGGATTGCTAGAGAAAGCGAGGATATCGGCACCATTAGAACCCACACCTTTCAACCTCAAAATAGTATTATTCTTTGATCCAGGTGGAACTTTTACATCATAAGATTGACCTTCAATTGAAAACTGTTTAACGCAACCATATTTTGCATCTGTTAAAGACACCCTTAATGTAATAGTACTCGCCTGAGGATTATTCTTCGATTTGACTTGATATAAATTCCGAATGATCATCTCATAAAAACAAGTCTTGAAGGCTAATCTTTCAAAATCGCCTTGTCTACTTATCAAAGGCATAGAACCAGTCATGGCTCCTAATGCTTCTGACACAGCATTTTTTTCTTCTTTAGATATAGGAGCAATATCCAATAATCTCGAAGCAACAGGAATAATTGCAAGAGGAGGGCACAAAGCATAAGCTGCTATCGCCAGAGCATCTTTTTTATTAAAGCTAACTTTTTCGTGATTAACGGCCAAAAACCTATCATTAGTGGAATCATACTTTCCTAAGAAGATCAATTCATACGGATTGTGAACGAATTAATCAATAAGCTGATGGTCAGGTGAAAAATCTATAGTATTTCCTTCTTTAGATGCAATAGCAATATCCAATAATTTGGAATAGCCCAAGACATACCTTTGCAAAAGCGTCGGCTCACCAGCCGCATAAACACTACCTAGAGTCAAAGAACTCAACCTGCAAGTTTCCGAGTCAACAGAATCTGGCTCTAAGTATCTAAAAACCGTATTCGTGGTTTTATCTAGAGACCCACCAACTAGAATCCATAATAATTCTAAGCTGGGGTCAGTTTCCCAAAAACATGGGTACCCACTACTTTTATAATATTTATCAGAAAACTCCGCCAACCCACTTGAATTTATCAAGTAATCAATCTCTTTGACACATTAAACAACATACCTATTCGAAGAATCTGAACGATCTATGAAATCCATTACGGTCGAGCAGACATAGAATTAAAAGTCTTTGACTATACGAATCCATCAATGAGATCTGCTTCTAGATCTGGCTGCAACAAATCACCTGCATCAACATCAAAGTCGCTACCTTTAACGTAGTTTGAAGCAGCTTTAGCATTTAATATTGCGGCCTCAGTATCACTGTACAAATCATCCATTGATGCCAAATAATCAGCTGCATCTAAAGGTGCTTGAATGTTGGAGCCCAAATCAATAGAAGCTCTATCAAGAGCTTGAACCGTCAGCCTGTACTGGGAAAGGGCATCAGCGAGATCACTCATGGAACCTCTAGCATATTGAGTCCAATTTAACCCAGGACTAGACTTAATGCATTATTAATAAGAACTGGGCAAACAGCTTAACAAGCTCTATCTCAAATCAAGACAAGTTGAAGGAGATGGTCTATTTCACCGAGTTCACAACAAAGACGCCATGAAAACCTACACCCGCATCATAAGCAACTTCTTTAAGCTCTTGTTTCTGTTCATCTGTTAAACCATCCCAGAAAGCATCAAAGAGATCCATACTCGCTTTTCCTACTCCAAAAATTCCTAGAACAGAAAATGGGAATGGCCACCCAGGGGAAGACCAGCAACACGACCCCAAGTACAGCGCTGATAGCAGCTCCCTCTTTAACAGAAGCCCAGACAGTATCTTTCAACCCACCGGGCTTGAGTAGGGCGATCGATGACTCCACGCTTACGCATCGCTTCTGTAAGCAAAGCGGTTAGAAGAGCTTGATAGATGGCATGGACCAGAACACCTCCAAGGGTCGACTCACTAACAAACTCAGTAGCCGAGACAGGTCCAACACTCCCATTGACATTTATGAAAGCCAGACTGGCAAGAGGCACCACCTCGACACCAGCTTTTGGGATTTGGTATGGATCACGAGAGCGCCCCATCGTTGAATGGATCACTATTACGATATTAAGGGGGGGGGGCAATGCAAAAGTAGGAAAAGTATTTCTAACCATTTAATCCATACTCATGAGGTGGCCTGCCATGCATTGAAGGTCTTTTACGTCGATTAACTTTTTGTGCATCGAAAAGTTGATAGAGACAGCGCCTAACATGCTCCTCATTGCTCAAATGTAACCCCTCACATATCTCCTTTGTTGTAAAAAATTGACCCATATTTACCTCGAGAAAGGAGATAATCTTTAACTTAATATTAGCCTCTTGCTTAGGCATCAAGGAGTCAGTGACTTGTTTCAACTCCCAATAAAAATCCTCCTCAAAACGCTCAAGAATCCATTCAACTCCGACCAAAACATGTCGTTTCCCGAGAGCACGCAAAGAGAATAGATTGTCTTTCTGCGTTAATCCCCAGGCATCATTAACGGCAGCTGAAATAGTTGCAACGCCAGAAATGTCTGCCCAGTCAATAATCTTGCGCTTCATACGTGCTCCAGATCCATCCTTAGAAGGCTTGTTCAAATGAGCCGTCATCAGGATCAGTACATTATTTTCTGAGGCTAGCTTATTCAATTCATATAAACGATCAGCCATTGCCAGATCCATAGTTGTGCAACTAGAAGACGCAAGAACGGTAGTTAAAGAGTCAACGACAAGTACACGCCATTTCTTCGATCGAACAACCTCTGAAAGGATTTTCATGTCAAGCGAATGATCATCGAACAAAATGTCAAACCGACGCTTTAGATCCATTCTTTTCATCTTTCTTATGGTGACATTTTTAGGCTCATCACCTTGGATAACTAAAACAGAACCCTGTTGGACAGGTACAGAGTCCAGAAATTCTGTGCCCTCTTGAATGGCCTCAGCCGCTCTATATAACAAAGTGGTCTTTCCAGTACCAGGTTCTGCTGCCAGCAACACAATTCCCATTGCAGCAAAACCCTCAATTAACCAATCGACTTTTCCTACATCTGCCCCACCCCTACTGGCAGAACGTATGTCTAAGGAGTCTATTGACGAAAATACTTGGGATGAGATCTCATACCCAGCTGAATCCTTCTTCTGATCAATTGTGAAATTGGAACATTGGCCGATTGCATTTTTAGATTCGCCCACATAGGCCCAGGTGACTCCATCACGAGTAATGGTCTGCCCTAGCAATAGATTGGGTGGATTCCACCGATTACCTTGATGGCACTGAATAAATCCCCCGTCTTGACGAATTCTGCAATCCTCTTCAGTACGTCCACATATTGGGCAAGGGATACAATCCTTCCAAGAATCACCAGAAATTTTCTTGTTATATGACACCTGCTTGGTATTAATAAGATTTCGGATAAGCTTTTCCCAAGCTTGAGTTGGCTCAGACATATCCCTGGGCAATCCGCTCCATAAATAATTACCGCCTGAGTCCAGGTGTTGACCGAGAACAATGCATTGGCCATTCCCATAAAAAAGCTCTACTTGCTCTTTAGGAGCATCACTCGTAGAGAAAATAATCTTCCCATGAGCTGCAAGCTGATCTGATAATCCATCATCCTTCATCCGAAATGCCACCTTCAAGCGTGTGGCATCAGTATCTCTAGTGATTTTCCAGCCTGAATCCTCTACAAGGCATTCCGATTTAATGCAATAGTCAAGAGCTGACTCTCCATCAATATCTATTATCAAAAGATTCCCAGCTTCTGGTCCAGTCCTTGTACCAACACAAATTACATAACTGGGCATTTCATTAATCTGCTGTGGTGTATAAGCAGATCTTTGCCAATCTTTTAGTGGCAATGCAGTATCAGGATTCATTGGTGCTTTCCCCTTCTCACCAGCGCCACAAGGAAGCAGGGGAAATCCATCTAATTCGTGTAGGCGTTTACGCCATTGAGCAGTCAACATTCCAATACAAGTGAAGTCCTTATCAGACTCATTAGGGATGAGTAATAAGTCAACGTACTTAGCCAGACAAAGACCAGACAAAAGCAAGACAAAATTGTTTGGCAATTGTCTGGTTCACAATCAGCGCATCTTCGTGAGTAGTGGCAACATGAAAAAGGCGTCACCCTTGGCCATTTGAAATCACAAAAGTTTCTCTGGCTAGCCGAGGTCAAATCATTGACTGGACTTTCCAACTAAACGACGAGGGGAAAAACCGATGTCCAATTGGCTCGATACAACTCATGCCTGCGCTGTACTTGGCATTCATCCCAGCACTTTGAAACGTCGCCGTGATTCACACGGTGGCTTCTTGGAAAACGGCACTCACTGGCGTTTCAAAACTGATGCAGCCAATTCCACAATGATGTGGAACGTGGAAGCCATCCAAAAAGAGTTCAATCGTCGGGCGGTCAAAGCACGTCAAATAGGCTGACAGAATGAACCTGCTATAGCATATTGAACCAATTAACTCGCTGAAGTCTTCTTGAGCCTGAAACGACTTTTATCCTCCCTGGTTTTTATCTATTAGTTATTCAATTGATATCGAAAACTAATAGCAGCACCCCCCAGATGAACAGGGCAAAAACCATACTCCTCTTACCTATTTGTTGGATACGTCACGCCTTTGGACGGCAATTTGTCGAGCATTACAAGGATTTCAACGTTTGCCCAACCATCTCGGAAGCAGTCAAACAAATCATCCAAGAAGCCCACGTTCAGCACCTGGTTGAACAAGGTGTTTGATTCAAGGCCTTGAACTACTGCAGCCCGTAGCCCCCCAGCTTGTTTCAGCAAACGAAGTAGGTCGAGCCTGATTCCAACAACTCCTCCGTGCTGGTCACTGTGCTGTGACGGTGACCATTAGCGCAAAGGGAGCCTTCAGTGCTTTCTTGCACTAGTTCTTGCACTAATTGGATCGTCCCACTCGACAAAAATCAAATGGAGCCAAGGAGACTCGAACTCCTGACCCCCTGCATGCCATGCAGGCTTAGCAAGACTCAAGGAAGTCATTCACAGACCAGGGATCACCAGTCAAAGCAATGCTTCCATCCAGTTCACTAGTTAGTCCCGCTGTAGCCAGCTACTGCATTTTGCACTGGTTTTGCACTAACGTTTGCACTAACGACGACCCCCTGCATGCAGCAGGTCCTTAGTTCAG
>Ga0080013_1003803_pt1 | contig 15423 bp, 20 predicted proteins | sample ETNvirenome_6_85_FD_69236 | JGI IMG/M metagenome (GOLD analysis project Ga0080013, IMG submission 69236) | Marine viral communities from the Pacific Ocean - ETNP_6_85 (SPADES assembly) (version 2) | ecosystem: Environmental > Aquatic > Marine > Oceanic | place: Pacific Ocean | collected 2013-06-19
TTTAAAAAAGAAGATAAGGACTCAAAATGAATTACGCCAAAGAACGTTCTACAGAAATTAAGTTTCCGTTAGCAAAAGAAACCATCAACGATAAAGATATAGACGATTTATGTGAGTGGCTTAAGACATATCCCAGACTGACAAAGGGAGAGTTAACTTGGCAAGTAGAAGAAGCTTGGTCTGAGTTTATTGGAACCAAATATGCCGTATTTAACAATTCTGGATCTTCTGCAAATCTTCTTATGATCTATGCTGCAATACAAGCTGGAAGAATTAAAAATAAAAAGATTGTGGTCCCGTCTATTGGTTGGGTTACGACAATCGCCCCATGCATGCAATTTGGGTTGCACCCCATTATGGTTGGAGCTGATAAAAATACTTTGGGAATTAATTTAGATCACTTAGAGACAATATGTGAGAAAGAAAGACCAGATGCTGTTATATTTGTACAAGTTTTGGGTGTGCCGCATTATAAAGAAAGATTATTGGAACTCAAATCTAAATACAAATTCACGTTGCTAGAAGATGCTTGTGCCGCATTGGGAGCAGCATATAAAGATGGTACTAAAGTTGGCACTATTGGAGACATGTCATCCTTTTCATTTTATTTTGGCCATCAGCTCTCGACGATTGAAGGAGGAATGGTCAACACGAATGATCCCGAATTATATGACCTACTATTGATGTTGAGAAGCCATGGCTGGGGTAAAGATCTTAATAAGAAATCTTATGATCGCCTCATTAAGAAATATGGGATTGACGATTTCCATAAACCATTTACTTTTTTTATACCGGGATTTAACTTGAGATCGACTGATTTACAAGCATTCCTTGGTTTAAAACAAATTGATAAAGCGGAATGGGCCGCAAGACGCCGCAATGAAAATCATATCCGTTATGCGCAAAATTTAAAAGACACAGTACAATATCAAGAGTGGGAAAATAATTATCCTGTATCTATTTCGTTTGGAGCATTGGCCAATAGCAATGGCCATAGACACGAGATTATTAAGAGATTGGTAGAAAATAAAATTGAAACTAGGTTATTTAGTGCAGGTAATCTTGGAACTCACCCCTTCTGGGTGGATAAATATGGGAGATTTGAAGACGAGGTGAGTAATTACGTACATGACTGTGGGTTTTTTCTCCCTAATTATCCAGAGCTAACATATGCAGATATTGATTTTATTTGCAATGTTGTTAAAGGAGGATAAAAATGAAGATTGGATTGATTTTTCCCACCTGGACTGATACGTATGGGGGGTATGCAGTTTTGGCCAAGCGCGCTGCCAATTGGCCGCCTCTTAATTTATGTATTGTGGCCGCTTTGGCCGAACAAGAAGGACACGAAGTTATACTTATTGATGCCGAAGCGGAAAGAAAGTCAGCAGAAGATGTCATAAAAGATTTAAAAGAGTTTGGAGCTGAAGTAATAGGTATTACTGCCAATACTCCTTTTTATCATGTAGCTACTGACTGGAGTATAAAACTTAAGGACGCGTTTCCAACAGCCCCTATTGTTATTGGTGGACAGCATATTACAGTTCTGAAAGAAGATGCGATGATTGGTAAGTTTGACATTGGTTTTTTAGGAGAAATAGAAGAATCATGGCCCATGTTTCTTCAGGAATATGATAAAAATAAAAATATTTCAGAGTGGGTAACAAAGATTACTGGTTTAATATATCGAAAAGAGGATGGATCCTTCATCAATACTGGACAAGCAACCCCTGTTTATGATGTCGATAAAATGCCTATCCCGGCGAGACATTTATTGGATATGTCCAAATATACTCTGGGTACTGAAAAGAGAGGATTTCAGCGTATGACCTCTATTCAGACAGTGAGAGGATGTCCCTTTAAATGTACATTTTGTAGTACACAAGTTTTTGGAAAGAATTTTAGACGTCGGAGCCCCAAGTTAGTCATACAAGAAATAATTGAATGCGTTAATAAATTTGGTAGTGAACATTTTATGTTTTTAGACGATACCTTGACGATGCATAAGAAACATTTTTTGGGCATATGCGAAGAAATTATCAATGCGAAGGAAAATGGAGATCTTCCACAAAGCATTAGTTTCGAGGGAAGCACGCGAGCTAATGTTATAGATGAAGACATCGCCAGAATAATGAGTGAGGCAGGTTTCATCCGACTTAGTTTTGGTTTGGAATCTGTTGATGTTGTTATAAGAAAATTAATGAAAAAACAAGTAAAGTTGGAAACCTATATTGAAGCTTATAAATTTACCGAAAAATATGGTATTGAAACTGTTACGTCAACAATGATTGGGTACCCTGGCGAAAGCCACGAATCGATTAAAAAAACTCTTAGTTTTCTTCGCTGGCTTAAACCAGTGAGACGTGCTAATTTAAGTATTACCGTTCCTTATCCGGGTACTGAAATATATGAATGGGTAAAAAAAGAAAAATATGGACTTAAATTAATTGAGCCTGATTTTAAACAATGGAGAAGATATAATGTTGCGGTAATGCAAGTTGGAGATTTAAATCCAGCTGATTTGGTAGAGTACCAAAACGATGCATATGCTAGCATTTATCTAATGCCTTGGCGATGGAAGTCGCTTTATCAAAAAGATGGATTAGGGGGTGTATGGCTTACTTTTAAGAGACTTTTACGTTGCATAAGGAAGGGTCGTTTTGAGATGATTTTTGTTTCACCCGAATATTGGAAGTCAGAGTTGACAAGACCCCGAGAAGAAATAAAGAAAACGTTAAACTATTTGGAGAACTTGAATTCAAAAGATATGCCGCAGTCTATGCCTTCTTTGCAAAATAATGTTTCGTTTAAATCTATGAGCATAGCAAAGAGAAAACCACGACGTAAAATACACAACAATAACGTATCGTCAGATCCTACCACCAATATGTTCACGTCGTCAGAAAATAGTATGCAGAAAGTTACCTTATCGGGAGCAAATATCTCACATAAAATAACGATAGATAATAATGGTAATAATGATATTTTTTCCACTCTTCCAGGAAAAACAATCCTTGAAGCAGCCCATATATCTGATGTAGATCTTCCTTCATCCTGTACTATGGGTGGATGTGGATCTTGTCAGGTACATTTAGTGAGCGGAGAAGTCCACATGTCTGGGCCTCATTGTTTATCTCAAGAAGAAATAGATGATGGAGAGATATTAGCATGTCGCGCCACTGCATTGAGTAATATTAAAATAGAAATACACGATATAATAAAATAGAGTTCATACCTCCGGAGAAAAATGTTACGTTCATATATATGGAATAATAGATGACAGAATGTAGAAGCTGTACGTCAGATAAGCTAGTTAAAATTTTAGATTTTGGTAACCAACCATGGTGTAATGATTTTTTAACCAAAGAAAGTCTTGGCAAAGAAAAGTTTTATCCTTTGGAGCTATTATGTTGCCAGGAATGTGAATTATTGCAACTAAGCCATACAATACCGAAGGAAGTAATGTTTTGTAACCATCAATATTTATCGAGCATGACAGATACTTTGGGCAAACATTTTCTAGATCTTGCTAAAGAAAATAAAGATCAGCTTGATTTGCAAGAAAATGATTTAATTGTTGATATTGGAGGAAATGACGGATTTCAACTAATACAATATATGAAACTGGGATTGAAAAATATTGTAAATGTTGAATCGGCTGCAAATATTTGTGTCTTTTCTGAAAAACGAGGCATTAAGACAATTAATGCGTTTTTTAATGAAGAGAAAGCTAAAGAAAATTTTGAATATGGAAAGACTAAACTAATCAACGCCTCTGGTGTCTTTTTTCATCTAGAAGAGCTGCATAGCGTCATCAGGGGGATCAAATACATGTTAGCTGATGATGGGATTTTCGTAATTCAATTTATGTATGGTCCCTCGATGGTGGAAAATAACAACTTTGACACCGTATATCATGAACATTTGTGTTATTATACGTTACGAAATGTAATCGATTTACTGAGACCATATGGTTTGGAAGTTTTTGATGCGTATTATTCTGATATTCATAGCGGATCCATAATAGCCAAAGTAACACATAAAGACGGGCCTAGAGATAATAAAACTAAATCCTTTGAAGAAACTAGAAAAAGTGATCAAAAATATACACTCAAAGAATATCAAAAATATTTTAAGACAGTGAAAATGTATAAAGATAAGTTATATAATTTTCTCTCTACCTTAAAATCTCAGGGTAATAAAATATATGCCTATGGTGCTCCCGCAAAAGGAAATACGCTATTGAACTATTGCAATATCACCAACAAATTAATAGATAAAGCTGTTGAAATAAATAAATTAAAATTGGGATTTTATATGCCACAATCACACATACCTATCGAGTTAGAAGAGAAGGATGATTTACCTGATTATTATTTACTATTATCTCATAATTTTTGTGACGAAATCATTAAGAAGAATAGAGATATTATAACAAAGGGCGTAAAGTTTATTATTCCCTTTCCGGAAATTAAGGTTATAGGATACGATGACATTAAATAAGCAAATTTTAAAAAAAATAGGATTAGACAAGCATTTGGATAAAGAGAGGGGCCATATTATTCAAACTCTAAGAACGTCTAAAAAGATCTGTATTGATATTGGATTATCCGAGGTTGCTCCCAATTCTGCTATTTGGCTTTTAAATGATCCGGATAGGTGTGTTATAGGGATCGAGCCTCTAGAATACAATTGGGAACGTTTGGAAGGAAAACATGATTATAACAAAAAAGATCCGTCGACTGGTTGGCCAGGTATTCGTATTAACACAAATACTGTAATCATTAATGGTGAAAAATATTGTGACATTTCAAACAGATTTTTTGATATTCGTTGCGCAATAGATAATGTAGTATCGCCACAACAAAAAGAATTTTATCATATGATGGAGGAAGGGTCCTCTAGTTTACTTAAACCATCCTCGACTCATGGTTCGAATATCAAGAAGATTGAGACGGTTCAATGTGTTAACTTGAAAAGTATTTTAGAGCTTATTGATTGGGAAAAATTCAAAGTTGTGGAACATTTAAAGGTGGATTGTGAAGGTCATGATCTAGAAGTGATTAAAAGTGCGCAAGATTATATAGAAAAAATTATTTTTGTTACTTTCGAGATGAGTCAACATAATCAAGGACATTGGAAGAACCATTATAATTATGAGGATGCGATGCACTATATGATAAATCGCGGCTTTCAACAGATTAGATATGATGGGGGAAATATTAATTTTTTTAATACTCGATTTGATCCCTATATAAGATATATAGATTGGACTCGTTTCTCCGGCCATAGAAGTATTCCACTAGTGTTTCTGGATACATCGACACCCGTTTATTACTGTGATCTTGCTTTGGAGGAAAACCAATGAAACCGTTGCATCTATGCGTTGTCATGACGGATAGCTATTTCCCTATATATCAAAACATGTTTAGCAGAGTGCTTCCAAGAGATTTTAATTCTGTTAATATTTTGCATGTTAGAGACTATGATTCTAGGCCTGGACTAGTTGGAGAACCCGATTTTAAAACTATTAACTATAAAAAGTTAGAGTTTGTCGCAAAACAACTGGTGACACACGAAGGAGATAATTTATTAGTTTTAGATATAGACATTATCTGTTTTCGTAGTTTTAAACAAGAAATTAATAAATTATTAGAAAGTAATGATATGGTTTTTCAGTGTAACCCTCCGGGTCCTACGACTTTACCATATGGAATTGGAGTATGGGCATTACAATGTAGTCGAAAAAATATGATGTTTTTTGAAAAAGAGGTTCTTACAAGGGGTGAAGTGCTTTTATATGGAGACCGATTAAATGAGTTCTTCGACAACAAGGTGCCGGTTCCCTTGAACTGGATGCATAGTTTAAATGGACACCCAGAACACTATGCCGGTGATCAGTGTGTAATTAATGCTGCAATTTTAGAGAGTGATTTAGGCAAAGAACTGAATGTTTCATTATTACCAGATACATATGCTTTAAGCGGTCAAATAGACTTCAATAGCTCTAAGGATTATGCTTTATATCATGCCACCAATGGTGGACAAACGGCTGAAGAAAAGGCAAAAACATTATCTGATGTATACCACAAAATGGCGAATAGGGCAGAGAGGATGGAGAGTAAATGAAAGTATTAGTTACTGGAGCCACTGGATTTTTGGGCAAGCACTTGTGTAGAATATTGAAGGAACTTGATTATAAAATTTATATATCAAATACCAAAGAAGCCAATTTATCAAGAATTGAAAATTTATATATTTTTAATGATATAAAGTTTGATTATATATTTCATCTCGCATCTGCCACAAAAGCAGGAGATTATTGTTTAACCCACCAGGGAGATCAATGGGAAAATAATCAATTATTAAATACGAATATGCTAGTTTATTGGAAGAAATACCAATCACAAGCGAAGATAATTTGTATGGGTACGAGTTGTTCGTATCCGGTTGATCTTCCAATGACGGAAGAGAATTACTTAGTTGGACAACCAGGAAATGATCTTTACACATATGCAATGACAAAAAGAATGTTATTAATTGGATTAAAAGCTTTTGAAAAACAATATGGCTTAAAATGGCTCTATTTCATTCCTTCGACTTTGTATGGTCCTGGTTTCGAAAAACACGATAATCATTTTATTTTTGATCTTGTTAGAAAAATTTACAACGGAAAATATTCCGGTTCAGAAGTTGAATTATGGGGTGATGGCTATCAACGTCGGGAATTGATTTACGTGGAAGATGCTGTTAATGCTATGTTGAATTTGCTGAGTCAAGAAAATCAAATATTTAATTTGGGCTCTTCTAAAGATCTACCCATACGATATTATGCGCAAGAAATCAGTGAATATTTAGAGTACGACTTCGATAAAATCAACTATAATATTGAAAAATATGTAGGAGTTAGAAAGAGAAAGCTAGAAGTAGATAAGGTACAACAATTATCATTAAATTATTGTCACACATCTTTGAAAACAGGGATACAAAAAATCGTAGATTTCTATTCTGATAAATATGGCAACAAGAGTTAAAGGATGGAGGAGAATAAAATGAATAGCAGAAAATATTTACCAACCCTTTCAGAATTAATCGATCGACTTTCTATTGTTCAGCTTAAAGAAGTGTTCATTCCAGAGCATAAGGCAGAGTATGCTCAAGAGATAGCAGATATTTGTCATGATATTAATATTTGCCTTTCCCAATCAGATGTTATTAATGCTGAAATAATTCGAGCTATTGTGGTATTATCACAAATGAACTTGCATATTTGGCATAATGAGTCCAATTATCGCAAAGGAGTCAAAGATGGTAACAATTTAGAACTTACTCATGGCATTAACGGGATCCGAAATATCGCCAAGAACAAGATTCAAGAAGTTGTTGGAGGCAGAAAGGATTATAAAATTGATTGTCTTGCAGCTGAGTTTAAAGATTGGGAAGTGAGTTGGTAAATGAAAATATTGGTAGTAGGAGATGCTTGCGAAGACGTTTACATATATGGTATGTGTAGCCGGTTAGCACCCGAAGCTCCTATTCCTGTATTTATTCCGCAAGAGGAGAAAACCAACGGGGGAATGGCTAGAAATACTTATAACAACTTGGTGTCATTGGGCTGCGATGTGGAGATCCTTCACAATTTCGAGGAGATTAAAAAATCTAGATATGTAGATAAAAAAACACATCATATTTTTTTACGCGTAGACACGGATGATAGAAAGCTTCAAAAAATAGATGAGAAATATTTACGAAAAAGTTTTCTAAATAAATATGGTATCATTGTTATATCGGACTATAATAAAGGATTTTTATCCGAGAAAGATATTGAAAAAATATGCTATAATCACCCTCTGACATTTATGGATACTAAAAAAAAACTAGGACGTTGGGCCAAAGATTGTACTTGGATCAAAATTAATGAAGATGAATACAATATTTCGCGAGAGGATATTGAAGAGATACGGCATATTTTTATTGATAAGCTTATTGTTACTTTGAGTGAAAAGGGTGCACTATATAAGGGAGAGATTTTCCCGGTAGAAAAAGTAGAGATCAAAGACTTAAGCGGCGCGGGAGATACATTTCTTGCCGGATTAGTATATAACTATTCAAATACTAACGATATACGACAAGCAATTAAGTTTGCTAATAAATGCGCTACAAAAGTAGTACAGAAGAGAGGAGTAAATGTCATTTAAAAAATATTATGAGGTTAACAAATGGATTGCCGATAACAAATCTGCTAATCAACTTGCTATATATCCTTGTACTAATTCCAGATATGACACAATGAATCAACCTACAGAAAAGGCCTCAAGGATGGCAATAATTTAGAATTGACACATGGCTTGAGTGGCATTCGCAATACTGCAAAAAATAAAATACAAGAAGTTGCTGGAGGCCGTAAAGATTACAAGATAGATTGTTTGGCAGCTGAATTTAAAGATTGGGAAATTAGTTGGTAAAGTAATATTAATAATGGATGACACATATCGGTTTGATGTAGTTGTTGTTGGTGCCGGTATTATTGGATTAGCAGTAGCAGAAAATTTATCGCACATATATGAAAGAATTTTAGTTGTCGACAAAGAAAGTACTTGCGGCCAACATACCTCTAGCAGAAATAGTGAAGTAATACATTCTGGTATATATTACAGACATGGAAGTTTAAAGGCTAGCTTGTGTCTAGAAGGTAATGAATTATTATATCAATTTCTCGAAAAATATAACCTACCTCACAAAAAATGTGGCAAATTAATTGTTGCTAATGAAGGCAACGTTGATGAGCTGCTTGATTTATATAAAAAAGGACAGAGTAACGGGATTGAAAAATTATCATTAGTTGAGAAAAGTGAAATACTAGAATTGGAACCTTCGGTTAACGCCACGATGGCCATTATGGTACCGTCTGCAGGGATTGTAGATAGCCATAGCTTAATGAAAAAATTAGAATATTTGGCACTTCAAAATGATACGATTATTTTATACAATACAGAATTATTAAATATTAATAAAAAAAATAGTGATTATGTGTTAGAATTTAAAGATGAAGGTTACAAAGTAAAAACAAAAATTGTGATCAATGCAGCTGGTCTTTGGAGCGACAAAATTTCTGAATTAATGGGCATTAAAGAAGCAAATTATGAAACACGTTATTGCAAGGGAGAATATTTCAAAACTAGACGCTATAAGAACATGAATTTTTTAATTTATCCACTTCCCGATTTATATTCTTTGGGCATACATACGAAAATGTCTCTTGATGGAGCTATTTCATTTGGACCCAATGCTTATTTTGTTGATGAAATAGATTATAACTTAGATGACACAAACAAGAGTGATTTTGTTGATTCAATTCAACAATATATGGATATAGGGGAAGAAGATCTTTATAGAGATTATACAGGAATAAGGCCAAAGTTACTAAATCAATCTGATTTTATTATAAAAAACGAGGTTGATCATGGCTATAAAAATTTTATTAATTTAATTGGAATTGAATCGCCTGGTTTGACGAGTTGTCTGGCGATTGCAAAATATATTAGGGAGATTATTCAATGAACATATTAATTACGGGCGGTGCAGGTTATATTGGAAGCGAACTAGTTCAGTTTCTTTTACCTCAACATAAAGTTACAGTGTTAGATAACTTATTATATGAAAAAGATTCTCTTTTGAGATACGTCCCTGACGATAACTTTGATTTTGTTAAAGGAGACGTTAGAGATACAAAACTTCTTGACGATTTGGTAGGTAAAGCTGATATCATTATCCCCCTTGCAGCTTTGGTTGGATTTCCTCTTTGTGATCAACGACCCAAAGAGGCTGTTGAGGTCAATTTCGAAGCCAACGAATGGCTAGCTAAAAATAAATCTCCTGATCAAATGGTTATTTATCCTTGTACTAATTCTGGCTACGGTAAAAGCTTAGATGGGTCAGTAATAACAGAAGAATCTCCTCTCAATCCGGTTTCGCTATACGGACAAACCAAAGTCGATGCTGAAGACGTTTTCAGGAATGCCGATAACTGCGCCACTTTTCGCTTGGCAACAGTTTGTGGACCTTCAAGTCGCATGCGCACGGATCTTTTGGTCAATAACTTTGTTTTGAGGGCTCTCAAAGATCGCTTATTGGTTCTATATGAATGTGAGTTTATGAGAAATTATGTGCATATTTGGGATGTTTGCCGCGCATTTAAGTTCTTGATTGATAATTGGGATGAATGCAGGAATAATACTTATAACCTAGGTCATGACGAAATGAACATGAACAAGCTGCAGTTAGCGCAGAAAATCGGTGAACACATTCCGGTAGAGATTATTAAAGCAGAATATACCAAAGATCCAGACGTGCGTGATTATATTGTAAGCAGTCAGAAAATATATGATAAAGGATATCATTGTTTATATGATTTGGACGTTAGTATAAAACAGCTTTTAAAGGCATATAAGATCATTGATTCTCCGTGGTATGCGAATTATTAAGACATGAAGAATATTTGGACAAACGGGTGTTTTGATATTTTGCATCGAGGTCATATAGAGCTTTTTAAGTTTTGTAAATCTCGCGGAGATCGGTTAATCGTGGGTATTGATTCCGATAAAAGAGTACACCAATCCAAAGGAAGAAGTCGTCCCTATAATGCCGAAGAAGATAGATTTTTCTTTTTGGAATCAATAAAATGGATTGACAAAGTGGTTATATTTTCCACAGATGATGAAATGGTAGAAAAAATAAAAGAGAACAATATCGATATTTTAATTGTTGGATCTGATTGGAAAGGAAAAAAAATAATTGGTGAAGAATATGTAACAAAAGTTGAATTTTTTGATAGAATAGGTACATATTCCACTACTAATATTTTGGAGAGAAAGTGAAAATGACATACGTAATTGATATCGATGGTACTATTTGTACAAAAGCTCAAGATTTGGATTATGAAACAAGTGAGCCAATAATGGAGAGAATAGAGAAACTCAATAAACTATACGACGAGGGCCATACTATAATTTACCACACAGCTCGCGGCATGGGACGCTATAGCAATCTACGATCCAGAGCCGAAACCGAGTTTTATCTTTTTACCGTCAATCAACTTAAAGGGTGGGGATGCAAATATCACCGAATCTTCTTAGGTAAACCAGCTGGAGATATTTATATCGATGATAAGGGAGTAAGTGATGCCGACTTCTTTACCGATTAAACTTGTCCCTAAAGGATGGGGCTATGAGAAATGGATCGTAAATACTGAAAAATATTGTGGAAAGTTGCTTCATTTCGATCAGGGAAAAAAATGTTCCTGGCATTATCATAAAATTAAAGATGAAGTGTTTTACGTACAATCAGGAAAACTACTTGTGAAATATTCAGACGATGACGATTTGGAGAATGCTAATGAGGCGATTCTGAATCAAGGCGATAACTTTCATGTATACACAGGATTAAGGCACCAAATGATTGCACTAGAAGAGACAGATCTGTTTGAGTTTTCTACTCAACATTTTGATTCAGACAGTTATCGAATTATTAAAGGGGATTGAATGAGAATAGTTGTGGTAACTGGATGTCTGGGATTTATTGGCTCACACGTGGCTTTAAAATGCCTTCAGAGGGGTTGGCGCGTCTTGGGAATAGATAAGTGTACCTACGCTGCTAATAATGATTTCCTGGCGCATTTAGAGGGGTATGAGAACTTTGATTTTATCAAAGAGGATATTTGCGATTTAAGATCTATTCCTGATTGCGATTATATTATAAATACAGCCGCAGAGACTCACGTAGGAAATAGTATTATCGAAGCAAACGATTTTATCCATACTAATGTCGAGGGCGTTAAAAACCTTTTAGACTTAATTCGAAGAAAGCCCGATAATGTTTGTGAAAAGCCTATTTTATTCCACTTCAGTACCGATGAAGTCTACGGTGATATTGAATCTGGAGCCCACATAGAAACTGATATTTTAAAGCCGAGCAATCCTTATTCAGCTTCGAAAGCATCTTCAGATATGTTAATCGAAGCATGGGCACGAACTTATGGTATTGACTATGTTTTATTGAGACCAACCAACAACTATGGTATTCGCCAACATCCGGAGAAATTAATACCACTATCTATCAAGTTATTAAAACGCGGTAAGAAAATCAGACTTCATGATAAAGGCGAGCCCTTTAGAAATTGGCTTCACGCTGCGGATACCGCCAATGCTGTGATGGCGATTATTGAATCGGGCATAACTAATGAAATATTTAATGTTGCTGGCGGTTTTGAACAAAAAAATAAACAAACGGTCAAAAGTATAGTAGAATGTTACTTTAAAGAAAGTGTCGATTGGCAGGATTATGTCGATTTAGGACATACGAGACCGGGACAAGATGTTAGATATTCCCTAGATGATACAAAATTACGCTCTCTAGGGTGGAAACCTGTGAAGGTTTTTGATCAAGAGATTGAAAAAATAGTAGAATATTACAAAATTAATTTTAAGTGGTAAGCATCCACTAGCAAACAAACAGGAGATTAAAAATGTTTAAATTATCAGATGAAGCTTTAGGAGCAATTATGGTGGCTTTACAAAAGTCTTTAATGGAACAGAGCGATATTGTTCCAGTTCTCAAGGGATTCAACTTTAAAACTAACGAAAAGAAGGAGCTTCTCGTTATGAATCCACCTCTTTTCAAATTGAGTCATGACGATTATAGTCACTTGACAGAGAAAGAAGAAACGTCGGAAAATGCCTAAGTATCTTTATGAATGCGGTCCTTGTGCTCACCAATTTGTTAGTTTTCATGGCATTCACGAAAGTCCAAGTGGCTGTCCCAAATGTCAAAACAAGAAAGACCTAACGAAATTGATCAACAAGGTGCATATCAAGGGACGACAAGAAGGAGTTGGGGATCCTACTTTTAATAAAGTAGGAGATTTAACTAAGCAAATGATAGAAGACAATAGAGAGATCCTAAAGGATCTAAAGGAAGAAGCGGGAAGTTTAATTTATGATGATGTTACAGATATTTCTGAGTAGTTCTTTAATACTCAACTCTTTTTTATTAATATACTTATTTGGATTAATTCCGTTTTTACTATTCTTAACTATTTTGTTTAATATTGCCGGAGTAGTTTATATATATTTTTTGTTAGACGAGAGAGGCGATGTACAAGGTGATTTCTCCTCTCTAATGTTGAGAAATGAGAATTTTTTAAACCATTTGCAGAGCATCTATGAGCTGGAAATGTTTTATGGGGACGATACTTTAGAATCTCTCATCAGACATTCCAAAGAAATGGTTCAAGATTTTTATGAATATGGAGATAAATATTTTACCGCAGAAACTAGTCCAAAGGAAGAACAGGAAGAAAATGCTAATGACACAACAGGAAACGAAGCCGAAAACAAAGAAAGCCCGGAAGAAGAATCAATATTTTACCAAGGTTCATGAGGAGGCAATCATAGAGTATGCTTTAACTGATTCCAAAGAGGTTAGAACACAACTCTATAAAGCATATATTGGGCCCGCATTTAATGAAATGGTTGACAAGATTGTATATACGTATAAATTTACCAACCTTCCAAATATTGATTATTTGAAAGATGATTGTAAAATTTGGCTTACCACTATATTGGACAAATACGATCCCAATAAAAAATCCAAAGCTTTTTCCTATTTTAGTGTTATAACCAAGAACTGGTTTATTCACAAAGTAAAAAAGAACTCTAAAAGACTTCAGAGAGAGCAATGCATCGATGATTTTATTTTTGATAGTGGCGATGAGAACTTAATTGTTGAGAATGATTACCTTGAAAAGCGACAGCATGCTGAATTTCTAGGTTTTCTATTTTTAGAAATTCAAAAATGGGAAAAACTGGATCTTAAAGAAAATGAAAGAAAAGTTCTGGAATCGATAAAGATTTTATTTGAGTCTGCAGATGACATTGATATTTTTAATAAAAAAGCTATTTATTTATACATTCGCGAAATCACAGGTTTGAACACCAAACAAGTTGTTAACAACCTGAACAAGATCCGACTAAAATATAGGGCTTTTAAAAATCGATGGGAAAAGGACGAACTGTAAAAAATATTGATTCTCTCATAGCAGAATCACTAGAAAACATAAGAGAAGACCGAGCCATGGCCTCCACTCTTTTGATTGATTTGATGGAACACATAAAAAGTGACAAACATCAACACCAATTGACGGGTCAAGTTGCGGCAAAATACCTAGAGACGTTGCAACGTTCGAACGAACAGATGGTCAAAATAAGCACTCTTTTGCATAAAAAGAATTCTGTACCTTCTGGTTTGTCTGATATGGACAAAAATGAGCTTTACGACCTTATAGGAAAAGACAAAGATGGCTAAAGATATATTAACGAAGAGTCGTTTTCTTTACGGGCAGCTCAATCCTATTGAGCGCGACAAGAATGTCGATTTATATGATCCGGACGCAGACCCACTTCACTATGTAAGAAATCGTATACGAAAAGATTTTGCTGCTAATGCGACCGATGGGGTTATGCGTTTCAAGGCTATTGTTTTGCGTGTTTACAAATCAGATTCTGGTATATCAAGCTGGTGGGATAATATAACTGATTGGCTTACCGGCGAAGAGACTGCGCCCAAAATCAAAGCCATGATTCCTGAAATACATGGATCAATTTTGCCCACTCCCTCAACTCTTGGAACCGAAAGCCGCGCAGGTATTATTCCATCTGCAGATAATCTTATTATTGATATGTATCCTACATTTGCATACAAAAGTAACCGTCTTAACGAGGAGCTGTCATCAGAGGAGATAGCTCGAATAGTTCCTGGTTCCATTGTGTGGGTAACTTTTGGTAATATTGAAAATTTAACAGACCCTATTCTTCTGGGTCCAGCCACCGATCAGACCAATATTGGAGCAGGGGGCTTGGGTTCTCGAAATACCATACAAAACGGTCAGAATCCAAATTGTTTTTCTGCACACGCCCCAAAAGGTGGCTTTCTTTCGTGCCATGAAGAATTAGAAATTCGTACTTTTCCGGATATTATTGCCTCTACTCAAGCTGACGATGTGGGAGCAACACAAAGCATGCCGCGAGGCAAAGGGATATTTACGTCGGAATTTCCCGATATTGAGATACAGAAAGTGGTTGACGCTGATGCGGCTGGAGTAGATTGGATTTGTGTATTGGCAAAAAAACCTCAACAAGCTGACATAGACAAGAAAGCTGATGTAGTGTCTCTCGACAAACTACAAAAGTTCGTCGAGGCCTATAAAAGATATCATATAAAGGTTTACATATGGGGACAACCATACATAAATAAAACCGAAACATGGATTCAAGAAATGTTTAGTTTAGCACATAGCACTGGATGCAACGGCGTCATAGCCGATATAAAAACAAATTTTATACAGTTGGAGGCTATGGACGAGGCCGA
>Ga0080013_1003804_pt1 | contig 15423 bp, 27 predicted proteins | sample ETNvirenome_6_85_FD_69236 | JGI IMG/M metagenome (GOLD analysis project Ga0080013, IMG submission 69236) | Marine viral communities from the Pacific Ocean - ETNP_6_85 (SPADES assembly) (version 2) | ecosystem: Environmental > Aquatic > Marine > Oceanic | place: Pacific Ocean | collected 2013-06-19
GTGTATACAGTGGTGTTCCTGCAGGCCCTGGTGTATTAAGGTCTTGCATGGCTATAGCTTTAACGGCTGGGTCACCATTGACTGCTGTTTCAAAACCAGATACACGTGGAGCTAAACCAGCTTCAGCGGCAAGTGCTTGAGCATTAAGTTCTCTATATATTTGACCTTCAGCTACATCACGTGTACGTATTTCCTTACGTGCTAACCCTGGTATATCACTATATACTGCACCGTAAGCACCTTGACCTAAGAAGCCTTCCTTATCACTATTAGCCTGACGCCTATCTAATGCTGAAGTAAGGCCCTTAGGCCAACCAAGTGCGCTTGGAGGAGGCTCGCCAGCAAGCCAACTCGGATCGCCGAATTGTGAGCTTGGAGGAGAGTGGCTCCAAGAAGGTTGGCTAAAGCCTTCGCCGCTAAACGTAGGATCACTTAGAAAGCGACTAAAACCAGGACCACTTATGCTATCTCCAGCAAATCTTGTGGCTTTCTTTGCAGACAAAGGCCCAGGTATTCTCTTATATGAACGTAGCATGTAACTAAAGCGATACCTTTATCTATTATAGATAGCTATTACATTCTACTCCTGCTTGATTTTTTTAGGTTTATAACATTATTTTATTGAATGGGTTTATATCATTGGCTCCTAACGCAGGGTCCGCAACAGGGAAAGGACCAGCGCCAGTAGCACTATCCATACCTTCTAAAGTTCTATCAACTCCACCAGCTTCATCCTCTTCACTGGAGGTATTAATACCGCCCATTACAGGCAGCCCATCTCCAAGTAGAGGAACGTCACCAGCGATAGGTAAACCTCCGCCAAGATCAGGCAGGCCACTAGTCAAGCCACCAGTCACTTGTTCCATCACCTGTGCTTTAATATTATTAACGATGGTATCCTTATTGATATACATATATAATCCTCCAGCAACTGCAACACCGCAGACAGCAAAGGAAGCTAAAGCTAATGTGTTTATAATTTTTTGCATGATTTAAGTACAGCTACTTCTGCTATGATAAAACAAAAAAAGGCATCATGCGAAGCATGATACTGTTATACACAATAAAACAAAAAAAAAAGACCCGTGCGAAGCACGAGCCTTAATAAATTAGAAGAATAGTCTACTTCTTAGGAGTTAACATCCAAGCACCGCCGCCACAGATGGCTGCCAGCCCTAGGCATAGTAAGTATAGTTCCATATCAGAAGGAGAATTTAGCTCCGATTTTGGTACCAACATTAAGCTCTTCGAATGAGAACTCTTTGTCCTGGGTAACAGCTGAAACTTCACCATAGATGCCAAGGCGCTCAGTTACAGCGATGTTTCCGCCAAGCTTGCCAGAATACTCGCTCTCGGAATCAGCATCTTTAATGTGCTGGATCTGAGGACCACCTTGAAGATAGAGGCTGACAGCATCACTTGCTTCGATATCGAAACCAACATGAAGGTCAGTAGATCCACCATTGAAGTCTTTATCGTTAAATCCAGAGTTGTTCTCGATATTAACATAAGGACCAGCAAAAGCAGCTAGTGGGGAAAGAATTAGTGTAGCTACGCCAGTAGCCACGATTACAGGTTTAATCATTGTAATAAGATAGTGTCTCGCATAATAACGTATGCGGATGGAAAGCTCGTAGACATTGAGCTAAATGATATTCTAACTTAAAGAATTGTAAACTGTGGCTACTATTAAAGGTAGTAATTGCACGTCAAAAATTATTTAGTATATTTGAGGCCCCTATAGGAAAAATCTCCGTGGGTCTCTGTGGGGCTGTGGTTGCTTGAATATAGCACACCACGGTAAGTTGTAGAATGCAGTCGTGCACGCTCGTTTTCTTTCTTAGCAGCGCTAAGTTCTTCGCGGGTGCGCAAAAGATGCTGCAGTTGCAGTTGGGTCATTGGATTACTCCGGTTAGTGGATAATCCCGTTCCTTCAGGTGTATCTTACCTTACTTGCGTTCGCTATGTTAGCGAATGAACGTATCTATATTCTAACTACTAATTATCTTTGTTAGGTATATAAATTTTTATTTGCGTACCAGTATCTCCTCTACTGTTACTCATGCCATAAATTTTTATGTCACCTCCTAGCGTATTAATAGAATTTTTAAGTTGTTCCCAGACTGGTATCTGATTGATAATCAGTTCGCTATCTTCATTGTTCATCTTGTTTATCTTGTCGTTTGTCATTGTCATTCATATGTGTTATCCACAATATGAGCCAGCCATAGCCAAGCACTAGCGTTGCTGCTTCAATTGCAATTACGGGAAGTTCAAACATTGTTAAATTCTCGGTAGGATGCTGATATCAATTCCCATAAATGGCGAGGTAATCCCCGCCAATCTAAAGAAACCATCTAAGAAAGCACCAAATACTATGGTGCCTAATATCATGGATATGATTGTAGCATTGTGATTGTGCTTTTTAATAGCAGCATCAATCATTTGTTTTACTTGTTGTTCTGTCATTTGTTTAATGTGTATCAGACCAGGACTTACCTATATCAGAAGCTGCAGTAATAGGAACTCGGAAATGGTAGTAGTCACCAGCCATGGGGGCTGCGTCAACTATTAGTTTTGCTACTCTATCTGCTTCCGCAGGAACAACAGAAAATTGCTGCTCATCGTGTACATACGCACACCTAGTGTAGTCAATATTATAAGTCAAACCGGCTTCGTCTAGCAAATCCTGACCTATAACAACCCAACGCTTACTTAGAATTGCTCCAGCACTTTGGAGTAAATAATTAAGTGAACTATAGTCTGTCTTACAGAAGATTGGTCTACCATCTAGGCCTTTAAGCCTGCCAGTAGCACGTGACTTCTCTTTGACAGCATGAATTAGTTTCTCTAATCCTGGAATTGCATCTAGGAATTTCCTTCTAATGCTGCTTCCAAGAGCTTTCTTTTGTGCGTCAGATAACCCAGGGCGTAAGCTGTGGCCAAGCTTTCCGTCGCCAGCGCCATAGATAAAAGCATAAATGAGAGTTTTCGCTTCGGGGCGGGTGACATTAAATTCAGGACTGCTAGCCCTTTCAGCATTCTGGCTGTGTATGTCGCCATTAACCACGACGTCAGCAAAAGCTCCATCATCAAAAGGTGCAAGATAGTGGCCAAGACATCTCAGCTCGAGCCCTTCAAGATCGGCACCGACCATTAGCATTCCAGGGTGTGGAACAAATAGTTTACGTGCCCAAGGCGCACTCACGACCTGCCCGAGATTCGGACCACGGTGAGCGTTGCGTCCCGTCTGGGTGGCTAGAGAACAGGTGTGGTGGATACAGTGATCATCCTCAATTGTATTGAACCAGGAATTAGCTCCCTCTGATAACTGACCAAGCCACTTCTGTAATGTCAGCAAACGAATAAACATCTCACACTCCTCATGGAGTTTCATGTTCTCTTGCTGTAGGGCTATATCTCTAATTTCAGACAGGCTAGCTTCATCGACCTGCGGCTTGCCTGTTGCAGTAAGTTTTGTAAATCGTGCATCACGATGGGTCTGCAAAGCCCATGCAATATTCTGTCGGCTAGTAGGATTAAACGCAACTAACCTAGTCATAGGGCAACCAGAATGGTATCCATTCTTTTTATCCCTACGTTTAGGAGTGAAGACTTTACCAGGCACGAAACGATAACGAGTACGGATACTATCCTCTAGCTCATTCATCTCATTGGTAAGTTCTTCCTTCACTTCCTCAGCAGCATCTTCATTAAAGCGAAAACCTGAGGCTTCCTGCTGTGACATGAGAGCTGCCATTCTCATTTCAAGCGCAACGCAATCATTGATAATCATTCATCCTCCGTTTCATTAGTTCGAATAGTTTTAAGGTTACTTGAGTATCCTGAACACAGTAGTCAAGCATCTCTGGAGTATAGGTATCCCAGCCTCCTCCTTGCTTGCCAAAGTCACCTTTGAAACACTGTAGTCGATGACCCCATGCTTCTAAGCTATGGCGTCCATACAGTCGCTGTGGCATTCCTCTTGGTCTACGTTCAAAGTCACGTTCAATAATGTGAGGATAGAACAGTCGGCTAAGAACTAAGGTATCAAGCACCTCACCTTCAAAATCGAAGTCATAAGCTTCTTTAATCAGGGGTATATCATATCCTATGATGTTATGCCCTACCAGTAGCTCTGTTTGTTTTAGATGTTCAATACCCATCTGAATAGTACGTGTCTCTTGGTAGTCATAAATGATAGGGGTGTCTGGGTCATCTATATCTCTTGCAACAATGCAATGGATAGTAGAGCCTACTCTTAGGAGCCCTGTGCTCTCTAAGTCAAACAGTAAGGTGTGTTTCATCATACTCCGCTTCATCTGTTTCAAGGTCGAAGTCATCGTCTTCGACGGGGTTTGTAGTGTAGAGGTCCTTGTCGTTGAACTGTTCCTCTCGCTCGTCAAATCTGGGAGCTTGTTTGTTTGTTGTAAATCGTTTGTCTTCATCTTCAAAAAATGGTTCAATAGCAATTGCTAGCTCACGGCCTAGTCTCGCTGCTCTTCTAAATTCATCCTTATAGTATGGTTCCCATTCGTGGGCAAGTACAATAATCCTTTTGATTCCCATAAGGTGCAATTGAAATACAGATGCAGAGAAGGGGTAGCGTGTTGTGTATACAACAGCTCCCGTGAGGGGTGTGCCACGTTTAGACGCAGTGGCAATAGCGTATGTTACACAGTCAATCTCAACTTTACAAGAGGCAAGCACGCTTCTACCATCACCGATTATCTCACGGTCACGTACAATGATACAGCCTCCAGGTACGACAGGATGACTGCTTCCTGTTGCAACAATCTTAGCTACATTAATAAAGTATTGCTCTTTATTAGGTATATAGCTGGGGTCATTTTTAACTATAGCCATAGGTCACATTAAAGGTCTCTTTTACTCTATATTAGGTAGTGAAACACTACAGTGCGACTACTCAAATTATGGACTATAAGAATTTTTTGGACAACTATAATACATACAATGAATGGAACAGAATTGTTAAGCGTGAAGCTGACGAAGAAAAGAAACTGTGTGAGCAAGATCTTAACTTTGATCAAGATGTTAACAATTTATTCCCGCACCTTACATCCGTTCCAGATAAGCCTACCGTTCTTGGTGGCCTGTCAAATCTTGGCATCATGTCAAATGACACTATCAGCTTCAACATAGATGATCGAGTGAACTCACCTAGTCATTACACAAAAGGTAAGCAAGAAGTAATTGACATCATTGAAGATGCAATCACAGATGCTCCAACTATGTCAGCAGGTATGCTCCAAGGTCAAGTGCTAAAGTATATGCTTCGGTGCTGGCTTAAGGATAATCCTATTGAGGACTTAAAGAAAGCACAGTGGTATCTTAATCGTTTGATTAGTCAGATGGAGGTAAGGGGGTAGTATTCTCTATCTTCTTGAGTAAAGTCTCAACATAAGCGGGTGCTTTGAACTCTTGGTTCATGTACTCGCTTTCAACATCTAGAAGTATTTGCTTTAATCCTCGTAGCTCTTGAAAGCTTAGAATGATAGCGCTGTATTCATCCTTCATATCATTTTAAAGTAAAGGAAATCATGGACTAGTTCTAGAGTTTCATGTGGGTTGGTATGCTTATGCAGAATGTCGAAGGTATATTCAACGTTATGTAACGTGTGGTAAAAGTACAACGCTGTACCGTCTGTATGATCCTTATTACTTGGATGGTACCAAAGATATGGCTTTAGGCATTCCCATGGCTCTAGAGACTGTGAGACCCACGCATTAAGCTCCTCTATTCGATGAGCTGTTTTGATAATATTAGTTTCGTGCTCTTCACATGTAGGTAAAGAAGTAAACTGATTTTCAAAAGTAAAGGCATGTTTCCACATTAAGGTGCCGTCACGTTGTATCAATCTTGAAGGATGGATGACAGCACCTGAGGGTAGTGTGTAAAGACAGTCTTTAGTTAGATGTTTAGTCATTAGACATTACCTTTCTGTTCTTCATAGTAGGTAAGGTCTTTCTGCCAACTGTCTCCAGCGTATTCATTAAAACATATCCGTCCTATATCACGGAAGGTGTTATAGAACAGGCTGATCTTATCGATACTGGAGATGGTAGCCTCCAAGGGAGGACCGTACACAATGATGTTCCAAGTAGATGGACATACCGATTCAAATCCATTAGGTGTAGCACGCAGTTGCTTGATACGTTTGAATGGAATGCAGACGGGATAGTCTAGTATAGCGGGACAAGCCCTTAGTATCTCGGATGCACTGGTAAAGAATACAAAACTACTGATATGATTGTTGCGATACTCGCTAATAGTTTTGTTAAACCAGATACGGTTGTTGCGTACAGCACCCTTGGGTGCAACGAAAACATTTCCATGCCAGTGTTCTTGTAGAGGGTTCACTTCAATACTTGAGACTGAAGTAGCATCTACTAGAACCTGTTGTACAGGGTCCGACGTGGGGTCATAGTCAATACTGCCCATGACGGAACGAGCACGTTCTATAAGCTGAGGCGTAGGGTATAGAGGTAGCTTTAAGCCTTGGGACTTAAGCTTATCCGCTAAATTCTGCTGCAAACGCTGCGAGGCTTTCTTGGCTCCCACCAGCTTCGACTGCAAATGTTCTTGTTCCAACATCACTAATCAAGGTTATCAGTACGTTTTTAGTCCAGTCATTTTCGTCTATCTCTTCCATCAGTGCACGAAGAAACTCAAGAACTTCTGTATCTTCTGCAGCTTCAGCTGCATGGATGTCACTTTCGACATCGAAACCAGACATGAACGTCGTTGAATCGTTTTGAAGGTTGATAATTAATGACCCAGCTCCATGCTTCTCAACTCCGGTAGTTGCGATGTTAATAAAGTCAGTGAGAATTAATTCAGCAGTAGCTGCAAGGAATTTCTGCTCCTGTTCTTTTTCATCACCGAACTTTTCGGATTTAAGAAGTTTCTGAAGTAGGTCTGATCGTCTAGACATAGTTAAATGACTCTCTTAATAAGGATAGGTGAATTAGCTTAGGGTTGGGGATTTATTTGACAGAATGTTCTATCTGTTTGGTTCTCAGCCACTGCACAGCAAGCTCCTCCTGGTTGACGAGCAGCCCATGCATCTCCTCCCATTACTCGAATATCATCAAGGCATTTGTTGAATGTCTCTGATTGTAGTAGATGTGGAGCAGCGTTAAGACAGCCTGCTAATAGAAGTATAAGAGTTATTATAAAAAATCTCATTAGAAATCCTTAGCAGGGTCCTCTTCGTTATCAACTGGCTCTCTGTAGAGACCAGGATCTTCTGGTTCTATCTGCGTGACATGTCTGCCTTGTAGCATATCAGTCATCACAGCTTCGAAACGTGTGTCAAAATCTGTAGAAGGATCTAATAATAGTGCATCTCTTTCATCTATTTCATCTGATTGATCCTGCTTCTGTTGTTCCTTTAATGCCTCTTCAATAATAAACTCCTGCACTTGTTGCCTGAGTGTATGTAATTGACAGGCAAGCTCAAAGCTTTCAAGATAACTATCCTGATCAACAAAGACACCGATATGTTGTGGTATCAGATGGAAAGGGTTACAACAATACTTATCGCCACACGTAGTCTTTACACCTGTAAAGCCTAGGTCTCCCCAGCTAAACCACATAGCAACCCGTTGAGGGTGGTGCTGTGTAGAGGTGCTGATACCGTGGCGTCTCCAAGCAAACTGTGGCTGCATGGTGCGTGGATTAATACATCCTTGCCATCTCCAGCAGTCATCAGGTGCTCCTATATCAACTTGGCTCCAAAATTTTAGAGCTTTAATACGGTTCTTCTTAAGTAAGGAATCAATGTCAAATGACATACGTCCTTCCCTTGCAGCAGCTACACATCTAACACAAGCCTGATGGCTATCAAAACGCATAGAGTGCGAAGAGAAACGGCCAAGCGAATGGCCCGTGTATAGGCACAGTTCCCCTTCTTCAGCCGTGTTACTTATCTGAAGATGCCTACGTCCATACGCATGGCCTCCTACTTTCTTACTTGGTTGTGCTTCAGCCATTAGTCATCATCCTCCAAAGGCACGATGCCAACATCAATTAGCTCTTCACCTTCTTTAAATAGCACTTCTCTCATAGTATCTTCCACCCATTTGTCAGGGTGTTGATTAGTTTTAAGTGTTATTGTAATTCGATACTTCATAATTAAAGACTACCCTTTGGTTTTACATACTCGCCACCAAGAGCAACATACTGTTCCTTCTCTGGTAAAGCGTTTATCTGTTGGTTAATAACGTACTCATAACGAGTACTATTTTCATACTTTATACGAATAAGCTGTGACCTGGGGGTATAGTACTCAGGTCTGCCTACTACTAGAGCATTCATACCATTGAGTTTAACTTTAACCCTCAAGCCAATTTGAATGTCATTAGCTAGCATTTGTTTCTCCTAAAAATCTTTTAATATATGTTGTTCATCAATAGGGTCATCCTTAGGACGGACCCAGATACGAACTGATTTATTCTTACCTGACACAGGATCCTTGCGTGATGTAGATAGCCTACGCCAGCCTAGAGTTTGCAATACATCTGAGACACGTCGTGACTCCCGTCTGCCTTGTTGTCTAGGGTCAAGGTCTAATGCTTCAGTAAGAAGTTGTGCAGCTGTTACTTCCTCACGGATAGATACAAAGCTAGATATCTTTTCCCACCATGGGTCTGGGTCACCAAACTCTTGGATGTAATCAGATATCTGTGCAATCTCTCCGCTGTTGAATTCATAAGGTTCATCATTACGGTAAGCTTGAACAGCAGCCGCCCACATACTATCACGCTCTTCGGCAATTCGTTGCCAGGGGATTAAGAAATTTGCTCCAACTTCTAGTGGAACAAAGCGTCTGTTGCCTGTTGAATCAACCAAGAATTGGTTACGATTGGTAGTACCAATCATCACAAAACGTCTTGGAAGTTTAGAAGGCAATGAAGCATATGGAAATCTAACCTCGTCACACCTTGTGGTGACTAGGTTCTTGAAGTTTTCAATATTTTTAATTGAAAAGTAATTATCAATCTCAGGTAGTTCCAGTAGCCAACTTACATGAAGTCGATACTGTTCTTTGATTAACGTATCCAATGGAGTTGTAATCTCAGTAAACAATCTATCAGGCACAAGGTTGCGACTGAACATTGATTTACCTACACCTTGAGCACCCACAAGTATGGGTAGCCAAGACATAGAACAGCCAGGATTGTAAGCTCTAGCTACAGCACCAATCATCATTCGTTGCATAGCTAAGGTAGCTAAGTGATGAGGATTGCCTAGGAATATTTCACCTAAGGTATTCCAATTAGCATGAGGTGTTGCTTGTGTAGCACAAGTATCAAGGTATCTCCTAATTGGACAGTAGATATTCTTTCCAGCAGCGTATTGGATAGCTGACTTTATTCGTTGCTCAGGTATGAATACACCGTTCTCACAGGCAAGTCTAGTTGTCATTAAGTCAAGGTCATTACCTTGCATTTCAATAGTCTTACCTTGTGGGTCATTGTATTCAATAACATTAGTGAGTTCATTACGACGTAGGTCAATAAGAATACTCTTCACAGTTTCTACATCGTTCTCACGCTCCTTAGCTGCAGCATCATTAGACTTCTTAGGTCTACCTCTACGCTTAGGTTGAATGTCAGTATCAGGTACGGGTTCTGGAAAATCTACTACATTATCTTTCTTAGTTTCAGGTTCATTCATAAGCTTAGAGTTGTCAAGAATTTCATCAAAGCTCACTAAAGGATCGACCTCACTGTAACCAGCTGCCCTACCTATGGCTCCAAACCTCAGGTTAACAGGCAGCTTAGAAGTCCAAGCAGGGTCTTGCTTTTTCGCAAGCGAATACAGTGTAGTGTGCCCGGCATAGTTGCCGAGACCTTTCCACTTAAATGGTTTGATGTTCTCTGGTTTCTCGCCGTGGTGTCCCTTCAATACCCAGTCAACCCAGGCATCAAAGACACCCTCCCCTATGCCCGCACAAGCGGCTAATACAGGGAGGTAACGTGTCTCATACTCACCGTCTTCAGACGGCCATAGGAACTCACGGAGAAGCCACTCACATCGTTTTATATCTAGGTCTGAAACATCAGAGGTAACAAAGTCTGTTTCCTCTACGTAATCAATAGTCTCAAGCAAAAAGGTGGGAACAACACCGGATACATTTATGTGTACTTTGGCTTTTGTATTGCCGTACCATAGCCGTTCAGGCTTCTGTCCGCAGTTGTCTTTCAGTTGCTCGATACCTAGTTCTTTTAGTAATCGATTAACGATTAACCAATAGGCACCTCGGTGTTGGCCAGTACTATGTAGTTCAGTTCCGAGAGGGAATAGTGCTCTAAAGCGGTGCTCTTTTTCAGTGTGACTTGACGAAGTATACGTTGCGCCACACCAATCACGAGCAGTTGTAGTTTCCCAGAACTTTTCTAACGTTGTATCACCATCGAAGTCAATGACAACTAGGTTAGTTCCTGTTGCATTCTCAGACTTACGATGCCTATCAAGGAAGTGGGTAGCACACCAGCCGTAGCCAGCTTGTACCCACCCCATTAGCCAGTCTAAATCCTCATAGATATTGCTCCAATCTTGGGCAACCTTCTGAGGATTAGATTTATTTTTGCATTTTTTGTGAACTGTTATCTTCAGTTTCATTCTGTTTTGCTTTCTCCTGTTTAATCATACGGAAATACTTCTTATAGTATTTCTTTTTCATAGCATTAAGATAAGTAGTCTCTTCTGGTTCATCAAACACTGCAATAAAACTACTTAATCCTTCAAGCTCACTAATGAGACGAAGGATAGTAGTAGGATCATTAGGGTCCGCATTAACTGGCATCAGAACAATGCGCCATTAAGTGAGTAGCAAGTGTGCGATATGCTTCAAGTACTTTTCTTTTTTGTTCTTGAGTATCTGATTCATGTTGTCGATAGATGTCCTTGTCAAAGCTTTGGTTCGTACCTTTCTTTCTGATACGACAGTTGTCTGGAGACAGTTCATCTGCGACAACTATTCTCATGTCAGCATCGTAACCTAGCTCAACTTTAAAGTCAACTAAGTCATAACCCATGTCATCAAACAGAGGTTTTAGAACACTGTTCACTCTGTGTGCTGCACATATTAGATGGTCAAGATCACGCAGCTTATAGCCCATGCGCATCAGTCTACTCTCAGTTATGAGTGGATCACCTAGGTCATCATCTTTAAGATAGATTTCTACTAGAGGTGTGTACTGGAGTTTAGTTCCTTCTGGAATGTAAGTCTCTCTACAAAGAGAGCCTGCTGCTATATTACGTACAACAAATTCCAAATCAACCATTGCTAGTCTACGACAGCGTAAACTTGTCATGCTAGTTTGACTAATGTAATGAGTTAGTATTCTATGTTTATTGAGTTGATCAAATAATATCTGTGAGATATGGCAGTTGATCTCTCCTCTGCCTGGAATTACATCTGATTTCCTACGGTTACCCGCAGTAATTTCATCTCTAAATTCCATAATTATTTCAAGGGGATTTTCGTCATCAACGAAAACTGATTTAGTTTTACCCGTCGTTAGCAATGTCATTATTTTCTGGTTTAGAGTGGAAGTTTTCTGCTCTCTTTAGAAAGCGTGATTGATATAAATCTAGTTGGTCTCCATCAATAAAGATAGCTTGTGTAGTCTCTTCAGTGGTGACAATTATCAGTGCTACATCACAAACGAAACCAGTTCTCTCAGCTAAAGCTAAGCGATAGGCAGCCATTTGTTGTGCAGTCTTTTGATATTTACGGAACCCACCATAGCCTTCACGGTCTCCCTTATCAGGGAAGGAGTTACGGTAAGGGGCGTTGCTTGTTTTGAAGTCAGCGATTATTCTTACGCCTCCTATCTCTCCGATTAAGTCTGGGCATCCTGCATACTGGTGCTCAGTGCTCCAGACAAAAGCAACTTGTTTATCATCTGATCTTAGATGATTCCAATCAGGACGAAGCGGACGCTCCGACCAATGTATTTCATCGAACCAATCCAGGTAAGTAGACATACCATTCCAGAAGTTTAAGTAATCTTCTGGGCAGTCTACTGACAAGCCACGGATGTGATCTTCACAACACTTATGTATTGCTGAGCCTCTTGTGGCTGCTGCCATCAGTGCTCCTGGATTTTTTGTTTGCCAGTTCCTTAAACCGGCTTTAGATTTTTCACTTTCTGTAGAAGACAGAATAGTAGTTACAGAGGGTAGGTATAGACCTGAACACAGATATTTACGATGCCCTGATGCCGTTGTAATACGGAAAGGCTGTTCAATAATCGGCGACATCTTGGTTACCTATCCTTTGGTCTTGGAAGTCCTGCGAATACGTTCCAGTTTGAGGAGGTTGCTCTGAAGGCTGAAACGTTTCGTATAGTCTACCGACTGCACCTCCTACTGCCTCTACAACTTGTGAGTTAGCAGCTACCTGTTGTGATAGTGCATGTACCTCTTGTCGTAAAGCAATTACATGGTCCATTAGTGAAGGGGGCTTCGCTAACTTTGGTGGTGGTGCTTGCATTTGTGGAGCAACTGGTGCTCCCGCATGCGCTTGTCCACCCATTTGTGCTTGTTGCATAATCTGTGCCAACCTTTGTTGCATTTCAGGTGGCAGATTTTCAAGTGAATTAGTCATTAGAATTCTTCATTAGTTTCGTCTTTTTTAGGCTTAGCCTTTGAGGGTAAGACGGTTGACCCTCTCTTGTCTACTCCACCAGCAGGCAGACCTTTCTCGGCGACTTTCTTGCCGTCGAATGGATCTTTACCTTCAAAGAAATTAGGTAGCCAGATAGTTTCTTTCTGGGTAGCCCATTCCTTTTTGATTTTTTCTGGAACAGCTCTTACCTTAGGTAAAATACTGTAGCTGGTCTCAAGTCCTTGACCCTTACGTGTAATCTTAATAGAGAAATTAGCAAGACCTTCATCTGTCCATGTGTAGTCTTCAGTCTCTTGTAAGATTTCAGTTAGCATTTCACGCAAAGACTTCTGCTCAATGAACAGAACTTCTAGGCGTCCTCTGGCTGCAGAGGTTGCTACCCAAGCTAGGAACCTTCGTGGTTTGCAGAAGGAACCGTCAATCTTGGGCCTATCGGGTTTGGACCAGTCGGTCTCTCTAGATATATCGGTAGGGTTATCAGGGTAAGTGCGACATACAACAAACCCATTGAAACGAAGATCACCTGTCTTCGGGTCAACGATTTCAGAGGCATATTGCCAGCCGACAATAGCGTGGCCGGTTTCGTAACAGCCGAGTAGTCGGAACTCTTCGCTTTCTCCGTCTTTGAGGGAGCTTGGCTTGAAGTAGGGTTGGGGTTCTTTAGTTTCAATTTTATCGGCTCCTAATAGCTCCGGTGGGAGCACTTGTAATGTAGATGTCATTTTGTATAATGTTAAGACTTCTACAATATAATGCCTCAGCTATATCAGCGTGAGTTATTCTGTTACAGCACTTACGGCATCAAAAGTTGCAGTATACAACTCTTCTCCCATGATGTTACAAGCCTGCTGTTGTATATCAACAGTAGTGCAATCTTCAAGCCCTTCGGCAAGTGATTCAGCAATGATACGCTCCATAGTACTTACATCCATCTGTTCGACAGCATAAGCTGCATAAGCGTTTTTAAAATTAGTCAATTGTTCAGGAGACAATTCGGAAAGTTGTTTCATGTTTTTGGTGCGAAATTTTTCTTAACCACTTTTAGGGTCCTATGGCGTTTTTATTGTAGACCTAATTAGTCATCTAAGTTGACAATACATGCTTTGATAAGATCAAAAGCTGTATCAAGTCTACTATATGTTCTCAGTCCTAGCATCAGATGACGAGGGCTACCTGCTGATTCTTCAAGCTGTTCAGCTGCTGTTGTGCAGTATTGTTCATACTTAATGCGAAGGTTGCGCACAGCTTGTAAAGCAAGTGCTTGTACATCGTTAAATTCTCCATATTGTTCTTCATCAGAGAGTGTTTCAATCATTTCATATCCTCTGTTTACTAAGTCTCTGAAGAATTTCTCGTCATCTGTAAGACTTGCCTTATCGTGTAAATCCTTTAAAGCGTCAGATGAGATTGCATCAGGTGTTGTAGTTGTGTTGTCAGTCATTATATTTTGACTAAGGGACAACAAAACAAGGAGCGTGCGAAGCACGCCATGTTAGGTGGTATTTAGTACCAGTCAGGGTAGTCGTCCCACGGATTGCGTAGTGGCTTCCTCTTGCTTTTAATAATCGGGCGTTGGGTCCACTTCCGCGTAACCTGACGCGCTGCCGTTTGTCTGGGGATTTTGGCTAGTTCTGTCTCTATCTTTTCTAGTTGTGAAGTCGTTTGCGACGATAGCTCTATAAGGGCTGTCGTTATCGTCTTTGCGATATTCACGGAGATATCCTTGAACGCAGATTTGGCGTCCTTTACGGATTCGTTCAGTGAGCTTTTTCTTTCTTGATTCATGAGTTTCCATAAATAACCAAGTGGTTATATCAGAGTTGTCTAGGGTTGTACCGATTTTAACGGCTACATTCTCGTTACGTCTTGGCTTGATTTCATCTGATCCAAAGAAGGCGTTGCCTAATACCACCTGATTACAGTACATAGTCTGTGGGATATTACTTTCAAGTGTAGTAACAATCAAATCAAGTGGTTTCACTGGATCATCAGAGAATACCAAGGTGCCTGTTACAAGCACCCTGTTACCTGTCTTCCAGTCACGGAATGCAGTGAGTTTAGCTCCTTCTCTGTTGTAACACAGAAGACGGAACCGTACTTCACTAGCGTTCCCATTAGCTGGAACAATTGCGTTAGCAGTGGCATATTCTAAGCCATATGCTTTAACGGTATCTGTTTGAGCTTCTTTAAGTTCTACAGTTGCTGCAATAAAGTTCATGTTTGACTAATATATTTATCAGTCTTTAGTTTAGTTGCTAAGACCACATTGCGTGAGCTACTGTAGGTAGTTCAGTGCTAAGGATTTCTCCTATTTCACGTGCAATTGTTTGGTGCTCTTTCTGTGTTCCGTTATCGCCACGTAAGTCTATATAGTGAAGCCAGCTACGAATGGTGCCTGACATATATAGTCTGGTCACAGTATTCAGAGGTAATATACCTCTTGCACATTCTTTAGCGATACCTTGTCGTATTAGTTCATCGTATAGTTCTTGTGTAGAACTGAAGTTTAATTCAATCTCCTGTAGTAGCTCTTCTTGTTTTAAGCGATCTACATCATCAATTGAGTTCTGTCTATTCTTTGAATCTTGACTACGTAACTCTGGTAGAGATAATTCAGTAGGTATAGCATAGCGTTGAGAGAACTCCTGGAAGCTAAAGCTTCTATGACGTAGGATTTGAGCTGCAATAGCACGTGTTGTTTTAATCTCTATACACATACTGGCCATCTCAAATGGCGACCAGTGCCTATGTTTAATGA
>Ga0080013_1003805_pt1 | contig 15421 bp, 19 predicted proteins | sample ETNvirenome_6_85_FD_69236 | JGI IMG/M metagenome (GOLD analysis project Ga0080013, IMG submission 69236) | Marine viral communities from the Pacific Ocean - ETNP_6_85 (SPADES assembly) (version 2) | ecosystem: Environmental > Aquatic > Marine > Oceanic | place: Pacific Ocean | collected 2013-06-19
TGACGGCCCTCAGCGGGATCCGCATAGCCCTCGTCGCCCGGGCTGAGTCCGCGGTCGGCATTGAGTTCATCAGCTTGGGCTTGGGTCATTACCTCCAGGGCGCCTTGCGCTTGGGCGAGGAACACTCTCATGAGATTCCTATGCGGGTGATTGTTCGTGATCTTTTCGCCGACAGTGAGACTCTGGATCCGCCCCCACCGGTCTGCGCCAGCAGCATCCTGCCAGGTGGAAAGATCGGACTCTTTCCACCCCATTCGAGAGACATCCCACGTGCTCGGCGCTGTTAAAATGTCTATGCGACCATTCCATGGCGGATTGTGAGTGTAATGTTTTAGATAATGAGGAGCAGTCTCTGGGATCAAGACATATGGCTTTTGTCCTACGTTGCCGTTAGTCACCTGTCCTAAAAAATTCTGCAAAAATGCGCAAATATTCAATTCTCGGGTAGAATTATCAATTTCTTTATACGCCTGCTCATTTGCATAGGTACGAATATTCTTATACACCGTGGGACTTATGGCCAGTTGGGCGCGGCGCAAGTCTTCGGACGTTGGCTCTGATTGTTCCGCATTATCGGGGTTTACATTACTATTAGAAGTAGGAGTAGTGTTAGAGGTGTCGACATCTGTACTAAAAATCAACCCTACAGCAGCTTTCTGCTGCTGGGCAGCGCCATCGCTGGTATTGCAGAGCCTATCTTTAAATTTATAAGCAATGGCATCTCCTATGCCAAAAATTGGATCGAGAGCATCCTGTAGAAGTTCAGTACCTTCTGTTTCAAGAGTTGCTCCTAAACAGCTTTTAGCGGTTGGATCCTCTAATGCATCTTCCATTTCATGATTAATAGAAGAATAAATTTTTGGACTCGTATATTCAATAAGAAAATCTAACCAATTCTTAGGAGTACGAGCGGTCAAGTCCGCGTGCATCGAACTTAAATTGGCTAAATAATTCAAGGTTATAGGATCTTTAAATACAGTGTGCTCCTGAACGAAAGCTGTAATAGCGGCGCCTTCAAAAACTACCGGCTCCGATCCACAACTTTCAGTCAATACACTAATTTTTATAACTCGATAAGCTGTTCCCGCACCATAAGTGCCCTCTCCCAGGTCTAATGTAACCTGAACTGCCCTATCTAACGCAAAACTAACAAATCTCTCACCAGGGATCTGGATGCCCCTGGAGCGTAAAAACTGATCTAATCCATTTATAGCCTGAGCTAGGAGTGATGGACCAAAACCCTTATCCCCGTAGTCATCTAAAGGAAAGGCAGCGCCAGTATTAGGGCCTTCTTCAAATATAAGATTTCCGCCATCTACTGCGCGGAAGACCTTCAAATAGCGATTATACAATTCTAAACCTTTGCGAACTACAATAAGGTTTTCGCTAAACGTATATGCATCTATAACTATTTGTGTTGGTGCGGTGTCATCCTCAGTTTCTTCATCATCGGTATCTTCTTCTTCTTCCTCATTCCCGGCGCCAGAGGGCAAATTGGTGAATAAAGCACAATCGATACCATAAAGCAATTTAAGTTTAGCCGTGGGAGCCACACCTAAATCATATTTTTTATATTCGATGTATTCCCTACATAATTCTTGCACATCGTTAGACATGCTCTTTTGAAACATGCCCAACAAAGATTGAATAGCAGTATAAACATTTTCAAAAAAGATGCCCTGTAGGGCTGCCGCGGCTTCGGCTTCAGATAGTTCTTCCCCGGTATCAGGATCACAACCTCCCGTATCTGTTCGATCCGTAACAATTGTAATTTGAAATTGTCCGTCTCTTTCATTTAAAAAGGGAGTGTCCCGATTTCGCAATTTCCAATCCGGCACGATTGCTGTCGGATTAGGCTTACACTCTGGACAATCGTCTACTAAAGGAACAACATCTACCTTGCATGCATCGATCAGTCCATCGTTATTTTTATCTTGAAATTTTAGAAATTTAGATTCAGCCATTCTTCTTTATTATTCCTCTTAAGTTGCTCTTACAGTCTTGCTGCAAATATATCTAGGGAAAAACCTATTAAGATATTTGAATTCCCAAAATACCCCATTAATCTTGTTAGCCCATACTGGAAAGGTGACACGACTAAGATATTGTTGAGTCGCAACAGCGCACGCAGCTGAGGCGCCGGCTAGCCTGGGCACCGGGGCTAGCCCGGGCCCCATCGCAGCAAATAAGATGGTGTTTATAGTCGCCATACTCAATACAATTCCATTTAAGTCGCTTATGTGTTCTTGTAAATCTTGCAAGCATTCTACTAAGTTATCTCCCTTTACAATAGGCTGTAAAGAATTTAAGGGAGGCTTTTTCAGTAGTGGCGTTTTTTGTGCTATATCTCGCAACGCAGTGAGGGCGGAGCGCTGGCGCACATCGATGGAGTCCCGCTGACCGTCATAATTGCCAGCAATCAAATCTATCCTGGGAGCTGCAGCTAATTTAGCTCCAGTCGACGAACGTTCCCGTTGACCAGCTCCTTTCATTGCCCCAGTAACAATCTTAATTCCCTCTCGGGCGTGGATTCGAATACCATCTGCCTTTAATCCAATAGCGGAGCGCCCGTCGCGGCGGCCGACGGATCCATCAACCAATCCCATATTACGATCGATATCGGTTAGCTCGCTTATATAAATCCTGGCTGCGTCATTCTGAAATGAAGCGGGCACCTCAGTGCCGGGGTCTGGTCCTCGCCCGCGGTGATCGCCAGATCCTAATCCCGCTATCAGGTCGATACAAGAATTTTTCTGTGCACCAAATCGTGAGGTGCCTGAGAATTTACCACTGGGTTGATCAAATCCAATAGTGATATAGCCGTTCCCAGCTTGTGCTATTGGATTTTTTGCGTCACTTCGCTCTAATGAATATTTCGACTGGGGCGGTCGACTGCCCAACAGTCCCGTACCGGGTGGAATCTTTCTTATGAAAGTATTCGATTCCATCAGTTTTGCCGTTTGGCGCGGAGAGATATATCTAAGTAAGCTGTCTAAATATAATAGCTGGTTATCGTCCAAGCCTAGCGTATCTCGGGCGTCATATGCGGGCTGGGAAGATCCCTGATTAATAGATTGTCTTATCGGATTAGTCTCGGGTAAGTCCGCAATATTAGTTAATTCGGTTGTAAGAGAAATTGATCCATCTAACGTTACCGCAGGGGGACTTGAAGTTCCGGGGACTCCAATGACGATCTCCGTACCCTGAATCCTTCGTAACGCTTTTGCCGCCTCTTCGGGAAGGTGTGCATATGGATCATTAACAGGCTTTTTCTTTCGTGATGACATTTATAGGTCCTTATTTGTTTTCTTTAAGTACGCACTTTATCAATTCGAGGCATTATACCGGCCTCGACAAAGAACTCTCGATAAGTTTGCGTCGAAGATGCAAGAGGGATTGTAGTATCCAGGCAAGACAGAAATTTGGTTCGAGCTTTAATCAATTCAGCTTGCACCTCCGCTGATGACCTATGTGCGAGGGTAGCGGTGTGATAAGCGCTGTAGTCACAATCATGATGCCCAAGACCAGAAGGGTATTCAGGATCGGTGCTCGGGTTATAACTTAATCCGACCGATTCCCATTCTAGGGCCATATTCATAGCAGCAAGTTCTACGGGAATATCTCTCACCCCCATTATGTACTGCCCAATAAGAGGGCGACGTCGAATGAGCAAAAAGAGAGCCAACAACCTTTGAGTGCCGGCATCAAATTTAAGCCTTCCGGGACCCACCAATGGTATGCCGTCCCAATGGAACCCTGCACAGTGGGAACCGGATCGGCCGCAGCCTGCATACCCGGGCTTCCAAACCCAGTCGAAGTTCGGGTATATGGTAGGAGTTCCGTGAATCGCTTTTCGGACGCCGGCGGAATCGATACTCTGGGCGGGCGTTCCTGGGCGCAGCATGGTCGTCCAGCTACACAAAGCGGAAGAAAATACTTCTGCTACTAATGTATTAGGAGTGTATTGCACAAGTCCGCATGCGAAAAGTCCATGTTTTGTTACGCCGCCGATAGTTACCGAATCTACGAGGCCGGCCTGTGCCCATGGAGTGGCCGCAACGGAGGTACCGTATCCACTGCCCCAAATGCCGGTGCATCGCTCGGAGGGTGGTGTGCGAGTACCTCTCATATACGAAAGAAGCTCCACCAGCGGCATCTCTGAAATCTTTCTCGGAAGCCCATATGCTGCAGGGTTGCCCGTCGCGCTGAGGGGAGAGTCTCCAGCGCCTCCGCGATTATAGATATTAACATCGTTATTAGACTCCTTGACGGCAATCCAAGAGATAAATTCATAAAAACCGGTTCGGCCCGGCTCCAACAGGATCTCAGCTAAGACTCGACTCCACTGATTATCCGCTATGGCCATCTCCGCATCATAGTGCATCTTATAGTAATTGGTAATAGTAATGGGGGGCATTAGACATGTGCCGGGCGCATAATGTGACGCAGGCAACCGCAGTCGCTCTTCATCTCCAATACGACCCGGGTCCCTGCCCTCGGCTATTTCTATTAAAGGATTACAATTTACCTCATAGTCTCCCCATTCAGCATCTTCAAATACTTCTTCCTGATTAAGTCGTGAAATATAGTATCCTGTCTCTAGATCATATCCCCATACGCTTGTCTTTTCGAGTTGCACCCATACCACATCGCCCATCTTAATAAGATCGTCGCCTGTCGAAATATCTTCATGCGAGCGCGTTATGAAGGTGGTGTGCATTTGAATATATGACAGCGCTGTGTTAAAATCCGCTGGACGCCGGACAAATAAAGTGTTGCAAGGATCGGGGATAAAAGAATGAGGACTGTCATCTCCCAAAATACGAGCTTTAAACCTCCACTTTTGATTTCCAAAATTTCCCGACCTCGCACTCATTGGATCCGACTCCAGGACGGCCGCGGGGGACTGGAATGCACCGCGTCCTACATCATCCTGGGCTCCGGAAGACATGGGCATCATATCAGTCAGTGCAATGGCCTTAAAGATGGTTTTACTTTCGTAAGCATCAAATTTAAGACCTGAACGAATCGAATTGGCTTGTAATTCTTGCCCGGCAGCAGACCATGTAAAAATAGACCAATCTAAAAAGTTTTTAGACATTTTCTATCTCCTTTTGGATCAGATCGAAGAGCCCCTCCTTGTCCGATGCCGATAATTCTGCTGCTTGGGGTAAGCTCTTCTGTCTAATAGCAATTAATTTAACAAGTTGTTCATTGGAGCGCTGTAGTGTTTCTATATGTTTCGCCGCAACCGGACTTAGCTGTTTATTGTGTTCCGGTTCGGCTGCTATAATGTTAGCTATTTCATTTAAAAATTCGCGAGCTACTTTGCGATCATTTCTAATATTTCCCAATGCTTCATCAATTAAAGATTCTAGCGCTTTAGTGCTCATAATGCTCCGTTTTCCCAATCTTGTTTAAAGTTGTTATATCTTTTTCTAAACTTTTTGAGTGAATTAACAATCTGTTTGGTGTTCAGACCCGTAATCTCACGCAGATATAAATAAATAGCTTTTTTGTTAAAAATGTCGATATCTTCCTTAGATTCGAATAAAATATTAATAGCTTTATAAACCTTCAGATCATTCTCTTTCATCTGAGTTGCATCCCAAGATTTTAATTCATTGTAAAAGGACGTCCAAAATTCTTCTTCCTGTCGTTGGGAAATATAAGAATCAGTAGTGGATAGATATTCTTCTTCATACGACTTAGAAATGTTATCATAATCTACTTCACGCCTATTGCGTTTTTGTTGTCGTTTAACTTTATGTATAAACCAATTTTTAGTTATAACCGAAAAATAAGAAAAGGCTTTAGAGCCTTTTGAGGGATCATATTTTTCCAATATAGTCATTAACCAAATTTTACATTCATCTCTTAGCGAATCTATATTGGGTAAATTAGTAAATTTATAAGTAAAGACTATTTTATCTACCATCTCGTTGAAGGCTGGCTGTATCCACTTGACGTATAACTCTGTCCGCTCGCGCATACAAGTAGTTTGAGTATAGCGAATAATAGCATCTTCATGCTCATAGGTAAAATAGTGATTTTTATTTTTAGTTCTCTTCTTGGGTCTCTTCTTCATTAGATTCATCTTTATCTGGAGCCATCACAGTATCATCAGCAGTTAGTGAATAAATGAACTCGAAAGTTTCCATTTGCTCATTGAGCGATATGGTATGTTCCAATAAAGCACGCAAGGTTTCATCTCCATAAAAACTGTCTAATTCATAAACAGCTTGTAGATGTCCTGCAAACCCATTAATCATTTGTTGAAGATCACCTAATTCTTCTGATACTGATAAAAGCCGGGCCACTGCGGCCCGGGCATATAAAAACACTGCTGCATTAAACAGCAGCGATAGCATTAGCATTGCTGCTAATATAATCTCAAGACGGCTCATAAGTCTCCTTTTTAGCTTCTTGTTTTTCGATTTCCAAAACTTCACGATTTTTTTGGATATATTCTTCAGTTAATCTTCCGGGAGTTTCTCCGGTTTCAGATTTTGAAGTTTTAATAAACGTGGGTCTCGTTAGAAGTTTCATCATCGAATCAATCTCCCCGCAAAACTCACAGTCTGTATGTATTTCATCTATTCCGTGATAAACCAAAGTAGTCGTATCACAAAGCATACATTTATAGCTATAACGCGGCATTCAGAGGTCTCAGATCTTCGGCCTTTGGTATGTGCCAAAGGTCGAAGATGTCGTCGAGGCCTCTTCTGTGTTGTCACCCTCAGTAATAGGAGGTGCGGTTTCGGACCCATCATCATAGAGGCTTACCTCATCAGGAAAATTAACAGTGGGTGGATTTTTAACCACCAGTCCGTCAGTACTAAGCTCTAAATCCCAAGATTCCATAACCGGCATTATATCGGTTTGATTTAGTAGTGAATTTTGCAGTGCCAACATAATGGCACCAACTGCTTGATTAGAAAGTTTCATTTTATCTCCTTACCATTTAAAATTATTTCTATAGTATTCTACTATTGTTTCAATTTCTTCATTGAATTTTTTGACTGGGGACCATCCCAGATTTCTTAGCTTTTGATCGTTAAGGGCGTATCTGACATCTTGTCCTTCACGGGCGAACGATAAATCTAACAGTTTATCATAATCTATATCTTTAGCTTCCTCTTTAAAATAACAATCAAAAATATGTTTTACCGTATCGATATTCTTTTGTTCAAACCCTCCAGCCACATTATAAATTTCATTAGTAACGCCGCGATCTATAAGAGTCAATACGGCCTGCGCTGTGTCGTACCCATGAAGCCAATTTCGAATTGGTTCGCCCTTATTGTGAAGTTTAATTTGTCTATTGCGCATCAAGAGCTTAACCGTTACAGGAATTAGTTTTTCAGGATATTGCCCTATTCCATAATTATTAGTAGGTCGCAAAATTAGATAATTAATCCCATAAGTTCTAGCCCAAGCTAAGATAAGCATATCAGCCGCAGCCTTGGACGCTGAATAAGGGTTACTAGGTTTGAGAATGTCGGTCTCTATGTGTTCTCCGTCTGTGATGTCACCGTATACTTCGTCAGTGCTAAAATGAAAAAGGATAGGTCTGTCACACACGTTTGCAGGCTTGCGTCGAATCAAATCTAATAAGTTCTTCACTCCCATTACATTAGTTTGCAAAAAAGACTCGCTCTCAATTATGCTGTTTCCAACATGTGATTCGGCAGCTAAATTAATCACATAATCACAGTCAGGCAGCGATTTAAGATGTGTAATGTCACCACGCATAAATTTAAAATTAGGATTTTGTTTAAACAATTCAAGAAATTGGGGGTTAGAAGCGTATGTCATACTATCTACGCCATAAACTTTCCATCCTCTTTCCAGGCATTGAGCGGTCACATAGGACCCAATCAGCCCTAAGCATCCCGTTATAACAACTAGTTTCATTTCATTCCTTCCAAAATGTTTGTGGTTGAGTATCCATCTATTCTATCAAAAAATTTTAAATCTGTGCAATATTGGGAGCCTACCACCTCTTTACCCTTCCAGTCAGAGCCCACAACCATACATTCTGGCTCAAGAAGTTGAATTAATTGAGATAAGTGTTGGCGAGATCTAAACACGACTACTTTGTCCACATATCTGAGAGATTGTAGTGCAAACTTTCTATCATTAACACTATTAAAGGGTCTCGAAGGTCCTTTATCTTTTTTAACCTTCTCGTCTGAATCTATTCCAACCATTACGTAGTCTCCTAAAGATTTTGCATATCTCAGCATTTCAAAATGTCCGCGATGTAATACATCGAAACATCCATTTACCCATACTAATTTCATTTTAATTTTCCTGTCAAAATATCTTTAAACATCACCCAATCACACGCTTTCGCCCAAATAGGGCGAGAAAATGCAGCTGGTATATTCTTTTCAAAGAAAAAGTGACCACTCCAGGCAAACGGATACACCACAAATGGTGCTGCCAATAATGCCCACCACCAGCCGGCTGCGATCATCGAAACCACATAACTAATTGTCGTTAGTTGTCCTAATACATGCAAATATCTGTTTATGGGATTCTGATGTAGTGTGAGATAATATTCATAATATTCTTTAAATGTCATGGTTTTATTATCACCCAGCTAGGTGCGCCGGCATCGCCTTGTGCTTCATTAATTCCGGTTATTTGAAATTCTAGATTATGCTTTTCCACAAATTCATCAACACTCCGTCTTGTGCCTGGATTGCCTTCATTATAATCATGACCAGCCATAATACCTCCATGTTTGATAGTGCGCCACCACTGTTGCATATCTTGTGTAACGGCTTCGTAATTATGTTCGCCGTCTATATAAAGAAAATCTACAATATTATCAGGCACATAAGCGCATAAATCATATGAATATCCACGCCAAACTTCGAAATAACCTTTATACAGCCGAAAATCTAATGCAGCTTGCTTCAGTGTCATTGTGCGCTCCAACATATCTGCTTGTTGAGTTTGAAGATTTCTTAACGACATTAAGTAACGCGCATGAGGTGTAACGCATCCATCTGAATTTTGTTGCCAGACGTCGCTTATTTCCACATTTGTACTATCATAGTCAGGAGTTGTAACCCAAGGATCTATAGTCGTAACTCGCATAGAGGTTCTCATAATCATATTACATGTATACCACGCCTCCCAGCAGCCTATCTCTACCCCAGTTTTCCATGATTTTGGCAATGAATCTAATAGTGTGTATCGATCAGTTAAATTTAAATCTTTATATGTTATCATTTACTATTGTTACTCCTTTTTGTTGCACAACAACTGTTGCACACTCGTTTGCAAACTTAAGAGATAGTCTCATCTCGTTACTCTCTAAATATTTTGCTGCCAGTCCAGCTAAAAATGTATCGCCGGCGCCAGACAAATCTTTAATTTCAACTTTTTCAACGGGAAAGATCTCTCCCTTATAACTACAACCTTTAGATCCTTTAGTTATGATCAGATTATCATAAATCCACTTCTTCCCTACGAGAGTGTGGGCTGTACGTTCATATTCCATTTCATTAATTTTTATGTATTCGATATGCTTGGCCCAGTCTCCTAATAATTTTTTAGTATCCATAAATACCAAAGAGTGCCGTTGGCTAATGTACGCAATATCTTCCTCAGTTAAAAAACCCTTGTTATAATCTGAGATAACAATTGCATCGTAAAGTTCAAATTGCACCTTTTCAATGTTTTGAATTCTCTCAATTTTCTCTTCGCCCGAATCTATGCGTACAATCATATGATTAGTATTTTGCTCAACATATCTTGTTTTTTCTACATCATAGGAATTTGTTACCAGTTCGGCGCCTATCTTTAATGAAATCAAATTCTCATATACATTTCCGGCCATACCTCTATTTTTGCGAGTGTGAGTAGGTAAGAACACCGGTACCGGCGCATCAGGACACAGACGAGAGCATGTACCATATACATGTACGTCTGTACAGCTATCACCGATAACTAGGACTCGCTTTTCCAACTAATCTCCCAATCTTTGAATTCAGCGGCCAAGCAATCAATCTTGTAATCTTTGCGCCCACCCACTACTTCTTGAATCTTATTCTTAGCTGTGTTGCGAATACCGTTTAAACCGTGAGTGAGTTCAAGATTGTTTCCATCTTTAATTCCCTTGCGATAATTGGACTCATTATGCCAAATATGCAAATTCATCTGAGAGAGGACCACAATAGCACGAATAGTTTCGGCTGTGACTTCTTCAGACTGATCAAGAATTAACTGAATATCATGGCAGATATCAGCGATTTCTTGCGCATATTCAGCTTTATGTTCAGTAATGAATACTTCCTTTAACTGTGCGATTGATAACCGATCGACAAGCTCGGACAAGGTGGGTAAGTATTTTCTATTGCTCATGATTCCCCTTAAGCTGATAACAAACCACATACTGATCGGGACTGTCAGGGTTGGCCTCTTGGTCAACGAATCTAATTTTTTGTTCTGGATCTGCGCGAGTCCGCTCAAGTAATTTTAGCAAAAACTCCATATTAGTGCGCGGAGTGCTACGAAAAGGATACCGCAGGCGCTGAAACCCGCGGGATGCAAACATCTCATCCCACCATTCTCGGGTCTGCGCGCATCGGTGGTGTCCGTGAACGCCATCCAAACATGCATTAATAGTTCCTATAAAAAGACCTCCGGGAAGCAGATGTTTAACAATGTTATCTATAATAGCAGGTACCTCTTCAGGAAGAGGATGTTCAAAAAATTCCCACGCTGTCACTATATTAAATTTGACTATAGAATTATTTTCGGATTCATCTATGATGGTGAACGGCTTTGAAACATCCGCGTGGAATAAACACTTATCATGATAAAGCTTCCAATTTTCGGCACCTCTTGGCTGATGGAGCGTGCCGGTCTCATGATGCCGCGGCTCATCAAACTCACCTGTCATTCCAAAGACATTCCCCCCTTCTAATCCCACAGCTAACCAGGGATACCCTTTATTGTAGACATCCACGACAAATTGGCCGCCGGCGCAACCAATATCAAGAACCCCATAAGGAAATCCACTAAATAGAGCATCTAATTCATGGATGAAATAAGTGAAAGAGCTGTTATCTTCGATGCTTCCTGCTGGATTCAGATAATCGGGCGATTCGGTAGGATGAGGATGATCCGTTAATACTTTTATCGGGACGAATATTTTACGATTCATTTTTTTAATCTCCTTTAATAATACGATGACTATCGCTGTCAAAATGTTGTGTTGAGAATTCAAATAATTCGCTATCTTCCAGCGCTACCATTTGATGTCTTAAGCCGGTATAAACATGAAAGTTGTCTCCCGGATTTAAAATTATTTGTTGGGCATTTGTTATATCATCTTCATCGGAATAGTATACCATAAGCTTTCCCGACTGTAGATAAAATACTTCGTCTTTAATTTTGTGATAATGCCAGGAGCAACGCTTGCCCTTGTTGAAAAATAATAATTTACCACAATATTGCTCACAATTTACAATCCAGCGTTCCCATCCCCAGCCTTTATCGACGTGCTTCATAGGCAGCGCTTGCGCTTGTTCTCTCATTACCATAATATTCCTTCATTTTTCTTCATATAACTCTCAAATTCATCCTGCGTTATAACGGGGTTTAAAATATCTTTAAAATTTAATTTATAATATTCCCAATCCATTTTTTCATAGCCTACCTCTTTTATCAACTCTTGCTCTCCTCTCATAACAAAAGTAGTACACCAATTAGTGGCTGAGCATATCGACACATCGCGGCGCGTCATCCGCAATCGGGCCACACTTTTCCAAGCATCACCTTGTACATGGGGATATCCCGTAAGAGACGGGACTGCTTCGATGTGACTAGTATTAACCGGGAATGAGACGCTTTCACAATAATCCACAAAGCCTTCAGGTGTAACCCTTTGAGATTCTTCGGTCAAGGGAATAGTATCGTCTAACAGAATTATTCCATTTGGATTCAAAATCTTTAAACTTTGTTCAATTTCTTGGTCAACAATGGGGGCAAAATGACACCCATCAATATAAATAACATCAAACTTATGGTGCCAAAAAACTTCATTGAGAGCAAAATACATTTGAGAGGTCATCCGAGTGACTCCTTCGGTATAGGTGCCGTAAGGATCTACCCCCACCTTCCTAATATCAGTACCGCATGGTAGCTTCTCTAATATGTTTCCAAAAGTATGCCCATAGTCTACGCCAATTTCCAAATATTGCAGGGGCCGACTGAGGTGTCTGGTGTCCGCCATGCGCAAAAAAAGAGAGTTTATTACATCGTTAATCATAATGTTTCATCCTGCATTTGGTTAAAAAAATCGAGGTCCCTCATCCCCTTGTCATCAACGTAAATATCTCCCGAAGGTTTTCCTAAAAATAATGAGTGGTATTTTACGCCCCAAGCATCCAATTGGTATTTTGTACCCTTTTCAAACATTTCGTAGGCAAATGCTACGGAGTTTCCGCTTCTACCCATGCCTCTTGCCGTTTGAAAAACTATAGTATGTCCTTCATCATATAATTTATTTATCATTGTTATACGGTCCTTTAAGGGCTTTGCAAGGGCATAGTCACCGTCAGTTGCGGTACAGATTGTTCCATCGATGTCAAATACGTAAGTCATCTCAATAATTCGCGTACCAAGGTTCATCAATAATTGAATAAGCCTTTATTAGTTGTTTAATGCCGTCATCCAAATCATACTTGCATTCGAACCCCTTAGAGTAGAATTTCTCACTACTAACGATATAGTCGCGCTTATCAGGGTCAGTGGTAAACTCTGCTCGAATAATTTCAATTGGAATGTGCTTTTGAATAGTCTCGGCCAATTGCAGCTTATTCATATTAATAGCATCATTGCCGACATTGTAAGTTTCGTTCTTGCAGGTTTCCCAATTATCCAGAACATAGCGAAATGCACGACAAACATCACCTAAATGCACATAATTTCTCATAAATTCACATTCGTATAAGACCAAAAGTCTTTCTTTCAGTGCTTTAAGTACAAAGTTATTTACGAGTAAATCGGTACGCATGCGAGAGCCTGGACCAAAAACGGTAGCCAAGCGAAAGGTAACATGATTATCAACTCCGCGATAGTCTACCTCTGCTGCAACCTTAGTTTTTCCATACAATGAGATAGGGTTAAGCGGAGATTCTTCGGTACACACTTTACCCGATTCACCAACCCCATAACCTGAGTTTGTGCATGGATAAATCACCAATTGATCTTTAGACTTGTTCTCGGCAATCCATGTGTTAACCTCATGGTTGACCTCTCGGGCTGTGCGGGGATCCTTATCACATAAAGGAAACCCCACCAATGCTGCTAAGGGAATTATAACGTCAGTGTTATCCATTAATTTGCGCAATAAGCCCAAATCACGTACGTCTCCTCTTACAAAATGAAAGTTTTCGTCGCAGGTGTATCTAAGCAAAGAAGTGGGATCATAAGTCATATTATCAAGCACGGTCACTTGATGTTCGGGGACAAGATGATTAACTAAATCGCTTCCAATGTATCCGGCGCCACCAGTTATTAGGATTCTCATACTGCCTCTTTAAAATATTCAATGGATTTTGTTAGTCCTTTACGCAAAGAAGTTTGGGTAAATTTATTGTCAAGATAACACGATATCTTGTTGATGTCAATCTTTTTTTCGCGCACACCTACATATTTGCTCATGTCGTGTTCTACCAATTTAAAGTCGTAATTATATACATTACACACTTCTCTTGCAAATTCGTTAATTGTATAATCCTGCCCCGTTCCTAGATTAAAAACTTCATTTTTCTCGTTCATTAATCTAATCATGATATCAATCGCGTCATCAATATAAATCAATTCGCGGCGTTGCTCACCATCACCCCATACTACAAATTTCTCTTCGTTGTATTTGGCGTTATAACAATTACGAATAAAATCAAAAATAAAATGATTATCACCCAATTCAAAATCAGGGCCATATAAAGTAGAAGGCACATAATAAAGCCATTCCAGCCCATATTGCTGCTGCATGGATTGAAGCCCGACGAGGAGCATCCGTTTTGTCATAGCGTATGTATATAAACTCTTTTCGGGTGCACCTAAAAGATAGTTATCTTCCGCCATAGGCAATTCAGGAGAATAAGAACAGCTAGTGCCCATGCAGATCATTTTTGCTTGAGGTTGCTGTAACTTCCAATATGTGAGAATATTAGTATTTATGGTCTGATTGTAAAGCCACTGATCCCCTTGATGTGTGAGGCAATAATCGCCGGCTTTTGTAACAGCTGCCAAATGGAAAATATAATCAAATCTATGCCCATCATAAACGCGCAGATTGTCATATTGAAACAGATTGACTTTTTTACTGTTAGATATAAATAATTGATATCCCAAAGCTTTAAGTTTGGGACACAAGTGTCGGCCTAAAAAACCAGTCGCGCCAGTAACTAATATCTTCACGGGCGACTCCCTACAATTTCTATATTAGGAAAAGGAATAATAAATTTTACCCCTTGATTAATAATGTCCGCATTCTTTTTAATCAATTCATCAGCAAAATTATGAGACAACAAAAGATAGTAATCGGGCAAGTCTTCTTTATCTTCTTTGGTGATGGGGATGTGTGATTGAGGCAAGTAATTGCCAATCTTTAGTTCATTAATCTCGACTGCCTTATCTACTAGCGTATGATCGATACCAAAATAATTAAGAAGAGTGTTGCCTTTTGCGGGTGCACCGTAAGCATATATTTTTTTATTCTCTCGTTTGTAAGACTCTAACACGATGCGTAAATGTTCTTTTGTAGACTCAATCGTTTTGGCAAAATCCTTAAAAGCTTTTAGTGAATATTTCTTATCTTTTTCCAATAAATCTAAATATCTTTCTGTGGGTTTATTTAATTCTCCATCAATATGAGTAATCTTCGCAATTATAGATCCACTATGGATTTCGGAATAGTAGGCATCAAATATTTGGAGACCGTATGGCTCTAATAAATTATTCAGACTGTGCATTGTATAATAGCACAGATGTTCATGATAAATGGTATCGAAATTAAGTTTTTCTACCATCGTTCCGGCATACATAAACTGCACTATTAATACACCATCATCGCGCAAAGAACACTTGATTCCGTCGATGACGCTGTGAAGTTCTTCTAAGTGAAAAAATACACCGCTAGCATTATAAAGTTTAACCCCCTTGGATCCAATATGGCTGTTAACACATTCGCGGTTAAAGTATTCGGTGATGGTGTTAATTCCTTTTTCTCGGGATATCTCGGAAACGCGCTTCGCGCACTCGATATTTAAAACATTGTTAATTCCAGCCCTTTTATACTGGAGCAGCTGGCTTCCATCATTGCCTCCGATATCAACCACTAGATCATCTGGTTGCATATCAAACTGTTTAACATTTTCTGTGGCCACCT
>Ga0080013_1003806_pt1 | contig 15420 bp, 11 predicted proteins | sample ETNvirenome_6_85_FD_69236 | JGI IMG/M metagenome (GOLD analysis project Ga0080013, IMG submission 69236) | Marine viral communities from the Pacific Ocean - ETNP_6_85 (SPADES assembly) (version 2) | ecosystem: Environmental > Aquatic > Marine > Oceanic | place: Pacific Ocean | collected 2013-06-19
TTAAGGACTATGCTGAAAATACTGGAACTGATTTCAGTGCTGCGATTCCTACATTTATTAAACAGGCAGAGCAAAGGATCTATCGATCCGTCAATTTGCCAGTTAATCGTAAGAATGTGGCAGGTACATTAACAGATGGTAATGCATACTTAGCAATGCCTAGTGATTTCTTGGTTCCTTTATCTTTAGCGATTACTAGTTCAAGCAACCAAATATTTTTGATAAATAAGGATGTTAATTTTATACGATCTACATATCCAAATGCATCTACAGAGGGAACGCCAAAATACTATGGCACCTTTGATGTTGATACGTTTATTGTAGGTCCAACTCCAGATGCAGACTATGTAGCAGAGCTTCATTATTACTATCAGCCAGCTTCTATAGTTAGCTCTACTACATCTTGGCTAGGAACAAATGCGGATACGGTTCTTTTATACGGGGCACTAGTCGAAGCCTATACCTATATGAAGGGCGATGCAGACATGATGCAACTATACCAGCAAAGGTATCAGGAAGCATTACAACTGCTTAAGTCACAGGCAGAAGGCAGAATGACTAGAGACGAATACAGAAGTGGTACAATAAGAATAGGAGATAACTAATGGACCCCGATAGACTAGAATTTTTAAAAGAGATGCTAAAAAGAAGAGAAGACAGTTGGTCGGATTTCAACACAGAATGGTGGGAACGGGCTAATGAGTATCGCTATGATAGTTTGGACGACTATTTTGAAGATCCAGGATATGTTCGGAGATATATGGAGCCAAAAGGCAAGAAACTACAAAGAGATCATATAAAGCAGATGTTTGATGCAGAGGATGCACGATCATTAAGCACGTTTGGAAAATCGGGGAAGATTGAAGATTTACTTTGGCACGCACAAAATTCTAAGCGTCGGCCATTGTTAGATAAGGCCAAGGGAATTGAAAGTCTAGTCCCTAAAGGAAAAGTAGGTAGTGGTATTCTTAAGATGTTATCTATTCTTGGACCCATTCCTGCGGCTCTTGGCCTTGCGTTTGATCAGTTGACAGCAGCAGATGAGTTAGGTGCTGGAGAGGATGAATTTCTAAGACAGATGCAGGGAGACACTGGTGACTTAACAGAAGAAGAGATGATGCAGTATTATAATGCACTACTAGGACATGACTAATGCTAAATCTTGGTGAAGTCGGAGATGTGAAGGTGACTACAAGTGAGCATGGTAATCTTGGTCCAAGTCATTGGGCGGAAAGAGCGTCAGATATAATTATTTCTGTAGGGAAAAATGCTCATCCTACTATTGCTGAACAAGCAAAAGAGTTTAAGGCTTATATTCATAAGGCAGTACAGTATTTTATATGGGAAGCAATAAAAGAAGATCGCTCTAAGGTCATTACCCTGTTGAGGTCAGCAGGTCATAATGATTTAGCCAACTCAGTGGAGAAACTATAATGGCATTTTCAGGAAATTTTATGTGCACCTCTTTTAAAAAAGAATTGATGGAAGCTGGTCACAACTTTAAAAATTCAGGTGGTAATACCTTTAGGATGGCTTTGTATACAGACAGTGCGTCATTCACTGCCGCCACTACAGCGTATACCAGTTCTAATGAGATTACTAATGATGCAGGATCTGCCTATACTGCAAAAGGAAATTCACTAACTCGTGTAGATCCTACGACAAGCAGTACGACTGCCTATACCGACTTTGCAGATACTTCATGGTCTACTGCTACGTTTTCGGCTATGGGTGCAATGATTTTTAATGATAGTCATTCGGGTGATGCGGCTGTCGTTATTTTAGACTTTGGTGCATTAAAGACAGCTACCGCTGGTACGTTCACGGTTGCTTTTCCTGCGGCAGATGCGAGTAATGCGATAATTCGTATAGCCTAGTATGGCTAATGTAACAGGCTGGGGCCGATCTACATGGGGTTCTGGCACATGGGGTGAAGCTATACCTGTTGAAGTAACAGGTTTAGCAGGTACAAGTGCAGTAGGTTCTGTAACAGTTACAGGTGATTCAAATGTTACAGCTACAGGACTGGCTGGTACAGGTGCAGTAGGATCAGTATCAGTAGCCGCAGATGCAAATGTTACTTCTACGGGAGTAGCAGCAACGGGCGGAGTAGGAAGCGTTACGGTAACAGGAACGGCAAATGTTACCCTGACAGGTTTAGCTGGAACGAGCGCAGTTGGCTCTGTAACAGTTGCAGGTGATGCAAACCTTTCGGTCACAGGGTTGGCCGGAACAAGTGCATTGGGATCGGTATCGGTTACTGTAGATGTTTCAATATCCGCTACCGGAGTTGCCGCAACTAGTGGGCTGGGTTCAGTAACGGTAGCAGGTGATGGCAATATTGATGTTACTGGGTTAGCTGGGACTGGTGCAGTAGGAAGTGTGACTTTTATTGGATCAGTTGAAATAGATGCGGTAGGTGTAGTTGGTACAACGGGAATATCAAGTGTAAATGTATGGGGACTAATAGATGATTCACAGACACCAGATTGGGCAGCAGTTAGCGATTCACAGACACCTTCTTGGTCCAGTGTCAATGATGCACAAACACCAAGCTGGTCTGAAGTTAGTGATTCGCAAACACCAAGCTGGTCCGGAGTCAGTGATTCTCAGACACCAAGCTGGGAAGAAATAGAGACATAACAATAGGAACTAAGCATGGGAACATATGTAAATAATCTAAGACTTTTGGAAATCACTACGGGTGATGAGTCAGGTACTTGGGGTACTAAGACCAATACTAATTTAGAGCTAATAGCTGATGCGTTTGGTTCTGGCACAGAGGCCATTACTGATAACGCTGATACTCATACTACCACTATAGCAGATGGTGCAGCAGATGAAGGTCGGGCGATCTTCCTGAAATACACAGGTACATTAGACTCTGCTTGTACGATTACGATTGCACCTAATACGGTTAACAAACTGTGGTTCATTGAGAATGCTACTAGTGGCTCACAGAATATTATTATTAGTCAGGGATCTGGTGCCAACATCACCATAGGTAATGGTAACGTAGCAGCAGTCTATACAGACGGTGCAGGCTCTGGAGCAGCAGTACTAGATGCATTTGCTGACTTAGAGCTAAGTAGCACACTCACTGTGGCTGGTAATGTAGACTTTAACGGTGCCTTAGATGTGGACGGCACTACCAACCTAGACGCAGTAGACATTGATGGCGCAGTACAGATCGACTCAACAGTTACAGTTGGCGTTGATGACACCGGATATGATGTCAAGTTCTTTGGTGATACAGCCAGTGCTTACATGCTATGGGATACGTCTACAGATGATTTAGTCTTAGCAGGTGCCGCAGGAATTGACTTAGCGGGCGACTTAGACGTTGATGGAACTACAAACTTAGACGCAGTTGATATCGACGGTGCAGTACAGATTGATTCAACGGTTACGGTTGGTGTCGATGATACTGGATATGATGTAAAGTTTTTCGGAGCTACGGCCAGTGCCTATATGCTTTGGGATGAATCTGCCGATGACTTAATCTTAGCAGGTGCCGCTGGGCTAAGTGTGGACGGTACTACCGATTTAGATAATACAGATATAGATGGAACACTGGTCGTAGATGGCTCAAACATTTCATTGGATTCTACATCTACATTAAATATAGACAATTCTAATACCTCAAACGGTATTACTATAGGTACTGCTACATCAGGTGTGCCAATTTCAATCGGGCATTCAACTTCAGAAACAACCGTTAATGATAATTTAAATGTAACAGGTATTTTAGATGTAACTGATACAACTGATTCTTCGGATGCCTCCGGAGATACAGGAGCATTGCGTGTTGAAGGTGGTGCAAGTATAGCCAAGAAATTATACGTTGGAACAGACCTTACTCTCGCAGCTACAAACAAGATTTACCTAGATGGTGGTGGTAATACTTATATACGGGAAAGTTCGGCAGATACGATAACCTTTACCACCGAAAATTCGGACAACTTTGCTTTTGCATCAGATGGAGGAAATCCATCTGTCCAGATACTCGCTAACGCAGGGGGTGGTACAGGAACAGTTGAATACTCCGAAGGCGGAGAGTTTTTCTGGCAACATGGAGTCAGGGGTGCTGATGAGAAATGGTATCTGACTGGCAACGCCACACTCCACAGTAGCTATGCACTAATGATCTCTGGGCAGGATGTAACTGTCGGAGGAGCATTAGCCAAGGGTTCGGGTAGTTTTAAGATCGACCATCCATTGCCTTCAATGAAAGATACGCATGATCTAGTTCATTCGTTTATTGAGGGACCAAGAGCCGACTTAATTTATCGTGGACAGGTAGATCTTGTAGGTGGACAGGCTACGATAGAAATGGACGCTGAGTTTGGAATGACTGCTGGAACTTGGGAATTATTGTGTAGAGATGCTACTTGTTTTACTACAAACGAGACAGGCTGGCACATGGTTAAGGGTTCTGTATCTGGAAGCACTTTGACTATTGAATGCCAAGAGAGCGACTGTACTGATACAGTGTCATGGATGGTAGTAGCTGAACGTCAGGATCAACATATGTATGATACGGAATGGACGGATAGCGATGGAAGACCAATCCTTGAACGTGAAAAACCAGAGGAAGTTGAAGACCTATAGCATGGAAAGCGAAATGATGAATTTAGTATCTCTGCTCGCTATACCAGCTGCAGCAGGGGCCGCTTATGGCGGAGTTAAAGCTGGACTAAATGGGACTAGACAGTCCCTCGCTCAGATAGAGCGCACTGTAGAACGTATAGGACAAAAGGTGGATACCCATGGGGAAAGGATCGCAGCAGTCGAAACGCAAGCAGAAAACCTTAAAGAACGAGTCGCAAACAACACAACAAAAACCTGATTCTCAAAATACAGAACGTAAACTTTTGACTATGGAGCAGGCGAGTATATTTAAACAATTAATCCAAGCAACTAATGAAGCACAGGCTCAACTTAATTTTGCATTAAGTGCTGCTGGGTTAGCTGAAAATGTAATTATTGGTGGAGACTTAGATGGAGAAAGCCCACATTTTGTAATCACAAAGCAGTGAGATAACTAAGTTAAATGGTAAGAGTCTTTTTGATAGGATTAATTTTTTTTGTTATAACAGGATGTGTAAAAACTATGAGTGATTGTCGTGCATATAATATCCCTAACGATATACGTTGTACGAATTCTTTATTTATAGTAGGTCAATAATATGGCATTAATGAAGATTGCCCCAAAGGCGGGTATGGTTACTGACGGTACCAGGTATTCTGCTGAAGGAACATGGTATGATGCTGATAAGGTCCGGTTTCGTAAGGGTTTTATAGAAAAGATCGGTGGATGGTCTAAGTATATAACTGCTCGTTTTTTGGGCGTATGTAGAAGTCTCCATGACTGGGTGACTGACGACGGTGGACAATATCTAGGTCTCGGGACGACATTAAAGCTATACGTTAACCTGGGTGGTGGATATTATGATGTTACTCCGATTCGCAGTTCTGTAACCCTGGGTACAGATCCAATAGCTACTGTAGATGAGACTGCTGTAATTACAATTACTACATCTGGTGCTCATGGGGCAGTGGTAGGAGACTATGTGACTATAGCTGGCGCGACAGCATCAGGTGGGATTGGTACTGGTAGCCTGAATAAAGAGCATCGTATTGCAGCATTAGGTGCTCCAGATGGGTCTGACACTACTACTAAGTTTCGTGTCGTATGCGATGCTCAGGCTACATCTACAGATACAGCCGAAGGCGGGTCAAGTGTAACTGCTGCATTTCAAATTAATGTAGGTTTAGACAGTTATGTATCTGGTGGTGGTTTTGGTTCAGGCACTTGGGGTGCAAGCACATGGGGATCGGCCACAGGAATTGGACAAGCGAACCAGCTACGTCTTTGGTCTATAGATAACTTTGGTGATGACATGCTTGCATGTGTACGCCAGGGTAAAATCTTTTACTGGGATGAAAGCAATGGAACTTCTACCAGGGCTATTCCCCTTGAAGAGGTCACAAGAAGAACATTAACTCTTACAGCTAATCCTGTATCAGTCACGAATACTTCTAGTGTTATTACGGTAACAGACAAGGGTGGCCACGGGGCTGCTGTAGGAGACAAAGTTACTCTCTCTGGTGCATCAGCGGTTGGGGGTGTAGCAGCTGGAAGCATCAATAAAGAGCATACTATTGCGAGCATTCCTACTGGTAAAACATTTACAGTCGATACTGGTGATGCAGCCTCGAGTACTACTACTGGGGGCGGAAGCAGTGTTGTAGCAACATATCAAGCTGGAACATACTACCCTCCAGTTGGTGCATTACAGGTTTTAATGTCTGACGTAGCAAGGCATGTAGTATGTCTTGGTGCCACAGATGTGAACTCGACAACAATCGATCCGTTGAATGTAAGATGGTCCAGTTCTGGAACAGTTGGTACATGGCAAGCTCTTTCTACCAATAGTGCAGGTGGTCAGAGATTGTCATCGGGTTCTGAAATTATTGGTGGCATGGCTACTAGACAGGAGATATTAATCTGGACAGATGCTGGCATTGTTAGCATGAGGTATGTAGGCAGTCCTTTCTACTTTTCATTTACAGAGGTAGCAAGAGGGCTATCCATGATTTCTCCAAATGCAGCCGTCAACGCAGGTGGAACAGTTTACTTCATGGATCGTGGAGCATTTTATAAGTACACAGGTAGTGTGCAGAAGCTACCATGTCCGGTACTTACAACTGTGTTTGATGACTTTGACACCGATGAAACATTTAAGGTCGTGGCAGGATCAAACCCAGATTTTTCAGAAGTTATATGGTTCTATCCTTCTACTTCGAGCGATGGCAAAAATGACAGATATGTAATTTATAACTATGAAGAAGATGCGTGGTATACAGGTAGTTTGGCTCGGGGTCAGTGGAACCAGGCAGTAACCCACACATATCCTATAGCCTCTTCTATTATTGTAAAAAGTTTATCTGATAACCCATTAACTACAACAACGGCTTCTACTAGTAATGTTTCTATTAATAGTACAGGTCATGGATTATCTGTAGGTGACACTATCATAATGAAAGGTGCTTCGGCTACAGGAGGGTTAGAAGCACTGCTATTGAATAATGAACATACAGTGGTATCAGTTACCGATGCAGACAACTATACAATCACTATAGCGGACACTGCTACAGCAGATACTGGTGGCGGTGGAGCAGTAGAGATTCTGTATGAAAATGTGTTGTATAACCATGAAAGTGGATATGACGACGACGGATCGGCTATGACAGCATACATAGAGTCAGGTGACATGGATCTAGGAGAGGGTGATCGAGCCTGGTCTATACACAGGATTATTCCTGATATTTACTTTAAGGGAGCCGATTCTGATGATGAGGTTACAATTAGCCTTAATGGCCATGACTGGCCAGCAGATAGTCAGGCTTCGATAGCTTCAGCTGCTTTTACTTCTAGCACTGCTCAGGCTCATATACGAGCGAGAGCTAGGCAGGTATCTATGAAGGTACAGAGTAGTGGTGCAGGATATGGATGGCGTGTAGGCTATGTGAGATTAGATGGTAGACAGGATAGCAGAAGATGACATTAAAAGTATATCGGCCACTTAATGTGGCACCATCAGAATACGATGAGACTAACGAAAGTGTGTCTCGTAGAACCGTTGAACAAAACTTTCAAGATGTCAGTAGTGACATACAATCTGTTAAGACACAGTCAGATAAAGACAGTTCTTTGTCATTACGTAAATATCAGTTCTTGTTGCTAGGAGCCAGTAATGGCTGATACATTAAAAGTACTGGGACAAGTGGCACCTGCGGATACGAATAATGCCGATCTGTATACTGTACCTGAAAATACTCAGACTACAGTAAGCTCACTTGTTGCCTGCAATCTCACAGGGAACACGCCAAACATTAGGGTGGCTGTGCGTCCGCTGGGTGCAACCGTAGCAAATGAACACTACATCTACTACGGGAAAGCGTTAGCAGCTAATGATTCTGTTTTTATAATTATTGGTATCACCCTACAGGACGGAGATATAGTGACAGTGAGATCTTCAGCGGCAGACGAAGTAGCCTTTACCCTATTTGGCGTGGAGACTACTTAAATGCAATTAGCTTCTCCTTATGGTGGCCTAGCCGGATTACGTGGAAAGATGATGTCTAGTAATCCATATCAGCCACAGCCTGGTATGGTCGAACAGTTGGGTCGTCAAGATATGGGCCAACCATTTCAAAATATGTCACTTGATGCACCTACATCTCGTATGATCGGTGTAGGTCAACAGATGCCTGGACCAGACATGTCAGGACATAGGGCTGATATTAAGGCTCGCTATGGTCTTACCGATGAAGAGACTACTGCTGCTATAGAGTCGAGAGGTCAAAGCTTAGGTGGTAGATCTCCAGTACCAGGTGCTACAAGCTATGATGGTACACCTCTACGGCCTCAAGAAGATCCTAGCCAAATGATTGGGGCTGCTAGGCCGTCACCATATGATTTAGCAAGGATGGGGCCGATGATAGAGCAGGCTCCACCTAGACCAATGAGTGGACCAGGCTTTGCCAAACCTTTATCTCCAGCACCTTCAGAACAAGGCACTGGTGGTGGATTAGCAGAACAAGAATGGAGATTAAAAATTGAACCAGTGGAGATGAACATGGGTGGCAGAATTCCAAGCTATCAGAATGGTGGTATTGTTGGTTTGGCACATGGTGGAGAAGTACCAGGATACTTCCTTGGTGGCTTACTGAAAGGTCTTAAAAAAGTTGCACCAATAGCTATGAACTTTCTTCCTGGGTCTTCATTAGCAAAGGCAGGTATAGGTGCTCTGCTGCCCCAAATAGGTAATATAATTGGAGGCAGGGGATTTAATGTCAGAGAAGCACTTGGAACTGCGGGCAGAACGTATGCTGGTAGCAGGGCACTGGAAAGAGTTAAGGATGCGTTAGGCACAGGTGTTATACCAGAAGGAGTTTCACCAGCAGAATTAGAACAGATGATGAAAGAGGGTGAGGGAGAGGGTTGGAAGCGTTCTGTCGCAAGTGGTGAGCGCTATCAGCCTACATTTGTAGACCCAGATATTACAGGTTTTGGTCCAGAAAAAGGTTGGAAAGATATATTAGGATCTATCCTTACAGATGAAGATGCGGCCTCAACAGCATTAGGGGCTGCCCTGGATATACCTGTTGGAGAAGCATTAGCTCTAGGCTTTACAGAACAAGAGAAGAAAAGAGGAGAGCGAGGAGAGTCAACGGGTCATTTAGGAGGATTTGATCCTATGAGCACAGTAGGTCGTGTCATGCCTCCAAGCATGTCGGGAGTACCTGGTAGATCTGCTACTCCTGCTACAGATATTGCCAGCCAACTAACTTATGGCAATATGCCCGTTGATTATACTGGTCGTGCCGAAGGCGGTATAATTCCAGAATATCAATATGGTGGAATGTATGGAGAAGAAGGCGACGAGTTTGACCCACAAGGATTCTATGTGCCACAATCTCCATATCCACCCCCAAGGTCACAGATGCTTCCTGATCCTGGAATGCTTGGAGAAGGAGAAGGTGAGCAAGGTGGATTCTTAAATGCTGATCCAGGAGAGTATGGTATTTCGTTAGGGCCTACCTTAGAGAATACTTATAATATGGATCCATATGGAGCATTGCCTCCTGAAGTATTGTCTGGAGAACGAGATCTCACGCAAAAAGAAATTGATGAACGTGCTGAAAACGCAAAAACCGAAATAGATAGGCAACGAACACAATTAAGAAATCAATCTAAGAAAAGCGAAGAAGGTGAGCCTGATGATGCATTTGTAGCACCGGATGATCCTATGGCTCAAAGAGCAATAGATGATGCTAAAACACCTTCAGGCAAGTACGATGAAGACGGTAATCTTAGAATAGATACTGAGTACACTGATGCACGTACAGGACAATATACGCCTTCTACCTATACAGATCCACGTCCTGGACGCGTTATGCCTCCAACAGGCGCGCAGAATACAGGAAGTGCTATGTCTTATGGTCCATCGAATCAGTTTTCAGGTGTAGGGTCAGGATTCTACGGTGAAAATAAATGGTTTGATCCAAATGCAGAAGAGGTAGCTGCTAAGGAGATAAGTGGACTTAACCCACATGAGCTTCCGAGAACTGCTGAGGACTTCGCAGGCACAGGGGATCAGGCAGGTGCAGACCTTCTTTCTAGGCTTGGTAAAGCCGATGGAGGGATGGTGGGATCAGCTAACCCAATGCTACAGCATGTTTCGCCAGAAGATATGCAGGCATTGATGATGGCTTCGGTACAACTAGACTCACCAAACTCGAGAGATGTGATATCTGACATTATGCGTAAGTACAATTTGTCTGCTACGGATTTAAACCAGATGCTAGAAACCTTAATGGCACAAGCACAGACTATGCAGGCAGGTGGTCTGATTAATGGTGGCGGTGGAGATGCAATGTCTGATGACATCTATGTAAACGCTGAGATGGAGGCCAACGGTCAAACACAGCCAATAGCTGTATCATCTGGCGAATACATTGTACCAGGTGACGTAGTAAGTCATTTAGGTAGTGGTAATACAGAGGGTGGTGCAGATGTAATGGATCAATTTGTTGAAGATGTCAGGGTGCAGAGAACTGGTACATCAGTACAGCCAGATCCCATTGACTTAAGTGATGTTTTACCAGGGACATACGGTGATAGATATGCATAGAGAAGAGGAAGAAAAATTATGCCTGGTGTAATGCCTAAGAAAAAATATTATCCTGGATATCAAGGTGGTGGCGTTGCAAAAAAAAACCCTATATCTAGAGGTCTTGGTTGGTTACGCAAGATATTTAAAGACTATGCTGAAACAAATAGAAGACTAAAAGCAGAAGGTAGGTCGTTGGATTATCCTGAGCATCCTCCCTTAAGGCGAGAGCCAGAAAATCCTACTGAAGAAAGGAGGGAATGGATAGAATATGGGCCTCCATATCCAGTACCTCATGTTCCACCCAATGAAAGGGACAGTACTAACATGTTAAGAGAACTCGGAAGAAAGCGACCAAGGGCTGCTGGTGGTGGTGTAATACCTGGATATCAAACTGGTGGACAGGCACCTGTACAACAGAGAATGGTACAGTCATATGTAGCCCCTGAACAAGCACAACTAGCGGCACAGCTTACGGGCAACATACAAAATATCGCAACCCGGCCATATCAAGCGTATGGTGGACAGAGGCTTGCTGGTACTACACAGGACCAAGCATTAGCTAGGGCCGCTTATGGTGCTTATGGTCGTGGTACAGGCCCAGCAGGTACACAACAAGCCGCAGATGCTTATACACAGGCACAAGGCATGGTTGGTGGGGCAGCTCAAGGACTACAAGGGCTACAGCCACAATACGGCCAGTTAGCAAAACAGTTTGGCCAGAGTGCTACAGGTGCACGACACTTAGGAGAACGAGCCGAACTGCAAGGTCAGTTAGCCGGTGCAGGAATGAGACAGACTGGTACAGCGGCGCAACAGGAACAACAAGCAATTGGGGCCCAACAGGCACAGCTAGGTCAGGAAGCCATGGCTGATATGCGACGAACAGGTACTGGTATGGCCGATGTAGGTGCTGGTGCAGCTACTATGCAACAGCAATTTGCTGGTGGCATGGGTGACATGGGGACTGCAGCCCAACAGCTTGGCCAACAAGCTATGGATACTATGGGAGCGACTGGGACACAGTCACAAGAACAGGCTGGTCAGGCTGCTACAGCTATGCGTGGTGTAGGACAGCAGTTGGGTACTCCTCAAATGCAAAAACAGGCTAATTTACAGGATTACATGTCGCAGTACACCAAGGGTGTTACCGATCCACAGTTAGCAGCGTTAAGAGAATTCCAACAGATACAAGGACAGGAACTCGCATCGCAGGCAGCTACATCGGGTAACCTTGGTAGCATGAGGCAGGGTGTTCAGGCTGCACAGCAAGCTAGAGATGTATCGCAACAGGCTGCAGGTATTATTGGTGAGGCACAGCAGAAGGCATTTGAATCTGCACAACAGGCGTTCCAGGCAGATAGGGCCGCACAACAGGCTGGTCTTGGACAACAACTTACAGCAGAACAGCAAGCGGCCCAGGCACAGGCTACGGGACAACAACAAGCATTGGCCGCACAACAAGCAGGAACGTCTGCCGCACAGCAAGGCGTTTCCCAGCAAATGACGGCACAGCAACGTGCTGCTCAAATGGCTGATACAGGTGCTGCTAGACAACTACAAGGGTTACAAGGACAGTTAGGTGCCCAACAAGCAGGCACTCAGGCCGGTGTAGCAGGGTTAACTGCACAGCAAAGAGCAGCCGCGCAAGGCGCACAGCTTGGCCTGCAAGGACAACAACAAGGCTATCAAGCAGCACAAGGTGGTACACAGCTTGGATTACAAGGCTTGCGGGCTTCAGGTGAGATGCTTGGACGACAGCAGGGTGCTGTTGATGCCCAAGGCAGGTTGCTTGGTCAAGTTGGTCAGATGGGTAGCCAGATGGCTGGCATCGCTGGTGGCATGGGTACACAAGCTCAGAGAGAACAGCAGATGCAAATGCAGAGGCTACAGGCCATGGAACAGGCTGGTGCCAGGACACAGCAGGAACAGCAAAGAGATTTAGACATTGGCTACCAAGACTTCCAAGCACAGCGTGATTATCCACAGCAACAGACACAGGCTGCTTTAGGTATGATGCAACAGCTACCATATCAAAGCACTCAGGTCATTAGCGATTATCAGGCAGATCCTGGAACAATGTCTGACTTTACTGGTGCACTTGGTACCTTTGAGGAGTATCAGACGGGAGATAACCCGTATGAAACAAACACTGGAGACACTGCTGATGCAACAGAACCTACTCCAGATCCAAATGCTCTTGAGGCGGCTGGTGGTGGGTATGTAGGAGAGTCTAATGCAGGGTTAGGAATAATGGGTCCACTTCACAAACGAATTATTGACGGCCTCTATGCAGGCGGAAGGATTAGCTACCGATGAGTAGTAACATTGCGGTCTTAAAAAACCTTGTCGAAGGAATGAGTCAGGAAGAAAAAGTTAAGGTTGCAAAAGAGGGCCATCATCCTTTGGTCCCTGTATACATGGTCATAGACTCTTTGAAAAAAGAGCAGGAGATGGACAAGACGTTGCAAGAGCTAGAGGCAGCATCGAATCTACCTCCAGCAGAAGAGACCATCAAGGACAGGTTAGTAGCGGCAGTATCGAGGCCTGGAGGCCTCAGAAGCTTGGATAGTGCTACAGGAAGTGGGGCTATCGGTCCATCATATGCAGGCGATCTTCCAGATATGCCTGGATTAGGTGCTGGAGAGGCGATGCCAAGATCTTATACTGGCCCAACATGGGCACCACAGATGCCTACAGGCACTATGACAGCAGCTAGAGGTGGTGTGGTTCCTGGGTATGCAAATGGTGGCTTTTATGGACAACAAGAAGAAGAAGACTTTGGTTTTTTGGATAGGCCACTATCGGTAGCAGAGTCATTTAGACAAGGTGTACCCCCTAGATTTGAAGATATGCCTGGATATGAACATTTATTTGATGAACATGGAATGCCCACATTCATTGGTGGAGCGGGGCTTAGAAAGGGGGTGCCAAGGGTACTGAAAAAAATTGATCCCAAGTGGCTCAAAAAGCTTGTGCCGGGATATAATCCAAGAAATTTATCTGCAGCAGACAGAGCAACGCTGGAAGCTCGAAAAGCTCGAGACGAAATGCTTGAACGTCAGAAAATACTTGAACCATTTTTGGATGCTACAAAGGATGTATTTGGTAGGGGAGTTACTGGTACAAGGGATCTATACGGTAGGGGAGTTACTGGTACAAGGGATGCATTTAGTAGGGGAGTTACTGGTACAAAGGATCTATTTGGTAGCGGAGTTACTGGTACAAGGGATCTATTTGGCAGGGGAGCTACTACTACAAAAGACTGGCTTAGTGGTGCAGGAAGCACTATTGGTGGTGCAAGGGATAGGTTTACTGGTGGTATAAGATCTCTTTTCAATCGTACAACTCCTAAAAAAACTTCTAAAACAACTTCTAAAACTTCAAAAGAGTCCTTTGATGAAGGACATGAGCGTACTTTTGGATCTAATGGTGGTGGTGGTGGGGACAGATGGAAGTCCACTCAGTCGGGACTGAAAACGGCCGGGAAGTGGGGTCTTGGAGGTTCATTGTTATTAGGGCTTGCCTCCCTTGCGAGCGTTGATCCTGAAGAAGAAGAGGAGTACGAAACCACAGTAAGGGAGAGACGCAATGAAGGTCTTGGAGATAGACTGACCTTACAAGAGGCAGATTCAATACTTGCTCAGGCTACCATTCCACCAGATAGTAGTAGAGTTGGTGTCCCAGGAAGTACCACAGCATTATATAACACTAATGAAATTCCAGCCGTGCAGGGTGTAATACGAGATGTACTTAACAAATATGGACTTACAGGAGATTCAGTAGGTCCAACAAGAACTATGGCAAGTACAGCAGGCTCTGAGGTTGCACTCCAGGCTATCGACGACAGAATGGAAGAATTCCGAACGGACTTAGGGAAACTTAGCCCTGGGCAAGTACAGCAGGCAGAACTAATAAAAGAACAAATGGAACGGCTGAAGGTTACTCGGGGTGCAGTCATACAAAGGGCTCTTACTCGCCAGGGTGAGGATATACGGACCGCAGATGAAGATCTTGCTTCCCTAGAAGACAGATACAACACGAAGGTTGGGGCCGTAGACGCAATTACCGAAAAAAGAATAGGACAACTTGAAGACAGACTGCAACCTCGTATAGACGAAGGTATAGCCTCCCTAGCAAGTAGGGCTGGAGACTATGATAGAGATAAACGTGCTGCAACATTTTTGGCGTTAAGTGATGTACTTGGTGCAAGGAATGTTGATCCAAGACGTAGTGGGTTTAGCTCTATTGGAGAAGCGATTGGTGAGTTTGAAGATGATGAACTTGAAACAGCAACAGGCATGATAACCAACCTTAGAGACATAGAGGATGCTCTCGAGGCAGGTGTCATAGGCTATGAAGATGCACAGTTGCTTGTTAAGGAACAATTAGGCGATGCTTTATTTGCAGGCCAAAGAGATATACGAGATCGTAGAAGAACGGACTTCCGGACAGCACAAGATTCAATACTAGATGCAGTTACAGGCTCACAAGCTGAGATAGATGCATTAAACGCAGGCAACATACAGATGCTACTTGAGAATGAAGCTCGTATGCATGCATTAGATCCAAGTATAATGCGTACACTTAATGAACGATACGCAGCTGAATTACGGTCAGAAGCTCTAGATCAAGAACGTTTAGACGCATTATACCAATCAGAGTTGGAAGGATTGGCCACTGGCGAGATTCCACGCATTGAAAGTGAGTTAGATGCACAACGTGTCCAGGAGATGAT
>Ga0080013_1003807_pt1 | contig 15419 bp, 15 predicted proteins | sample ETNvirenome_6_85_FD_69236 | JGI IMG/M metagenome (GOLD analysis project Ga0080013, IMG submission 69236) | Marine viral communities from the Pacific Ocean - ETNP_6_85 (SPADES assembly) (version 2) | ecosystem: Environmental > Aquatic > Marine > Oceanic | place: Pacific Ocean | collected 2013-06-19
ATTAACAAACTTAAACAGGGGAGAGGGACCGCTGAACAGCTTCCGTCTGGCGCAGATTCGCCCCACGGGACCCCCGAAACTGAAATGAACGAGTGGGTACTAACAGAGATATCAAAAAATAGATTTCATAAAATGATGGTAACTCAGATTTTGCCTCGTTATATCTCGTCCAACATTGAGTCTATGCAACAAACATCGCAGCCTGTGAAGGGCGCCGGCCCACGCGATTTCATGCCCCAGACTGATAATGTCCCATGGGTAGAGCCGCTGAAGAAGGGGGAGATTGATGTGAAGGCGCCCTTTGCTAAGGCCGGTGAATAAACTCAAACTAAACCCTTGACACTGAAGCTCCTATGAGGTATACTCATAGGAGCTTCATACGTTAGGGGGACACAGTTGAAGAACAAACGATATATCACACTGGCCACTAAGGTTGCTGAACAATCCGACTATGGAAAGTTTAGGCACGGGGCTGTGCTGGTGAAGGGCAGTTCTGTCCGCAATCTCTCCTGCAACAAGCAGCGCCATTGTCATTTTGGAAAGAGGTTCCGTGAACACCATACTGGTGACGCGACCCTGCATGCAGAACTTGGCGTCATCCTCGGGATGGACCGCTCCAAGACGCAGGGCGCCACAGTGTATGTTGCAAGAATTAATAGCGACGGCGAGCGTCGTATGAGCAAACCTTGTCCAATGTGTGAAAATGCAATGCGACACGTTGGAGTGAAGAAAGTGGTATATACCGACCGAGACGGTACAATAGAAAGTATGAGACTATGAAAAGAGTAATGATTGTGGACGCCCTGAATATGTATTTTAGGGCTTACATCGTGGACCCCAGCCTGTCCACTAACGGACAGCCTATCGGCGGCGTGAAGGGCTTCCTGAAGATATTACAGAAGCTATCACGAGAACTAAGACCTGATCTCGTGGTGATTGCCTGGGACGGCCCGGGAGGCTCTCGCAAGCGGCGCTCCTTGGTTAAGGAATATAAGGAAGGGCGCAAGCCCCTTCGTCTTAATCGAGAGTCAAACCTCACCGACGATGAGGAAACAGAGAACCGCTTGTGGCAACAGACACGGACACTGGAGTATTTGAATGAACTTCCGGTGGTTCAGTATATGTTTCCGGAGGTGGAGGCCGATGATGTCATCGCCTACGTCGCACAGTCGGATAAATTTGAGAATTGGGAGAAAGTTATTGTCTCTAGTGATAAAGACTTCCTCCAATTATGTGATGAAAAGACGGTTTTGTTCCGTCCCATCCAAAAAGAGGCCCTCAATAGTAAGAATGTTGTAGAAAAATATGGCATACACCCTCGGAACTTTGCCGCGGCAAGGGCGATTGCAGGAGACAAGTCAGATAACCTCAAGGGGGTGGGCGGAGCCGGCCTCCCGACTGTCAAGAAGCGCCTTCCATTCCTCGCAGAAAATAAAGATTTTTCTTTAGAAGACATTTATGAATATTGTCGGGGAGTTAGCTCAGATGACAAAAGACGCCCTAAATTTTACGATGCCGTAATAGAGAAGAGCGACATAGTTAGTCTGAATTACCGCGTAATGCAGCTATACTCCCCCAGTCTTTCTCCCCAGTGTAAATCCAAGATCAATTATGCTTTGGATAATTTTGAATATGTCCTTAATAGGACGGAGTTTATTCGCCTCATGAACCAAGACGGTTTCGGCGTGTACAATTGGCAGGATTTATTTGCCTGCATGAATCGAATCGCCGTTGACAAGGCGCTGCATTAGTGGTAAAATAAGAATAACTTGGGGGCAGAATGAAGTTAAATGGCGAGAGCGTTACTTTTTCCAAATACGGGAAAGGGTTTCAAGAGAAACTCTGTATGCTTATTTTGGACGACCGGCCTTTTGCCGATCAAGTCGAAGAGGTTTTAGATGTTGGCTTTTTAGAGTTGAATTATCTGAAACTCTTTCTTAATAAGGTATTTAATTACCGCAAAAAGTACGGTGTTCATCCTTCCCGAGACATTATGAAGACGATCCTCCGGTCCGAACTGGATGCGGAGAATGAACTCACCCGGCAACAAGTGCGAGACTATTATGCCCGGAGTATCTCTAGCGATCTTACGGATCAGGAGTACATTAAAGATACGACGTTAGATTTTTGTCGTAAGCAGAATCTTAAGTCGGCCATGGTCAAGTCCATTGGGCTGATGCAACAGTCGTCGTTCGACGAAATTGCACAAGTAATTAATAATTCGCTTAAGCTTGGGGCTGATAATAATGAAGGATATGACTGGAAGAAAGACTTTGAGGAAAGGTTTAAGCCGAAGTATCGGAATCCTATATCAACCGGTTGGCTATTGGTCGATGAACTGGTTCGCGGAGGCCTAGGCCAGAAAGAATTAGGCGTCGTAATTGCTCCGACGGGTGCTGGCAAGTCGATGGCTCTCGTACATTTGGGATCCCAAGCACTTAAAGCTGGCAAGACGGTGATTCACTACACACTTGAATTACAGGATACTGTGATTGGCTCCCGCTATGATAGTTGTTTAACCAAGATCCCCCTTGACAGTCTTACAGCTTTCAAAGAAAAGATTTATGAAGAGGTACAGGATATCGAGGGCAAACTTATTATCAAAGAATACCCCACGAAGAGTGCCTCAACTATGACGTTGAAGAATCATTTAGAGAAGTTGCGTATGCGCAGCATTAATGTTGATATGGTTATTGTTGATTACGCTGACTTATTGCGCCCTGTTGCTATTCAAAGAGAGAAGAGAAACGAGCTAGAATCTATTTATGAGGAATTACGTGGCCTTGCGCAGGAATTTAAGTGTGTGGTGTGGACTGCATCCCAAACTAATCGTTCGGGATTAAACGCCGAAGTTATTACGATGGAGGCAATCTCCGAGGCCTTCAATAAATGTTTCGTGGCCGACTTTATTTTCTCAATTTCTCGTACCATAGATGATAAAATAGCAAACACGGGGCGAATGTATATTGCCAAAAATAGAAATGGCCCGGACGGCCTCGTGTTTCCATTGTTTATGGATACAGCGAACGTTAGTATCAAAGTCTTGCAGCCGAGTGAGGACGGCGAGACAGATGAGGTGAGCAGTAGGAAGCAGAAGGAAAAACTTTTTGATAAGTACAAGAAGTTTAAGAAACAACAGAATCAGGGAAGGGTGGCATAGAAAGATGTACGAAGATGATGAGGTCCGAGAGGCTACTCTTAAATATTTTAATGGTGATGAACTAGCGACGAATGTATTTATGACCAAGTATTGCTTGCGTGACACCTCCGGCGCATTTGTAGAAAAGAGTCCCGACGATATGCACCGCCGTCTGGCTGCTGAATTTAACCGCGCCGAAGAAAAGTTTGGGGGAAATTCTCTGAGCGCGAATGAAATTTATTCTTATCTTAAAGATTTTAAGTACATCGTCCCTCAAGGATCTCCCATGATGGGGATGGGAAATAAATATGTTAATGTATCTCTGTCTAATTGTGTTGTTGTTGATAGCCCTAGAGACAGTGTTTCATCCATTATCGACGCTGGCAAAGATCTTGCTAATTTGTTTAAACGTCGTTGCGGAGTTGGGTTGGATATTTCTACGCTTCGTCCTGAAGGTACTGCTGTTAATAATTCTGCTCGCACTACTACTGGAGCTTGGTCATTTGCTGATTTTTACTCTTACCTCTGCAGGATGATCGGGCAGAACGGGCGCCGCGGCGCTCTGATGATTTCAATGGATATCCGCCATCCTGACATTGCACAGTTTATCACCATGAAACGTGACCTCACAAAAGTGACAGGCGCCAACGTGTCGGTAAAGATAACTGATAGTTTTATGGAGGCGGTAGAAAATAATGAATCCTTCACGCTGCAATTCCCCGTAGATTCCCCGACCCCCACACACACCACCCAGGTGAGCGCCCAGGAGTTGTGGACCACAATTATTGAGTGTGCTACCGACACGGCCGAACCGGGCCTCTTGATGTGGGACAACATCATTAACAATCTCCCAGCTCACAGCTACAGCGATATGGGGTTTAAAACCGTGAGTACTAATCCTTGTGGAGAAATTCCCCTTTCCCCCTATGACAGTTGCCGCCTCGTGTCAATTAATTTAAAGCACCTGGTGAAAAATCCTTTCGGTAAAAAAGCTGTTTTTGATTTTGATAAACTTAAGGAAGTGGCCGCGGTAGCGATGCGATTGTCAGATGATCTAGTCGACTTAGAACTCGAAAAGTTGATGAAAATAGTGGGTGCCTCGGATAGCGTGGACGAACAAGTGTTATGGGATCGATTATATACTGCTGCCACTGATGGTCGCCGCACGGGTTTGGGTACCCACGGGCTAGCGGATGCAATTGCTCGCCTCCAACTTTCGTATGACTCGCCGGCAGCATTAGAGATCATTGAGAAAATCTACGGAACACTCAGGGACAGTGCCTACCTGGAGAGTGTCTATCTGGCCCAGGAGAGGGGAAGTTTCCCCATCTTTGATTGGGACACCGAGAAGGACAACGCCTTCATTCAGAGGCTCCCAGCCCCCATTCGCAAGGCAATTGCTTTACATGGACGGCGCAACATTTCTATCCTTACGAACGCTCCCACGGGCTCTGTTTCCATTATGTCTCAGACATCGTCTGGTCTTGAACCCGTCTTCCGGAATTCTTATATTCGACGGCGGAAGCTATCTCATAATGAACAGCATTTAGAAGCTGACTTTGTAGATGATCTAGGGGATCGCTGGCTAGAATACACAGTGTTCCACCACAACATTCAGGAGTGGCTAGACGCGTGGGCGCCAGAAAACGCTACAGAGCTTCCTGAGTATTTTGTGGAGTCAGATAAGATTGATTGGATTCGCCGGGTAAAAGTACAAGCGGCTATTCAAAAGAGTATTGACCACTCGATCAGCTCGACGATTAATCTACCCAAAGATACGACCCCTGAGATGGTCGGAGAAATTTATCTCCAAGGGTGGAAGCGAGGTCTCAAAGGTATTACAGTTTATGTTGAAGGATCCCGATCCGGTGTGTTGCTGGACAGGAAGGACAGCTTCCCCCAACACAAAGCCCCTAAACGGCCTGCAAGGCTGCCTTGTAACATTCACCACACCACCATTCAAGGAGAAAAGTGGGTGGTAATGGTTGGCCTGTTGGAGGGAAAGCCCTACGAAGTAATGGGTGGACGCTCAGATTTGATTGAGATTCCGCGGAGCAAAGCTGAAGGATTTCTCCTCAAGCACTCACGCAAGTCAATGAATTCAATTTATGATTTGCAGCTTGGGACCAACGGGGACACGGTGGTAGTTAAAGATCTAGTGCGAGCCTTCGATAACCCCAACCACTCTGCCTTTACGCGGATGATTTCACTAGGGCTACGTCATGGTGCCAACATACAGTACGTGGTTGAACAACTACAAAAGGATCGTGACAGTGATATGTTTAGCTTTGCTAAATGTATTTCGCGGATCCTAAAGAATTATATACCAGATGGCTCTACAGCCACCGAGCGCACCTGTAACGAGTGCGAGACCAAAGGTCTCGTTTACGTAGAAGGCTGCGTCACGTGTAAGAATTGTGGCTATGCCAAATGTGGATAGGAAATTAAAATGAGATTTACACCAGTTAACAATTATCTTTATGTGAAAGCCGTAGAGGAAGCGACCGAAGAGACTCCGGACTCTCAGATTTTGCTACCTCAAGAATATCGTTCTGTTGAGAGCCCCTTTGCAGTGGTTGAAATAGTCAATTGCGCCGGCGAATCGGGCACCCTCTGGGGCACCGGGTTACGTGTGGTAGTTGAAGCACGAATGCTTCAGGATATTCCCCACAAGGGAAAGACCTTCACGGTCATCAAGGAAAACCACGTAATCGGCATCTTATCGGATAGTTAGACTATTTATAATACGCGGAGAGATATAATGAGCAAATATTCAAGTTATAAAGAGCACCAACTAATCACAGAGAATTGGCGCCAGTTCCTGGCAGAAGAACAACCCGAGCCTCACCCGGCGCTAGCGAAACTCCAAGAGAAACTCCCCGCCTTGGTCGTAACGACGGATCCTGACGGAAATCAGGTCATAAGCCCAACCCCAGACCAGTCTTCGGATGTGCTGAAGGCAATCTACAATCTAGGAGGGGACGACAGCGGACTAAGCGTTCAAAAAAACGCAGATGGCACTATCACGGTCTTCCCGGCGGCATCGGCAGAGGTTGACGAAGAATAAAACAAACCCCTTGACCTAGCCAAACATCAGTGTTATACTGACACTATGACTTCACTCCCCCCCGTCGTGCTTCACTATGAGACGGTCGTGGTGGGGCACTCTTTGGCGGCGCTGGAATATGCTCGCGGCAACACCGCGATTCTCATTGTTAATGACTCCGCGCGCCCATTCTCTGAACTCTATGATCCGAGCGGCCAGCGGCTACGTCAAAAGTGGTTGGATTTGGTTTTTGAGTTGGGGCTGCGAGCGCAGCTTCCCATTCCGTTTGATATTCAGACGATCCGGGTAGAAGATGATTGTCTTATTGTGGTGACGGAGGCCAACACCAAAGTTCAGCTTGGGTTTACCAAGTTGGTGGTCTTCGATTTTGAGAAGGTTGTAGGTGCAAATATTCAAGAGAATATTCTCGACTACAAAGTGTATGATTTATTTGATATTAGTCGAGGATCGTTGATTAAAGAGTCCCAAGAGATTGAACGCGAAGGAAACTTTGTATCGAGGGCTATTTTTTATCCGTCGAAAAGAGTTCTTCATAACAGCAAAGGACACTATAAAGATATTTGGGTGGAGTCTACCGTTGCCGCAGAGGATCTTGAGGCCTTTGATTTCTCTTCTACAGTGGTGAAGCTGTTGCTGGAGCGCGAGATCAAGCGACACAAGATCACATCTGACTCTGGGTTATCTCTTAAGATAGAGCACTCCCATCGCTTGGTATACAAGAATAGGGTTGAGTATGACACTATCCATAGCGCGGCCGCCGGAATTAATATCGGGCACCATCTAGTTAATGCCTAAACAACCAATTAATATTGTGGGTATCATTCCTGTTGCCGGTACCCAAGGCGAGTTTGGATTTGAATGGCCCGACTGTCTCACTCCGATTGCCCCTAACTATACGGCCGTCGAAAGTTCTGTATACGAATGCGCCCACGCAGGCTGTACATCGATATGGATTGTGTGTAATGATGATGTTGCGCCACTAATTAAACATAGGGTAGGCGAGTTCTGCGTGGACCAAGCCAGCGCCCAGCGAGGATATTTTACTAAACATGGAAACAATTATTACCAGGACATTCCCATCTATTATGTTCCTATTCACCCCAAGCATCGAGACAAAGTTGATTGTTATGGTTGGTCTATTATCTATGGTGCGAATGTAGCCTACTGGATTACGAAAAAGTTTTCCCGGTGGACTACACCCGACACCTATTATATTTCATTTCCTTTTGGCGTTTCGGACCCGAGGGAAATAATTAGATGTCGTAAATTTATAAGAACTAAGGAGCCTTTTTACTTTTCTTACAAAGGGCTTACGGTAAAAGATAACATACCATTGAGCTTTACCATGCAGCCTGACGAATGGCGCCGTGCGAAGCATATCATTACTACAAACTCTAAACTGTATGAGGCCCCCCCACCTGGGGAGATGCCCTCAGTTAAGCTCCCCAAAGAGAAACGTTATCAATCTCGGTGGTTTACACTGGCCGATGTTTTTGGTGACGGACCCGAAGGAAAAGAAAGTGAACTGTCCTGGTTTTATGACTTGACAACCTGGGCAGAATATAGTATATTTATAGGATCAGAGCACAGTGAGTTGCTCCGACGACCATCTAACACAGTGATGTATATGAATCACACAGGGGGAATAGTTAGTGACAAATAAAAAGATTCCATTCGTTGGGCTCCACGCCCACTCAGTAGCGGGCTCAATCTTTGATGCTATCGGGTATCCACAAGAACATATGGATTTTGCATATGAAAATGGGTCACCCGCGCTTGCGTTAACCGACCACGGCAATATGAATGGGTTTAGTCACCAGCTACTTCATTGGAAGAAGATGAAGGCCGCGGGCAAAGACTTCAAACCCATCTTTGGGATAGAGGCTTACTTTTTGCCGAGCATCGAGGAGTGGAAAAAAGAGTATGAACGCATCAAAGAAGATGCAAAGCTTGCAAAGAAGCTCGCCAAGGAACAAGCTTCGGGCACAAGCGTAGAGGATGAAGGCGAAAGTAAGAAGGCAACAAAGAGTGTGCTAAACCGTCGTCGCCATTTGATCCTTCTGGCTCAAAACCAAACGGGCCTTAACAATATTTTCAAGCTGGTTTCTCAAAGTTACAAGGAAGAAAACTTTTATCGTTATCCTCGCGTGGATTATAAACTCTTATCCCAGCATTCGGAGGGCGTCATTGCCGCCAGTGCATGCTTGGGTGGTCCGTACGCGGGTAACTTCTGGGAGAACAGTGAGTATGATGAAGATGGCAAATGGATCCGCAGCAAGTCCGACGAGGTTCGAGACGCTATGCGAGAGACCACCGAGCGGTTCCTAGAGATCTTTGGAGATCGCTGGTACGGAGAATTGCAGTGGAACAATATTCCACAGCAACATGAACTAAACCAATACATTATTGAGATGCATAAAGAATTTGATATTCCTTTAATCTCGACAGCCGACTCTCATTATCCTAACCCCGATGCTTGGAAGGACCGGGAGCTTTACAAGCGACTCGGCTGGCTGGGAAGGGGGCTTCCAGACTGGGCTGAAGGCGGCGCTGAACTGCCCGCTGGTGTGGAAGAGATTGGTTATGAACTTTACCCCAAGAATGGTGAGCAGATGTGGGAGAGTTACCAGAGGTATTCTTCCGCGGCCGGTATAGACTACGACGATGACTTGGTGATGCGGTCTATTGTGGAGACACATAGGATTGCGTTTGAGCGCATCGAGAATTTTGAGCCCGACATCTCTGTAAAGCTACCAGATTTTGTTGTGCCCGCGGGCACTACAGCCACTCAAGCGCTGGTGAACTACGCCATCGAAGGACTACGGGCGAAGGAGCTAGACAAGAACAAAGAATATATGGATCGGTTGAAGACTGAGCTTCACGTTATTGATGATCGAGGCTTTAGCAAATACTTTCTCACGATGAAAGCCATTGTGGACAAGGCCAACCGAGTCCAGCTCACGGGCCCCGGCCGAGGATCTGCTGCTGGTTCGTTGGTCGCCTACGCTCTGAATATTACACAGATTGATCCGATCAAGTACGGGCTCTTGTTTGAGAGATTCCTCCGTGCCGATGCGACGGACTACCCCGACATTGATTATGATGTTGCGGAGCCAATGGAGCTTAAAGAAATGTTAGCTCAAGATTGGGGTGAGAACAGTGTAGTACCAATTTCCAATTGGAATACATTACAACTACGTTCGTTGATCAAAGATATTTCAAAACTTTATGGATTGCCGTTCACTGAAGTAAACAAAGTAACAAGCACAATGATTCAGGAAGCAACCCCGGAAGCCAAGAAGCGCCATGGAATTAAGGCAGGCGTCTACGCCCCCACGTGGCAGGAGGTGATGGAACTCAGTCCCTCTCTCCGAGGCTTCCTGGTGAAGCACCCGGACGTTAAGATTCACGTTGAAGCGCTCGTAGGACAGGTGCGCTCCTGCTCACGCCACGCCGGCGGCGTTCTTATTGCCGACAATCTGGACGAGCATATGCCCCTGATCAACTCAGGAGGGGTGCGACAAGCACCGTGGGCAGAGGGGCAGAACGTCCGCCACCTTGAACCACTCGGCTTCATTAAGTTTGATCTGCTGGGTCTGGCAACGTTGCGTACTATTGACGGCGCTATCCGCCACATCCTCCGCAGGCATAAAGGCGTCGAGAACCCAAGGTTCAAAGATGTCAAGAAGTTTTATGACGAGACACTCCATCCTGATGTTATTGATATGGATGATCAGAATGTTTATAAGAGTGTTTTCCATAAAGGGAATTTTGTTGGAGTCTTCCAGTTCACTGAGGAGCCCGCGCAGAACTTCTGCCGCCGAGCCACACCCAAGAGCTTAATTGACATCTCGGCTATTACTTCTATCTATCGACCGGGCCCCTTGTCGGCCAACGTCCACGAGCAATATATTTATGCAAAAGAGAACCAAGATGAAATTGATTATCTTAACGAAGATGTTAGAGAAGCTACACAAGAAACATATGGTTTCCTCATTTTCCAAGAACAGATCGCGCTGCTCGCGCACAAGCTCGGCAAAGATCTATCTCTTGACGAGGGGAATCTTTTGCGTAAGGTCCTTACTAAAAAAGGAACTGGAAAAGGCGCTCAGGTAAAAAATCAGATCCACGACAAGTTTATTGCAGGCTGCGTGGAGAAGGGGATCCGCCAGCGCGAAGCCGAGGATCTCTGGGATAAGTTTGAATACTTCTCAGGTTATGGCTTTAATAAGTCGCACGCGGTATCCTACTCGTGTCTTTCTTACCAGTGCGCGTGGCTGCTCACCTACTACCCGACCGAATGGATGGCAGCGTTCCTTGACAAGGAGCCCCAGCGGCGCAAGGAGAGAGCGATCAACATTGCGATGGCCTACGGATTTAATATTAAGGAAGCCGACGTTAACGACTCCTCCTTTGTGTGGGAAATTGATCCCGACGACGAGCATACTTTGATTCAGCCACTAAGCTCAATCAAGGGCCTAGGCGACGCAGCCATCCAGCAGATTGTGGATAATCGTCCCTTCCTCGACATTGAAGATTTACTCTTTCATGACGACATAGTTTATTCTAAGTTAAATAAAAGGGCGCTTGATGTGCTGGTTAGGTCTGGTGCGATGAACAGCCTGATGGACGAACGGTTTACTGGACGCAAACATTTTTGGTCTGCAGTAGCAGTGGATCGACCCAAGAGTAAGAAGAAGCTTACTGAAGGGATCGAGCTGTATAAGGATGAGCGCTCGTTCACCAACCAGGAAGAAATTGAGAACACAGTCTCATTGACTGGTATCTTTCCAATGCATCTGGTGATGTCCGATGCCATTAAAGAGAAGCTCGACGAGTATTTTGTTCCGCCAATCTCCAGCTACGACCCTGAGTTGGGGATGGTGTGGTTCATTCCACGGGAGATCATCCGAAAGCAAACGAAGCACGGAAAGCCCTACTGGATTGTTTCTGTAATTGATTCAAATTCAGTGTTGACAAAGATCAAGTGTTGGGGTATAATAGAGGGTAAAGATAGGTTACACATTAACCGACCTTACATGGGTCGCTTGGATTATGATTCCATCTGGGGATTTTCCACGAGATCTATTAGAAGAAATTTGAGATTGCTGGGTTGACATCCACCACAGAAAGTGATATTATAAGGATATGAATACAACACAAATGACACCCGAACAAGAATACACGTACCTTTATGAAAGGATGGCGCAACTCTGTGAAGAGCGAAGCTGGGGCGACCCTTTTAGTTACGCGCGCAGCAAGGAGATCTATGCAACAATTGTTCTGGGGCACCAAATTGCTTCGGACTATTCAGGCGCCGATGCTATCAACCAAAAGGGGGAGGAAGTAGAATACAAATCTACTATCCAGAAGACTTGCCGCGGCGCATATACCGGGATTATGAAGCAGTCATCGTGGCTAGAGCAGGATAACTATCTCATTGAACAGAAGATTATGAAGTACTCCGAGCATTATTTCAACCGCTTTGAAGCGGGTACAATGGCCGAGTCTTGGATGTTGACAGGCCAGCAGGTATATGATATCTTACTGCCCAAGCTTTATAGAAGCTTTAACACGACACTAGGCAAGAAGGACCCGCGCCTTAGCGCCAATGTTTCGTGGACTGAGATTAAAAACAATGGGGTACAAGTTGTTAAGAACGGAAAGAGAATTAAGTAATGGCAGCAAAAGCAAAAAAGAAGACCCTACAGCTCGTAGGAAAGAAGAAGTGTAACCTCAAAAAGTACAAGAGAAGGTCAATGTACTGCCCCGTCGAGGGTAAGATGGTTGAAGCTTTGGGGATCCCTTTAAGTGAAATCCATCGCTCCGACCTCAATCCCGGGCGCCCTGAAGGTACTGATCAGGCGAATGTAAATTCTATTTTTCACAAGCTTATCACTGATCCGGAAGGGCAAAGAGAGCCTTGTAGCGCTCAATGGGACACCTCCTTGGGGATGTGGGATATGGTGTTCGGCTGGAATCGTTACGATGGGTTTGAGATGGCACAAGAGGCGGGCATGGATATCGCCTCCTCGCCCGACTATGAGTTGTGGGTTTTACCCTTCTCGGGCACAGCCGGCGCCCGCGGCAGGAAGCAGCTGAGAGAAAATGCCAATAAGGACGGAGGAAAGGAATCCACCGCCCCCGAAGTTGCGACAATGCTCGCCGGGCTCGCTAGGGTGGGAGAAATGGATAAGCCTGGTTCGCCCTTTGCTGGTTGCTCGGATAAGGACAAGAGAGCCCGGTGCCTTGAAGTTGTGAAGACCGAGTGTCCTCAATGGGGGGGCCATAAATTCAAGACAGTCTGGAAATTTCTCGGTAACAAAAACGGAGCGACTAATACCTTGGGGCTCAACTACAAGCAGTGGCCCAAGAAGTATGAATTATCACAATATTTTATCGCCCACAATCCGTGGGGCATTACAGATCAAGATGTAATAAAATCCGTAGATAAAGACAAGTCACATAGCGGTATCGATGCAAATGGGGATGCCTATTTCAAGTCAGGATTTTACCTCGATAAGAACGGCACGCGCTTCTTGTTTTATATTGCCCTGAATAAGAGTGAAATGGCTGGCGGCTTGCCGACGAATGCTACCAAGGCTCGAATCAAAACCAAAGCTGACCACGTAATTGTGCTCGTAGCGTCCAACAAGGCGGGATCAACTGGTGTCGTATCAGCCCGAAACGGCTTTGCTGCAGAGGGTACTTGGTGGAACACCAATGTTATGCGTACTTTTGATGAACTATATTTCATCCCTGCCACAGCCGCCGAGGTATCTAACGATATGGTGAAGGGAAAGTGGTCTCGTCATGACAAGTTGTAGTATTCAGCTAGAAAATATGGAGGGGCTACAATACCTTAAACAAATAGAGAGCAACTCTGTTGATTTAATACTAACCGACCCTCCATACATTACGTCCCGAGACAGCGGTATGGACAAGTGGGTGGACCACGTAGCCCAGCATAAAAATAGTACCGGCGACCTTAAGACTGAAGAAGAGTGGCGCCTCCTCAAGAGCGCTAGCGAGTGGAAAGAGTGGACCCGAAAAGGGGGATACTCCCCGGGAAAGCAACGCCTTACAGCGCTCCGCAACGCTAAAAAGAATTACCTTAAGTACGGTTCGATCTACGGCGAGAAGTATGCAGTTCGCACTGACTACGGAAAGTGGGATTCTGAATTCACTATGGAACAGATGGAAGAATTCACTAAGGAATTCTACAGAGTCTTGCGACCCGGCGGCACGTGTATTATCTTCTTTGATATTTGGAAGATTACTCCCCTTAAGACTATGCTCCAGGCCTCGGGTCCTCTCGTTACTCGATGCTACCCACGCCAGGGGAAAGAAGAATCCGAAGAGGATTTTGCTGTGAGGCGACACAAGATACTCGATGAGTTCGAGCCGTATCACAGAGGCTTTGAGGGAATCCGGTTCATTGAGTGGATTAAGACAAACCCTCAACCGCTTAACAGTAGTCGTAACTATCTGACAAACTGTCGAGAGATTGCGTTGCTGGGCGTTAAGGGTGGGTCCCCCACCTTCAACAGCAAATATGATAATGCACTTTACCACTTCCCCATTCAAGGAGGCAAGTGGAGAATGATGCCCACACAGAAGAGCTTGGCCCTATGTGAAGCTTTGATCGCGAAGCATTCCAACGAAGGAGATTTGATTTTAGATCCCTTCCTAGGGGCTGGGACCACAGCGGTGGCTGCAGCCAATACTGATCGAAAGTTCACAGGGTGTGAGTTGAGGAAAGATATGTTTAACCAAATGATGGAAAGGATCGAGGGTGAAGTAAATGGCGAAGAAACGTAAGGAAAGACAGACAGAAACTCGAAAGAAAAAGACGCGGATTGGCAGCGGCAAGTACACTAAGACCCGCGGCCCGGGCCCTCACGGGGGCAACAAAAGCTACAAAAAAGCATACCGAGGACAAGGAAAATGATTTTACAATATTATATAATGCGCGAGGGGGTCTTCCCTCCGATGCGGGCCAACCCTAGCGATGCGGGCCTCGACTTAGTTTACAACCCAGAAGATTCAGTAGACGATGTTTTAAAGATTCCCCCCGGGGCTTCCGTCTTGCTCCAGACCGGGTGTCGCTTTGCCATCCCTCATGGGTATATGATGGAAGTTAAGAACCGCTCTAGCTGGGCTGCTAAGCGGCAGCTATTGGTAGGGGCGTGTGTCGTAGATTCAGGTTACGACGGAGAAGTGTTTGTGAATCTTCACAACATTGGGAGCGAACCTCGAATGGTCATGAAGGGCGACCGCATCGCACAAGGTGTCGTGGTACCCGTGGTTCCTGTCCGCTGGGTTGCCTCCGCCGAAGAAGATATTTATGGGTGGTCACCGATTACTATTTCTAATCGAGGCGCCGGAGCCCTAGGCAGCACCGGAAAATAGAATGGCCACAGCATTACCCAAACCGAAGGTAAGAAATTTATATCTTCCTGAGCAAGTCACGCAAGAGTCAATGAACAAGCTCACTAAAAGTATCATCGAGATTAACGAAGATGATGCTTACCTCGTTAAGCTATACGGAATCAATAACGTGGAGTACGCGCCGCAGCCCATTAAACTTTACATCGACTCCTACGGAGGAGCCGTGTATCAATGCTTTGGGCTGCTGGGGGTGATGGAGAAAAGTGACACCCCCATTCATACGATTGTTACTGGCGCTGCGATGTCATGTGGTTTTATGATTTTAATTTGCGGAGACAAGCGCTTTGGATACCGACACTCCACCCCCCTCTACCACCAAGTTTCATTGGGATTCTATGGGAAGGTGAAGGATATGGAGGAACGTCTAGAAGAAGGCAAGAGGCTCCAGAAGAAGTTAGAAGAGATTACGCTGGACCGCACAAGAATTCCTAAGAAAAAATTGAAAGATATTCTTAAAAATAAGATCGACTGGCATATGACGGCCGACGAGGCCTTAGAGTTGGGCGTGATTGATGGTATCATATGAAGAAGTTAAGAAAAGTGGATACCACCCAGCGAAAGAAAGACCGCAAAGAGGCCCAGGAGGTTTTAAAAAGAAAAACTGCCATGTTTTTGGACCACCCAAAAGAGTGTTGTGTTTGCGATCTTCCGTTTGAAAGAACTAAGGAAACAGTTAAAACTTGGCAGATAACCACAAGAGAAGAAAGAGTGCGCTTGACTTGTCCGAACTGTTGGGGCACAATAGCAGAAGCACTGAAGAAT
>Ga0080013_1003808_pt1 | contig 15414 bp, 19 predicted proteins | sample ETNvirenome_6_85_FD_69236 | JGI IMG/M metagenome (GOLD analysis project Ga0080013, IMG submission 69236) | Marine viral communities from the Pacific Ocean - ETNP_6_85 (SPADES assembly) (version 2) | ecosystem: Environmental > Aquatic > Marine > Oceanic | place: Pacific Ocean | collected 2013-06-19
AACGATGATTATGTGGATTCCATGACCCAGGCGGTGATGAGATTTCGCCAAGGCAACTTTGTTCGGTTATACTCTGATGAGGAAGATGAGGAGAGCGTGCCCAAAAGGCATGTTTATTATTGAGTGTGGCGAAAGATATATTTAATGGGTAGAATGGAAAAAACTGTTTTGAGCTTCTCAGTTCAATGGCGTAACTGGATCAGTGGTTTGTTGTTTAGATTAATGAATTAGCACAAGGGCGTAGTATGGCGGATATCGAAAAACGGATTTATCCTGCACAGGAAGAACCTGTCGATATTATGGATGACTCCAAGACGATTGAACTGGAAGACCCCAGATTAGCCGAGTTTAATGGTGAAGATGTTCCCATTACGCCCTTGGAAAGCGGCAGTATCCTTGTCGGTGAGGGTGAAATGCTGTCACCGCAAGTTGAATTTGGCGCCAATCTGGCCGATGAGCTTGACGATTCCGACTTACAAACCATTTTCAACCAATGCATTGCCGACGTCGAGGCCGATCTTAGTTCCCGCGCCGAGTGGGAACAGCAGTACCGTGATGGTTTGGAGTTCCTCGGCATGCGCTATGAGGAACGCAGCCAGCCGTTTGAGGGTGCCTCCGGCATAACCCATCCGCTGTTGGCAGAATCCGTTACCCAGTTCCAGGCACAGGCCTATGCCGAGATATTGCCATCGCAAGGACCGGTGAAAACCCAGATTGTGGGTGCCATCACTCCCGATTCCGAGGGACAGGCGGCCAGAGTCAAGGAATACATGAATTACCAATTGATGCACGTCATGGAAGAATACGATCCCGAAACCGACATGCTTCTCTTCTATCTGCCACTGTCGGGATCGGCTTTTAGGAAAGTTTATTACGACCAGAATTTGGGGCGGGCAGTGTCCCGGTTTATTCCCTCAGAGAACCTGGTCGTTCCCTATGACACCAGTAATCTGCAAACAGCCGTTCGGATCACCAATATTGTAACGATGCCGTTGAATGATGTGGTTAAGCTCCAAAACATCGGCTTCTATCGTGACGTGCAGCTTAAAGCCATGGGCATGCAGTATGAACAGCAGGATATCCAGGAGGAAATCGACAAATTGCAGGGGATTGAGCCCTCTTCACGCATGGACAGTGAGTGCGAGCTCTACGAAATTCATCTTGATCTGGACTTGGAGGGCTTTGAGGACACCGATGAGGCGGGCGAGCCCACCGGTATCAAGCTCCCCTACATCGTCACCCTGTCGAAAGCCAACAATGCGGTGCTTTCGATCCGCAGGAACTGGAACGAGGGCGATCCGCTGCGGAAAAAAGTCCAGTATTTCGTCCATTACAAGTTTTTACCGGGTCTTGGCTTCTATGGCTTTGGCCTGACACACATGATCGGGGGTTTATCAAGGGCATCAACCTCCATTTTACGCCAGCTGATCGATGCGGGCACTTTGGCCAACTTGCCTGCCGGGTTTAAAGCACGCGGTATCCGTATTCGGGACGACGATCAGCCCTTACAACCCGGAGAATTTCGCGATATGGACGCCCCAGGGGGCAGTTTGCGCGAATCCTTCATCCCGTTGCCGTTTAAAGAGCCGTCACAGACCCTGTTAGCCCTCATGGGCATCATGGTTGATGCCGGTAAGCGCTTTGCTTCCATTGCCGACATCCAGGTTGGCGATTCCAACCAGGAAATGCCGGTAGGCACCACCATTGCGCTGCTGGAACGCGGCACCAAGGTGATGTCGGCGATTCACAAGCGCCTGCATTACGCACAAAAGGTGGAGTTTAACCTGTTGGCACGCATTTTTGCCCAGTTCCTGCCACCTGAATACCCGTATATGACCAACAATGGCGACCAAATGATCAAACAGGCGGACTTTGATGACCGCGTGGACATTATCCCGGTATCGGACCCCAATATTTTCTCGATGAGCCAACGGGTGATGTTAGCGCAGCAAATGCTGCAAATGGCGCAATCGAACCCCGAAATCCATGGCAAAGCGGGCATTTATGAGGCGTATCGGCGCATGTATCAGGCACTTAATGTGCAGAATATTGATGCGTTGCTGCCACCACCGCCGCGTCCGCAGCCGATTGATCCTGGCAAAGAGAATGCCGGACTGCTTACGGGACAACAGCCAAAAGCCTTTCCAGGACAAGACCACGACGCCCACATCGCTACCCACATGAGTCTTTATGGTACCGCTATCATGCAACAGAACCCACAGGGAATGGCAATGACGCAAGCGCATGTCTATGACCATGTTTCGCTGAAGGCCGAAGAGATGGTGCAGCAGCAAATGGCGCAGGATCCGCAGATGATGCAGATGCAACAGCAATTGATGCAGGCGCCACCGGAGCAACAACAGCAGATGCAACAGCAAATGATGCAACAGCAGCAAAAACAAGTGGCAGCAACGATTGCCGGGCTGATGGAACAGATCAATCAGCAATTTATGCCACCGCCGCAACCGGAAGATCCATTGGTTGCGCTCAGGCGCAAGGAGCTCGATATCAAAGCCGGTGATTTACAGCGCAAACAACAAGAATTTGGAGAACGCCAGGAAATAGATATAATGAAGATGGACCAGGATGAGGATTTGACGCGGGAGCGTATTGATTCATCCGAGGATATTGCAACAATGAGAAACGAAACCGCGCAGGACCGACTTGAGCAACAGGAACGGTTCAAGGCTGCGGACTTGAGAAAGGAGACGACATGAGTTCAGTAATGAAGGCCATGCAGGCCGCACACAAACACCAGAGATTGAAAGAGCGCATCGAGGAAGATGCAATGTTGGCGCAGGAAAAGGCGGATCGAGCCTGGCGCGGCGACCCGAAGCGCAAAGAACAGCTATTGGCTGCCAGGGCAGCGGGAACAGTAGAGGCAGCAACGCCTGAAAAGGCGCCTGAAAAGCCGAAAGCGAAGAAAAAAGCGGCGCCGAAAAAGAAAGCAGTAGCAAAAAAGAAAGCAGCCCCGAAGAAGAAAACAAAAGCGAAGAAAAAGAGTGCCGCTAAAAAAGGGTAGTGCTAAGAAGACAGTTTCTGCTAATATTGGGAGACTGAAGAAAGAAGGCTACGGAAAAAGACAAGCAGTTGCCATTGCCTTGAGTAAGGCGGGCAAAGCTAGGAAGAAGAAAAAAACCAAGAAAAAAACCAGGAAGAGGAAAAAACGTCATGGCAAGAGCAAGACCCGGTAAATTTCGCGGCGCTATACCGAAAAGTCCAGGCGCGGCCAGTAAGTCAATGAAAATTAAGGATCAGGGCACAGTGCCCCTGTCACAGCCAAAGAAAGAAGCCAACGGCGGTCCACCTCAGCCCGGCATGGGCAAAGGCAAGTCGAGAGGCGGCGGTGCAGCTTTACGCGGCACCAAGTTTGAAGGAGTATTCTAATGTTCCCACAACCGAAGTATCCATTTGATCCTAATTTGGGGCAGCCCGGACTCTATGTCTCTCCACGCCCAACTCCAAGACAAATGCAGATGCAGGCAGCCCTTAGAGCCGCTGCACCACGCGGTGGTGGCAGAGGCTGGAACATTGGTGGTTACGTTGATCCGAATCAGACGGGGGAACACTTATGGATGAATCCCATCGGATTGAACTCTACATTTCAAGCGCCCATTCGCGCCAACCCCTCAATGTTAAGCGCAGGAATGGCAAGAAGGGCAAACCAAGCACAACGACTTGGTTCCAGAGGTCCCGGAGGCTGGCAGGCAGGCGGTCCCGTTAAGGGCTTTGCCCGGGGCGATCTGGCGACAGTAGAAGAACCTATGCCTCTGTGGGGAGCAGAACACAGACTAGACACAAGACTTGGACAAGGATTGCCACAATCTGTTTTTTCCACTGCTTATAATCGAGCCGCACAAGTGAGATCGCGTGATGATCCCGATTTTAAAGCGAACATTCTAGGCCGCCTTGGTACCCTCCCTCTTGATACTCTTACACAGCTTGCGGAGATTATGCTTAGTCCAGCACAGTCTGCACATGGATTGGGAGCAGGACGACAAGCTAGAGAAACAGGCGAATATTTATCTCAGGAAGATGTAAATGCTATATTTAATCCAAACTCTAGAGAGGCTCTTATAGCCGAAAGGGACAGGTTACAACAACAACTGCAAACAGCCGATGAGGCAATGGCGCAAGAAATAATGGCGCAAATCATGGAAATCAACAAAGAACTTGAAATGGCAGCAGCTCCCGGCATGGCCGGTGGCGGCATTCTTTCGCTGAGAGGCGGAGGCAGAACAGTAAATCCCAGAGCATGGGCAAGGAGGCCAATACAACAAGCGCTACAAGCGCCAATGGGTCCTCCAGCAAGGTTGAGCAGACCAGGTTGGGGTTCTCCTGGCTTAGATATACCCGGAGGAGGTTAATACAATGCCATACGGAAGTCCTTTTTACTCTTCATTGCCAGGCTTTAATAGTGGTCCTTCATTATTTTCTGGCGGTTATCCTTTTTATTCTCCTCCTCCCATGTATGGTGGCTATGGCGGTTACGGCGGCTATGGTGGCATGGGTGGCATGGGTGGCATGGGTGGCTACGGCGGTTATGGTGGTATGGGTGGCTATGGAGGCTATGGAGGCATGGGCGGTATGGGAGGTTACGGCGGTTATGGCGGCATGGGTGGCTATGGCGGCATGGGTGGCTATGGTGGATTCAATCCGTTTTCATTCCCATTTGGCAGTTACAGCACCACCGGAACAGACACAACAGGAACAGACACAACAGGAACAGACACTACAGGAGCGGATACTACTACGGGCACAACAGACACAACAGGAACTGCTTTTACGCCATTTGACCCAACTTCCTACGACTGGAGTAATATATTTAGCCAGTACGCACAACCTGGATCAGCAGGCGCAGCCGGAGTCGCTGGAGCAACAGGAGCCACAGGCGCAACTGGAGCAGCGGGCGCTGCTTTTGACCCAACAGCTTATGATTGGAGCAACATATTTGGCCAGTACGGACAACCTGGAGCCGCACCAACAGGAACAACATCCACACCCTTTGACCCAACTGCTTACGACTGGAGCAATATATTTGGCCAGTACGGAGGCGCAGGTGGAGGAGCAGGAACAGCAGGAGCCACAGGAGCTATGGGCGCAACAGGAGCTACGGGCGCAACCGGAGCAGCAGGAGCTATGGGAGCAACCGGAGCAACTGGTGCACAAGGGCTTCCAGGAACAACATTTGACCCTACCGCTTACGATTGGGGCAACATCATGGGACAATATGGCGGTCAAGGCCAAGCTACAGCAGCAGATTATGAGAGCTTTGCTGGTGGCTTGACTCCACAGCAAATAATGGAGTATGGAAACAGAGATGATTTAAGCCCCGAAGAAATAGCCATGGCTGATATTGATAAAAGCGGAACTGTGGATTTGCAGGACGCTATACAATCTCTTCAAGTGCAGAGTGGGCTCAGAGATCCAAGGAGTTTACAGGGCATCAATCCTTGGCTTCAGCAATATCAAATGAAAAGCGATATGCCAGATTTTAGCCAATATGCTTTAAAAGCTGATATGCCGACATATACTCAGTTTGATCCAAGCAATTTACAGTCACAAATTACAGCATTACAAGGTGCTCAACCATCTACACCCTTTGATCCAAGCGGATTGCAAGGAAGATTAGCTGCACTGGAAGGCATGCAGCCACCCTCACCATTTGATGCAACTGGTTTGCAGGCAAGACTAGCTGCGCTGGAATCACAATTGGGTGCGGCTCAAAGCCCAGCTCCATTTGATCCAAGCGGTTTGCAGTCACGTCTAGCTGCCTTGGAAGGAAAAACTTATGGGGGTCCCAGCTTGACCGACATTGAAGCATTGATTGAACAACAGCTGGCGAACCAATTCCCTAGTGGCTCTTATGCCTCCGCACCAACTGACAATCCTTATGCGCCTGATGTTACATCTCCAGCAGATACTGGAGCATGGGGTACAAATTTAGGACCGTCTGACAGACCTTGGAGTCAGGTAAGAACAAAGGGCGGCTGGGGCTAGATTAAAAAATAGTGGACGGCGTAAGGTTAGCAGAGTATATTCTAAAAGAACTGCGGAACAGACAAGGGCAGATTTCTGAACAACTGTGTGGCGGTTTGGTAAAAACGATGGAAGACTATCGTTTTCTCATGGGAGAGTTGACGGCACTTCGCTCCTTTGAGTCGGATTTAAAAGAAGTGTTGCAAAAAACAACTGGAGACAGTTTTGATGAGTGACTTAGCAGTCCCACAACATATCGCAGCCGAACGCAAGGCTCAAAATGAGGCGCAAAAAGAGGAAGTAAACAACGGCAGTGCATCTATTCAGGATGCCTATGTTGAACCAACAGAGTTGGTGCTTGATCCCTCCCTTCTCGATACCTCCCTATTGGAACGAATGCCAGAACCTACCGGATGGCGGATTTTGGTTTTGCCATATAGGGGCAAAGGCGTTACTGATGGGGGCATTGTGTTGCTGGACTCTGTAATTGACCGCGAAGCCTTGGCAACGGTAGTTGCGTATGTGTTGAAACTCGCCCCCCTTGCTTACAAGGATATGGGCAAGTTCAATGGCAAGCCTTGGTGCCAAGCCAAGGATTGGGTTTTGATCGGTCGTTATGCAGGTGCTCGTTTCAAACTAGAAGACGGAGCCGAGGTTAGAATTATCAATGACGATGAAGTCATTGGTACCATTTTGAACCCGGACGATATCCAGAGTTTATAACGGAGTAAATCATGGCAGATGCATTACCAGAAATAACGGACGAGGCGATTAAAAAAGCAGCGTTGCCCAAAGACAGGCGCACTGAAGAAGCCGTCTCGGAAGAATCTACTTTTATTGAGTTGGAAGGAAAAGACTTAGAAGGTTTGCCGCCAATAAAGGAAGAGTCGGTTGAAGAGGACTTTGAGCCTAGCGACCACATTAAAAAAGAAGCAAAAAAAGAGTCAGGTGAGCCTGAGCAGCGTGCCAAACTGGCACAAAACAGGATTGACAAAGCGGTTCGTCAGGCGAAGGATTTTCAACGGCGAGAGTTGCAAGCGCTTCAATATGCCAAACAGGCAATGGAAGAAAACAAACAGCTCAAAGCACAACAGGCGCAAATGGGTCACGACTATGGCGCGAGTTATGGCGCTGAGTTTGCAGCGCGTGTGGAATCACAGCTGGAGGGTTCCAAGATTGCATTACAAAAAGCAATGGAAGAAGGGGAGACCGATAAAATTGCGGAAGCCCAATCCATTTTAGCGGCAGCATCAGCGGATAAAGTTGCATTGGAGCAATACAAACAGCAAATGCAACAATACAACCAGCAAATGGAACAATATCATGCTCAACAGCAGGCTTATGCCGAACAGCAGGCTTATGCCCAACAGGCGCAACAACAAATGCCTGCGCAACCCGCTTATAACCCGCCATCTTCACGCGCTCAAAAATGGGCAAATGATAATGCTTGGTTTGGACAGGATCAGGTAATGACCAATGTTGCCTTGGCAGTTCATAACGAATTAGAGAAAGAAGGATTTGACACAGAGTCTGATGACTATTACTCTGAGATTAACAAACGAATGCAACGAGAGTTGCCAAATCGTTTTGATAAAAACGTGGAAGCAAGCGGGAAACCCGTCCAAACCGTAGCTTCACCATCACGCGGTAACTCAAATGGACGCAGGAAAAATCGTAATCAGGTGGAGCTGACACCCAGCGAACAGCAACTAGCTAAACGTCTGGGAGTTTCTTTCAAAGATTATGCAGTTCACAAAGCGAGGTTAGACAACTCATGAATGATAAAGCTGAAATCGAAGAAAACGTTGAAATTGACAGAACTCCGAGGAGTTCTGAAACACGCGAAACTCAAGAGGCACGACGCCCTTGGGAGCCGCCTTCTCTTTTGAAAACACCAGAACCCCCTCCCGGCATGCGATATCGATGGATTCGTACCGAGATTAGGGGACAGGAAGATCGAAAGAATGTCATGCAACGGTTTCGCGAGGGCTACGAGCCAGTTAAGCCTAATGAAATTCCGGAACTTGATGTACCAATCATTGATCACGGCAAACACGCAGGTGTTGTCGGAATCGGTGGCTTGATGCTGTGTAAGATCGATGACTCGATCGCCAGAGAACGGGATACTTATTTTGCAAACAAAACTGACAATCAGATGAATGCAGTTGATAATGACCTCATGCGTGAAGAACATCCTGCCATGCCGATTACTAAAAGTCGGCAGTCCAGGGTTACTTTTGGCGGTGGTTCAAAGGCGAAAGCCTAGAATCACTTAATATTAATCTCGTGATCGGAGAAGTTAATTATGGCAAATAAAGACGCCGCATTTGGTTTGCGTCCAGCCAAGCATGTTAGCGGTTCACCGTTCAACGGAGGTCAATCTAGATATCGTATTACAACTTCAGGTCAAGCCTATGCGACTAAGATTTACATGGGTGATATTGTGACCCAGAACACAGCCGGTACGGTTACCCGTATTGCGCGTGCTGATGCTGCTGGCGCTACAAGCGACATCATTGTTGGCGTGTTCAACGGTTGCTTTTACACCGACCCCACAACCAGTAAGCCCTCTTGGAGTAATTACTGGCCAGGAAACGCTGCCACGGATGCAGTTGCTTTCATCATAGACGACCCTTATGTCATCTATGAAGTACAAGCAGACGCTGCTTTCCCGGTAACGGATCTATGGGGTAACTTTGATATTGTAGATCAGGGGACAGTTGGATCAACCACAAGTGGTCGTTCCAATGTGGAGCTTGATGTGACAACTGGGGCTACTACAGCCACATTGCCACTGAAGGCGATTCAGATATCTACAGACCCTCAGAACTCCGATGCTGGTAGCGCGAACACCAATGTTCTTGTTATGATACAAAATTCATTGTATAGACAAGCACAAGTTGGTTTAGCGTAAGGGAGAAATAACTAATGGCAATTTCAAGAGCACAGCTCGTTAAAGAATTAGAGCCTGGTTTAAACGCCCTATTCGGCATGGAGTACGCTCGTTATGAAGACGAGACAAAGGAAATTTTCGAAACTGAAAGTTCAGATAGAGCTTTTGAAGAAGAAGTTCTGATTACAGGATTCGGAAATGCTCCCGTGAAAAGAGAGGGTGACGGAGTTGAGTTTGATACAGCCTACGAAGGCTTTACTGCTCGCTATACTCATGAAACTATTGCACTGGCATTTGCTTTGACAGAAGAAGCCGTAGAGGACAACCTCTATGACCGGTTAGGTGCACGTTATACGAAAGCGCTTGCGCGTTCGATGGCACACACCAAACAGGTTAAAGGCGCTAATGTTTTAAACAATGCATTTAGCTCTAGTTACACGGGTGGAGATGGTCTATCTCTAGTGAATAGTTCGCACACCCTAGCGGGTGGCGGTACTTTCTCAAACCGTCCTAGTACCTACGTTGACTTGAACGAAACATCCCTTGAGGACTCGTTGATTACAGTTTCAACTTTTGTTGATGACCGTAATCTTACGCTTGCCCTTCAAGGAATGAAGCTAGTCGTGCCACCGCAACTTCAATTCATAGCAGAACGCTTGCTTGAAACTCCAGGCCGTGTTGGAACTGCTGACAACGACATTAATGCACTGAAGAATATGGGAATGATTTCACAAGGCTATGCCGTTAATCATTTCTTAACTGACACAGATGCATGGTTTGTCTTGACAGACTGTCCAGATGGAATGAAGCATTTTGAGCGTACGCCAATGAGCACAAACATGGAAGGTGATTTTGATACTGGAAATGTTCGCTTTAAGGCTAGAGAGCGTTACAGCTTTGGTTGGAGTAATCCGCGTGGCATATATGGCTCGTCGGGTGCTTAAGAACCAATAATGGAACCTGTGATGCGGGGGTTTCTGACTCAACCCGCATCAAACTTTCTAGGGTAAACTTGTCCTACAGACTGACCTAGCAGATAAGCCAAGACGGTAGGACTTATTTTTTCGGAGGAAAAAATTATGGCGAATACAACGTTTAATGGACCAGTTAGATCCGAGAATGGATTTAAGATGGTCAACAAGGCCTCTACATCAGGCCTCGTAACAGATATATCAACCATCAACACAGCGACAAGGGATAACAGAAGATATTATTTGTCAGAGTATTGGAAACAAAGACCGGCTCTCAATGCCGATATCGACCAAGCATATACTGTTGAAGTAGCACGAGCTGCAAACAGGAACTTTGAAGTATTGGGCACCAATATGACAACTGCTTTATGTACCTTTGATTCTGACAGGGCTGGTATTGTAATTACAACTGCTACAGCAGATGAAGATCAGGCGATTATCGCTCCTCATTTGGACACCAACCAAACAGCTTGGACTGGCGTAAAATGGGGAACTGAGAATCAGACTCAATGGGAATGTGCAATATCTACCAATGCTATTGACAATCAAAAATTTTGGGCTGGTTTGAAATTAACCAACGATCAATTGGTTGCTACAGATGCTGACCAGGCTTATTTCTTGTTTGAAACCGATGGCGACAATGGCACCAGCTTGAGTGATTATACTTTGCTTCATTTTGTGCATAGTATAGGCGGCACTGATTATATTAGTGCACTGCCAATCACAGTTGCAGCCAATACGCTATACAGACTCAAGATAACGATTGATTCCAATAGGAAAGCATCTATGTTTGTCAACGGTGAGCAGTATAATGTAACGACTACTTCCGGTAGCACCGGCGGTACAGCGGTTACAACCGGGACAACGCCAACGGCTGCCCTGACTAATGACATCGACTTCATTCCTTATATTGGAATTGAGTGCGGTGCAGCAGCAGCGGAAGCCTTGGATGTGCATTATCAGGAAATTAATCGACTGGCTTACGAATAGGGGTAAGTTATGGCTAATACAGTAACAGGCCCCACCACTCAGTCTGACGGATTCAGGAAACTTATTGTTTATTGTTCCGTTTATTCCGATGGCAGTGCCAGTAGTACCACTTTAGTTGACGTTTCCGGACTAAACTCATCCCCACAGGGAAAGTCGTGTGTCCATGTTGCGCTTAACAGGATATGGTACAGCGTTGGAGGAGGAACGGATGCACCGGCATCTCTTGATTGGGATGCAACGACAGACGTTACCTTTCTGACCCTGGCTTATGACAACGATTTTGATTTCAGCACCATTGGTGGACTGGTCAATACCGAAGCCTCTGGTTATTCTGGTGATGTCCTGCTTGTTATTCCGTCAACGGCGGATGCAGGCAATGAATATACAGTTTGGTGCGAGTTTTTGAAATATTACGAAACGCCCAATAACTAGGAGTAAACAATGGCCACTTCTGGATCGCGTGACTTTCAACCCGATGTTGGCGAATGGATCGAGGAAGCCTATGAACGATGTGGGCTGGAACTGCGTACTGCTTATGACGCACGCACAGCCCGCCGTTCATTGAATATTCTGTTTGCTGACTGGGCAAACCGTGGGTTAAATCAATGGACTATCAGCAATGTCAGCCAGACATTGACTGAAGGCACTGACTCGTACAGCTTAAACGATTATGTGATCGATGTTCTCGATGTGGTGTTGAGGCGCACTGTCAATAGTGTTGCAACTGATTACCAGATGAACCAGGTTGGACGTGCAGAGTATTGGAATATTCCTACCAAATCGACCAAAGCAAGACCTACCCAATGGTTCCTGGACAAACAGGTTACGCCAAAAATATATGTTTGGCCGGCTCCTGAGAACAGCACCGACGTAATAAAAATGAATCAGCTTCTACGAATTGAAGATGTAGATGGATCGGTTAATGACTTGCAGATGCCGTTCCGTTTTTATCCTGCTTTGGTTGCCGGGTTGGCTTTTTATTTATCACAAAAACGTGCGCCTGAGAGAATGGAGTCATTGAAGGCTATTTATGAGGATGAGTTTGCCAGGGCTTTAGCTCAAGATGAAAGCCGTGCATCATTGATGGTAAAGCCAAACATGCGCTCTTATGGTTATTAGAGATGGCTTATGCATACGGTAAATACGCATACGGAATCTGTGATCGCTGCGGATTTCGTTATCTATTGCATGAGCTGAAAGAAGAGTGGACTAATTTCAAGGTTTGTTCGGAGTGCTATGAGGCAAAAAGCCCACAGCTGGAACCACCTCCACATGTAGCAGATGCTGAGGCATTATATAATCCAAGACCTGATATTAATTACAAAACAGCAGCCTTGGGCATTGTATCCACTACTAAACCAGGTGGTATGACCACTACTGATGATCCAATCGGAACTGACTTCAAAGGACTTGAAGCAACTGGGGAAGTTGGTATTGTATTAGCAGGAGGAGACTAATGGCTTTTACTTATGCAACGCTAAAAACAGCAATCCAGGATTATATGGACAACGATGAAACTACGTTTGCCAACAACCTAGACAATTTCATTAAAAACACCGAAGAAGACATTCTTAAAAACGTAGAGCTTAATTACTACAAAAAAAACGTAACCGGAACCGCAACTTCTGGAAGCTCTTATTTAGGAATGCCATCTGATTTTCTCGCTCCATTCAGTTTGGCGGTCATCAGTTCCAGTGTTTATTATTACCTGTTGTTGAAGCATCCATCATTCATACGAGACTACACCCCAAACGCATCAACTACAGGGCAACCTAAATATTACGGCGAATTTGATAATGACACCTTTATCCTGGCGCCTACGCCTGATGACAACTATACTTTTGAGTTGCATTACTTTTATCGACCAACTTCCTTGACAGCAGGTGCGTCCGACGGCACTACCTATCTTTCCAATAACATGCCTAATGTCATGTTGGCTGGATCGTTGTTGCAGGCTGCGGTTTTTATGAAATTGGATGCGGCGGAAATTGGGACATATAAACAGAATTATGACAAAGAGATGATGCAGCTTAAGTCTTGGGCAGAAGGTAAAACCACCAAGGAAGAAATGCGTTATGACAAAACTAGGGGACGCGTTTAATGATTAAGGATCTTAAAGGTAAGCACATTGCTCTTGTTGCCATGGGACAAAGCCAATTGGATTATCACATGAGTATTACCCACAGCGTTGAATATGATGAGGTTTGGGCAATTAATTCCATGTGCTCGGTGGTCAAGACAGATCGAGTTTTTATGATGGACCCCGTTTCTCGTTTCTTTGATACAGATGATGCAGGACCACAGACTGAGGTAATGCGTAAAATATTACCAACTTTGGAGTGTCCTGTTTATTCCTGTGAATTGGATAAGCGGGTACCAGCCATTGAGCTTTATCCACTGGAAAAAGTTATCAAGGATTTGGGGTGTGCTTATTTTAATAATACAATTGCCTATGCCATTGCTTTTGCGCTGTGGAAGAAAGTAGGTAAATTCAGTATTTTTGGAGCAGACTTTAGTTATACTACAAATGTTCATTTTGGAGAGTTGGGAAGGGCATGTTGTGAATTTTGGTTGTCTAAGTGCATGGATGCAGGAATAGATGTTTCAGTGGCAGCGAGATCACCAATGTTAGATACAAATGTTGCCCTGAAGGAAAAATTATATGGATACCATAGGCTTGAAAATCCGCCTGTGGTATATTTAAAAAACGGTGGGCTGAAGGTAGCTAAACTGTCAGAAGTAGAACATGAGGAAATTCCTACGGGGGTTTCGGGACGAAATGATATTGGCGCACCTGAGCCAAAGAAATATTGATGGAAACAGATTCTTTTGAAATATCTGTAGGCAACTTGGGGGTTAAAACAACCCACAAAAGAGGGCATACAGTAGAAGAGGTTGCTGAGATGGCAACCAATAGATTGGTTTCGGTTGCAGATACTGCTCCTGATCAGTTAAAAGCGCAGGCACACGCTTTTAAAAACCAGTGTCATAAGATAATTGCATACTATATGAAAGAGGCAATCAAAAACCATATTTGTACGATATGTAATCAATTAGAATCGCAGGGCCATAAGGATCTTGCAAATATAATTAGGAGGCTATAATGGCTATAACTCAAGCAATGTGCACTAGCTTCAAAAAAGAACTTTTGCAAGCGAAGCACAACTTTTCCACTGGTGGAAATACTTTTAACTTGGCTCTATATACCAGTTCTGCAACCATGAGCGCATCAACAACTGCTTATAGTGCAAACCAAGAAGCAACAGGCACAAACTATACAGCAAAAGGAGGCACGTTGACCAAAGTGGAACCTACCACTTCAAGCACAACGGCTTATACCGATTTTGCTGATTTGACGTTTGGCACTTGCACAATTACTGCAAGGGGTTGCATGATCTTCAATGACACAGCTACTGGTGATCCATCAGTTGCCGTCTTTGATTTTGGTGGCGACAAAACATCTACAGCGGGCAGTTTTACCATAACTTTCCCAACCGCAGACGCAAGTAACGCTGTTATTAGAATAGCGTAAGCTACAAATGGCTGGTTGGGGTCGTTCTACTTGGGGTTCAGGAGCGTGGGGCGAACCTGCGGTTGTTAATGTATCTGTTGCATTAACAGGTCTTGCAGGCACTTCGGCTTTAGGCTCTGAATCTGTTAGCTGTGATGCTAATGTCACAGAAACAGGAGTATATTGCACAGGTTCGGTTGGTTCACTAACCGCTACTGGTGCTGCAATTGTTACTGAGACAGGAGTTGCAGGGACAACAGCCCTTGGTTCGCTGACCATCACTGCTGATGCCAATGTCGCTGAGACAGGGGTTTACGGCACAGGTTCGGTTGGCACTTTAGTCGCTACAGGTGTAGCCAATGTTTCGGTTACGGGACTTGCAGGAACCAGTGCATTAGATAGTGTTACCGCATCAGGTGGTGCAACAGTAGCTGAAACAGGGGTTTATGGCACAGGTGCAGTAGGTACACTGCTCGCAGCGGGACATGCAATACACGGTGTTAGTGGTCATGCTTCTACTGTAGCTGTTGGTGATGAAACAGTCACAGGCGATGCCAATGTTTATCCAACAGGGCTTGCAGGAACCAGTGCTCTAGCCAGCGTTGGTATTATTGGTAATAACATTATTTCAGTTACCAGTGATGCGTTGACCTCTGGGCTTGGTTCGCTGACCATTACCACTCATGTCAGCATTGTATTAACAGGTGTTTATGGAACTGGTGGAACAGGATTTTTATTGGTTTGGAGTGAGATTGTTCCAGATCAAACGCCTTCTTATTCAACAATCAGCCCATCACAGTCACCAGATTGGAAAGATGTGGCAGCTTAATATATTATGAGGAAATAATATGGCAACTTATGTAAATGATCTAAGACTAAAAGAAATTACCACGGGCGCAGAAAGCGGAACGTGGGGCACGTCCACCAATACGAACCTATCGCTCATTGGAGAGGCGCTGAGTTATGCAACTCAAGAGTCTTTTTCCAGTGACGCAGACGCAACAACCACTGTAGCTGATGGCGCAGCAGACCCTGCTCGCGCTTTCTATTTCAAAGTCACATCAAGCGGT
>Ga0080013_1003809_pt1 | contig 15413 bp, 47 predicted proteins | sample ETNvirenome_6_85_FD_69236 | JGI IMG/M metagenome (GOLD analysis project Ga0080013, IMG submission 69236) | Marine viral communities from the Pacific Ocean - ETNP_6_85 (SPADES assembly) (version 2) | ecosystem: Environmental > Aquatic > Marine > Oceanic | place: Pacific Ocean | collected 2013-06-19
AACGCTAACACCTCTTTCCACTTCACTCCCTTTTACTCCACAACACACCACTTTATCATTTGCCTCTGTTTCTATTAACTAACTGTAACTGGTTCATGGCTATATCATACACATTACCATTCAAATGATTGAATACCACTTTACACATATGTGTCCCTACATAATGCCGACTGTCTGTTACCTCTATTATTATTCCTATTGCTTTGCTCTTATCTACTCCGTGTATATTCCACACAATAGGGTCTGCTGTAATATATCCTTTCTTCTCGGGATGTATTCTTACGAGGTCACCCACTTTGAGTTTCTTTTTCTTTATTCCCATTTGTGCTCTCGCTTATTACTCTTGTCTCTCCCCAACCAATATATACAACTCGTGGGCACCCATCACATACCACCGTCACGCGCCCGTTGAAGAAGTCGGTTTCAATCACAACGCCGATGCCGTGTCTACAACTTATTAGATCACCGACTTTCATTTATTATCTCAAGGTCATTTGAATCAAAAAACTCGCCGTGGCCAAAGATGTGGGTGAGTTCACGATCAAACCAATGCACTTGAATAGATATGCCCGGCATCTTTTTCGTAACGATGCCCAACACGCAAATACCAAAATCACTGTAATTGATACCAAACCTATTCTTATCGTTCAGTCTCACGAGGTCACCGACTTTCATTTTAACTCTTGCTCACTAATGTAATGTCACACGCCCACAAATCTGTGAAGTAATTAACGCCACACCACAGGACTGTATACATTGGTCCCATCTCGGGATTTAAGTCGCCGGGAAGCGATTGTTTTGTAATGATGCCGATTAGACCTTCTGAGTCGCCGGACAATCTTACGAGATCTCCAATTTCAGGAAGCATTATTTATTACCTCAATGTATTGTAAACTATGCGAACCATAAGTGCAGATGATTCCATTTACCCACCGAACCCTAAGCGAAAGAAAACCAGTCGCGGGCGTATCATCTGCAATAACCAAACCGCAAGCGGTACTGGAGAATTGTTTGTATCGAATCAGGTCACCAACTTTAACTTTCACTTATCACCTCTACGTTTGTTCTCTGTTCCCAGGTTACTTGCTCTGGTTCGTTCTCACTAAGCCAAAATATCTTTACTGTATGACTATTGAAGTCATCTATCACGATACCGTAAGTAATCCAAGTTCTCCACTTGACAAGATCGCCATTTTTAATGTTTTTGCTTTCTGTGTTTATATTTGGGTTCATCTGGGTTAAGCCCTACGTCTCTTAATGCTTTCTTTATTTCTTGTATTCTGCGATCCCCAGCAGGGCAATCACAATATGTTCGCCTGACGATAGCGTCGTATATTTGAACATATCCAAAGTCATCACAATATCGGCATCTCTTCATTATTATCCACAACCTCACAACTGTCCAATAGAAACTCTGCTGTGCTGCTAAACCTTCTTCCTTTTATCAACAAAGTGCAGTGGCCAAAAAAGCCGTGTTCTCTTCCTTGCGCTTCCACGAGTGCCGCAAGCATCCCACGATTTTTCATCGGCATCGGTGGCACCCACTCGATAACCAAACCAACGGAACCGATAGGAACACGAGACGAAAATTGTTCTATCACCTTTACAAGCGCTCCCGCCTTTACGTCGTCTGGATTGATTCTCTTTCTCATCCTTCCAATTGCCTCTGCATCACTTCAATCGAGTAACGAAAATCGTTGTCCCAGGCGTATTCGCTCCACGTATGAAACACCTTTGACAGTTCTTCGCTGGTTAGTGCTTCCAGTTTTTCCACTGTGTTCGGTGGCAAATCATCGGCGGGGTCTACTCCGTAGCGTTCCCTAAAGCCATCGAGATCACAATCACCCTCGCTGACGGTGAGAAATTCGAGCACATCATAAATAGCTGTCAGCCACGCGCCCTTCTGTGTGAGATGCGCGGTGGCGAACAGTTCGCCTTCGTATGCCTGAACGGCTAACCATATATTCATTTTATCACTCTCATGTCTTTGCCGAGAAACCGGCGCGTTCGTACTGTGTCGGGCTTGCCAACAAGATGCACGGTGTAAATGTAACCGTATCCGTGCGTGTACTGGCGCCGTTCCCTTTCCATAATCAGACCGATTGTTCCAATGGGGGTGCCGATATGGGCACGAGTAATTTCTACCAATTCACCGACTTTCATTTTATCACTCTCAAATCTCTGCCGAGAAACCAGCGCACGCCGAATGTGCTGGGCTTGCCAACAAGGTGCACAGTGTAAATGTAACATCCGCCATTTTCAAGAATATCGCGATGTTCCCTTTCCACAATCAGCCCGAGCGTTCCATATGGGATACCGATGCGCGCACGTGTAGTTTCTACCAATTCACCCACCTTCACTGATCACCTCAAATTCGGTACTGCGGTAATACTCTGGCGTAACATTATCGCGGAACATTACAAGCACTCTATCACACGTGGCTGTTCTGCCAAGTTCGATCTTTTTGGTTGCGCTGGGGCTCGTGAGCCATTCTTTCTGGGCGCGGTCGCGAGGGATCATCTTAAATGCTTGTCGAGCACCATAATATCCTCTATCAATTCCAACAACGATACCCACGCGACCGCCAACCGTATCACGACCCTTCGACTTTACCAAGTCACCGACTTTCATTTATCACCTCCACGTCTGATTCTCGACAGAACAACAAACCTGTCACACCAAGAACCTCCCAATACATACCAAGCCCATCGTCAGCATCGCCCTGTTTCCGCACAAGGATACCAACCTGTGGCCTTTGATCCCACGAAACCCATTTGATCAAATCACCAATTTTCATTTATGCCTCACTCAGCACTTGAATATCGGCATACTCGTGGCGCCGTGTGAATGATGGCGCTACGTCCAAGCCCTGCCATCTCACCACGTAACGAGTGCTTACCCAGCCGAGAGCCAGTGTCGCCGGCAGCGTGTCTATCTCGATGATGATACCGTGCAGCGGGTTACGCGCTCTGGAGTTCCTAAGTTTTACGAGATCACCGACTTTCATGCCACCACCTCGATTGCCTGTCTATGCACTCGTTCCGTCTTGCCCGATGCTGAAAACAATACCATCACAAAAGCCGATCCGAGCACATGAACCGGACTAAGCGGGAATAGTGGAGAATCCTCCACCACGAGCCCGATCTCACCCTTCCACCAAAGGGGGAACCCATCGCCCAAAGTACGAACCAGATTACCGGCTTTCATTTATCACCTCCGGCGGAACTTCTTCCAGGTAACTAAGGTTCGCTTCATATGCTTCACCGGTCGAACCGTCACTGTAAAGAATACTGACACGACCTTTGTAGTCGATTCTTTTTATAATCAACCCGTGCTGCCCTTTATCCCAAACATAAACGAGATCACCGACTTTCATTTATCACCTCTACCGTGCCAAGTGGTTGCTTTTGCGTTGTGCCCAAGCCCGACCACAAAATCTCTACCACGGGCTCCGTCCACAGCGCAGCATCGGTGTGCGGCTCGCTAACGACGACACCCACACCATGAAAAGCCCTTACCTTGGCCACCATCTCTTCACGATCAGTAAACCCCCACTCTTCGGGTGTTCCCAATACCGCGCTATCTCTTGGCTGCACCAGATCACCGACTTTCATTATACCACCTCGAAGCGATACATGGGATAAAGCAAGGTTTCGATAGGGGCACCCTTAATAGTCGGACCAGTCAGGCGCACATGCGCGTGTCTGTCGCGTTGGCGGGGCGGCTCTACCTCAACAACGAGATAAACCTTGCCCGCAATCGAAGTATGGGCACAATGCGCCTTGTCGCTGCCTCTGAATCTCACCAGATCGCCTGCTTTGATCATTCTTCTGCCTCTGCCTCACTCACGAGGTAATGTCTGTTTTCAAAAATGACGGTTACTTGCTTGCGCGTGTCAAAAGTGGAAAGTGAAAAATAGGTGGTAATCTGATCCAGGTGCTCCAACACCACGAAAAAATCGTGCGGCACCGAGCCTTCACCCTTGCGCTCGCAACGTGCGACGATGGAACCAACTGGAAATTTCAAACTTCACCCCTCTTCGCGTCTGCATGCTTGCATCGACCGCGCCAGCCATGACCGGGACAGGTACACGACCACGTTCCGCTCGCACTCACTCGCACGGTGTAGAGGTCGCCTTTGCTGCCTGTGACCTCCCAGGTTCGCTCCTGAGTGGGGGTAGCGGTCACAAACGGCACGACGTTCACCCAGCGGTGCAGGTTCGCTTGTGTAGCCTCTGGGGGCACCGGAATCCATGTACCACCAAACGCGGCATAGCGCTGGCCAGTGATGGACGTGAAGATCACGGGTACTCGAAGGGTCGGCTTCATCACGCCTCGATCTTCTGGATGCCGGTGAACGCACAGGACACGATTAGCGCGGCTTCCCGCTGTTCTGGGGTAGCCCTCGGGTCCAAGAGGCTGGCAGCCAGCACGAGGGCGCTTACGACGCCTTCACAGGTCACCTCCGCAGTCTCGAAGGGTGTCAGGCGTGTGTCGGTGTCGAGTGAGCCGGAAAGGTTGAGCATGATTCTTTCTCCTTGTACCCATAATGTAACCCCCTGGTGACCAAATGTCAAGTCAAGAGATTGTCAAGTTTAAAATTCTCGAGATTTTTCAGGTATTTAACTTTTCGAGGAACATCTGGTGAAATTTCAAAATTAGATCCCCCATCTGCACCTCGTAGATGCTATGGCGTTCTGCATCGGAGCGAGCATGCGCCACGCCAATAATTAAACCCACCCGACTATCGGGCATGTCGTCCTGGTGTGTGCCTTCTTTAATTCTGACGAGATCACCCACTTTAAAATTATTCCTCTCCACTTGTTTCAAACTCCTCGCCATCCCCAAGAGCATCGAGGAGGAGCGGGGAGAGTATAAACTCGGTCAGATAATTTGGATCGAGCACATCAGTATTTGAATAAACATCGAACGCAAACTCTGTGAGTTCATATTCGAGTTGCTGTTTTAATACTTCGAGTTGCTCCCGTAGGCGTTGGATCTCCTCCTCGTCCTTTTTGGTCTTGTACTCTTGGAGATCGATCAACTCACCCATTAGAACGGTGACTTCGTTGACATGGGCGAAGTGCTCCACACCATCGGGTGCATCACCAGATCCACGCCTGAGCGCTTGGTCAACCCGACGTGACAACTTGTCGTCTGTGAATGATAGCCGCCTGCTCCTGCCGTGAAGTCACCCAGCACAGTCGCATCGCTGGGCAGTCGAGTACCGATATGGAGACGATAGGAATAGAGGCGCTGTCCGTCTGTGTGTAGGGTCTTGCGGCTGTTCCAGGCGATGCGCCCTCGCTTCCATGCGCTGATTACGCCTTCGTTTGTTGTTCTCATTGTGTTTTATACCTCTGGGGTGTTGGGGGTGTTTTCGAGCATCTTAGCAGTCGATTGCGATGACACGTTCATTGGTTTGGAAATAGGGGCGGTCTGCGTATGCCTTCGTCGTCATCCACATGCGCTGGCATCGGCTGGAAACGGGCTTCGGAGCACACATATCCGTCAGGATGATATGTCCGTCGAACCCGTGTTCGTTCACGTATTTGGTGGGCGGGTTGAAGTCCGTGCCGCCGCACAAGACACGTTCCCACTTGCGAGTCTGTCCCCGCTTCCAGACGAAGATCTTATCTTCGCCCACCTGGGAGTCGAACGGGATAACAGTAAACTCTGCAATTTCAGAAAGCGAGTTCAACTCTGCGAAGAACGCGGCAAGCATCGCGTCATCCACGGATCCCGACTGATCGATACTGATAGCGATCTTCGCATGGCGACGAACGCGCTTGCCGGGGTGGATCTTGGGGAATCGCCGGTTCAGGCGACGAGGAGTCGAGCGACGATCCGCACGCTGGGAGGTCTTCACGAAGTAACGAAGCACCTTCTTCCAGTCCACTCGCGACTGTATGCGATCCAGAATCTCCTGGCGCATCTGGCTCGACACGGATCCCCAGTTAGATGCCCGTTGCGCTTCTTCTGCCGCCTTCTTCACGGCATCCTTCAAGCGCTCCTTGGCGATCTCGTTGATCGTGCCCTCGCTCTCTCCAAAGGCGTCGTGACTGTCGAAACTGTCGGCGTTGCCGAAGGGGTCGCCGTCGCCTGGCTGTCCTTCCCCTGGTTCGCCTTCACCCTGGCCACCTTCGCCGTCGTCCTGCTCCTGCTCCTCCTGCATCTTCTTCAGGGCTTCCAGATACCACTCATAGGTCTGACAGGTAGGAAGATCAGCGAACATCGCTTCACCGGGGATAACGGCTTGCATGGGCTCGCCGCCAGCCATCGGAGGACCAGGGTTTGCCACGTTAGGCAACTTGTTATTCATCTCGGGCAAGCCGTTGATCGCAAGGTCCATCGCGATATTATCGATCCGCTTGATCCCCTCGATGGGCTTGCGTCCTGTCACGTGCTCGAAGATGATGTGATAAAACTCGTGCATAAGCACGCCCAGTTTGTGCTCGTCGCTGAGAGCAGCCATAAACTCGGGATTGAAAAGAAGCTCGAATTGAGCGCGTTCCTGGTTCACTCGCACACCGGCAGTCGGGATCGCTGTCGTCGGTGTCTTGTCGATGCGACGAGACAGGGCGGCAAAAAACGGCTCACGCATGAGCAGCCGACAGGTGTGGAGGTTGAGGTCAAAGTATGTTGGTGTCACAGAAATCTCCTTTCTACACCCTAAATATAACCCGAAACGGGAAAAGATGCAAGAGAAAAGTTGTCAAGAGATTGTTAAGGCTCAAATCGGGGTTGTAAGGGGGGGTTGCTTCTGGGTTGGGCTCTCGATGCCTTCGAGGAGCCCAGGAGCCAGCAGAAGGGCTCCTGCGGGCTCTCACGGGGGGATCTGGTACTTCGCTCGGACTTCGGTGTCGTGTAGCCAGAAGATCCGCCCCTCCTCGTGCAGTTGGTACAACTTGCGGCGCTTGGTTGCGGATCCGTACTCCTTCTTTCGGGAGAGGCGGCTACCCATAACGAGCGCTGGCTTACCAGTCCTGACCGACACGAGCAGTTGACCTATCTCGAAGTCCGTCACTCGGCACCTCCGAGGATCTTGACGAGGTGCTCGCTGACCTTCGTACCGTCAGCCGTCGTGAACTTGTGGAGTGCGACGACGTTTGTGATATTATCGGTCTCGCCGAGAATCGTCCACAACTTCATAGCGATCTCGCTGGGGAGAGTCAGGAAGTAACGGGCGAGGTTCGCCAGGCGTTCTTCTGACAGATCCTCTGCGAAGACGTTAGCCGCTTCGAACTTCTCGATCATAGCGGCGTGATCGTTGATGCCCCATTCGGTAGTCTTCTCGATCTGCCCTTCATCGAGCAGGTTCTCGATCGTGACCTGCCACTCGTACTTCTCTACGAAGTCGCGGACGGCAACGGCTGCCTCGAAGCCGAGGAAGGCAGTAGCCAACTCGAAGAGGAGATCACGATCCCCGTCCTTGTCGAAGGAACCCACGGGATCCGCCACCGAATTGAACCGCTCCCAGGAGCGACGGGACGGGTAGACCTTGTTCGGCTCGAATTCGCCCTGGTGCTCCAAGTGAGCGTGATTCTGATTGATGAAGTCCCAGACGATGCCGGCAACCTTGCCGTTCGCCCACTTGAGCCAGTCCTCGATGGAGGGCTCAACATCGAAGACGGTCCAGCGGTCGAGTTCCGCAGGGTCCATCTCACCGACCTGATATTGTGCCCCGTGCTCGCCACCGTTGACGGCAGCGATGATCAGGGTTTCGGGGTGGAGGTTCCACCCGTTGATCTTGCGGCTGTCGGTCAACTCGAAGAGACCCTGGCGGACTTCTATGGTAGCCCTGTCCACTTCATCGAGGAAAATCACGACCGGAGTAGCGCAAGCCGTCACGAGCCAGTCTGGGGCGTTCCACGTGGTAGCCTTGCGACCGGTGATCTCACACTCGGCAGTGTCGGGGAGTCCGAGCAGATCACCTTCGGTCATCTGAGAAGCACGGCGCTCCACGACTGGAAGATCGCGGGATTCCGCAATCTGATAGACAACTTGCGACTTGCCGACGCCATGGCGACCACGCACCAGCACTGGCAGATTGTGATCGAGGATCGGGGTTGCAGTTTTGAGAAAGGTTGCGAAGTCTACGGCCATGGGTGTTCTCCAAGAGGAACGGGGGGGGGTTGTTTTAATCTATGACTACATTATAGATAGTTTTGAGAAGAAAGTCAAGCAAAAACTTGTCAAGAGAATGTCAATCGCCGCAGCAGCGGGGCTGAGACCAGTTTGCGTATTGCCAATCGCTGATCTGTCCATCCTTGCATAGCGAGTCGGTCCAGTTGTTCCAGGCTTCGCGCCTGGCTGGCCAGTCGGGTTGTCCATCCTGCTCGTGCTCACGACGAATGAAGGGAAGGATCTCATGCTCGAAAAAGTTGGATGCGTCTGCGTGAAGCATGACGCGGGGAAGGTTAGATGCCACGGGTTTCTCCTTTTGTACCTATAATGTAACACCGCAGGGCTCAAAGCGCAAGCGGAAAGTTGTCAAGAGATTGTCAACGACCAAATTCCTGAATGATTACTTCATCTAACGGGAACCAGCCCAGCCAGCCATCGCCTGCCAATACCTGCGCCTCGTTCTCCACGAGGATCGCGGGCGCGCCATCGAAGAGTTGCGACGACGGATCGTGACGCTTGATCATCCAGCCGTGTTGGCCATGCTCTCGCAACCGGTTGCGGGTGCGCTGGGAAATCTTGCGATTCTGCACGGGCGCCAGGTTCACGACTTGGTTTAGGGTAATTTCCATAAAGTTCCTCGTTTTCTACCCATAATGTAACATGGGAGGGGGTTGGTGTCAAGTTGAAAAGTTGTAAAGAGTGTGTGAAGAGGAAAAAGGGTGTCAGGGGGTGGGACTGTCCTCGCCGTCGCCTCGCCATTCATACTTCAACTCCCAATACTATATAGTATTGGATTCTGTGCGTCACGACTTCCGCCGCTTCTCTTTTAGACTCATTTTGTCAATCGCACATCGGGGTTCGTATATGACATTGAACCCCTAACCTTATTTTTATATTTCCCCTGACACCCGAAAAGGTCAGCCGCTTTATTTAAGTAAATGCTTCCTTCATACTTTATCTCCCTTATTTGACTCGCGCCTTTTTCAAGTAACGCTCCTCGATCATAATAGTTCCGACGCCACCCACCGGCAGCACTTCGTAAATCTTGTTTCCTCGGCACGCGCTCTTGGGTTCGTCGGCGTTCGTCTTGATCACGACGCCCACACCCTTCGTGAGTACCTTCCGGTGTGCGAACTTCGCAGACGTGCGAAGCGAGACCATCGAACCAGCGGCATACACGGGATCACTGCGCCATCCGTCGAGGATCTTGCGGGCGAACTTGTTTTCAGTGATCCGGGTGTAGTCCCGTAGGCTGGGGACTGCATCTTGATCAAGTTGCCAGGATAGCACCAAGTTGCGATAGTAGCCCGTAGAGGCATAGTAGCGCATCAGGACAGCCCACTCTACCTTTTGAGTCTCCCCCCAGGCAGAAGCCCACTCAGACGCCTTAGATAACTCCTCGTCGGTGTACTTGCTCTCGATCTTTTCGAGGATCTCGATCTGCTTTTCTGAAAGAGAGCGCCCCGATGCAACCTGAGTCCGCAGGCTGTGGGTGAAGTTCTTTTCCCACCTTGTGCCATTCTCACCCATTCGAGTCACCAGACCACGGATCCGAATATCCATAGCGTCGTCAGTCTCGGGGCGCTCTGCATAGTGCTCCTCCAATTGAAGGAAGCACCGACGACGACCGGGGGTTAGCGCCCTCTTGCGCTGGTAGTATTGGAAAAGCGATTCCGTGAACTTGCGATCTCGGTCGCTAAGGTAATCCTTGGCGAGCAGGGTGGCGAAGCGGTCGGCGTAAGTGATTCGGGGCATGAATTTCTCCTTTCTACACACTAAATATAACCCAGGCAGCCCTGGAAGTCAAGAAAAAAGTTGTCAAGAGAATGTTAACGATCAACGAGCATCCCGCAAACCGACTTTACAAGGGACATATCAGCGCTCGTCTCGGGTTCCCCCAACCACTCCAAACCTGGCTCGGTGATCTTCCACAGGGCTTCCCACTGGCCATCGGGATCCTTGTACCGCTCGATCACGCCTTCGAGGACGAGCCAATCCAGCGCTTCTCTCGTGCCCGGTTGCTGTACCTCGGAGAGACACCACTCGTGATCCAGGTCATCGAGCATACAGGTGAGAATGTGAAGTTGGATGGGGGAAACATCAATCCCGTTGATATCAAAAAATACGTCGGTTTGGTGATCGTGAATACTCATATTTAAACTGCCGTGCAAGTGTAATAGTGGTAGGCATAAAAGGCGAGCGCACACCAGCAGAAAATATCTGCTGCGATTGCCGCCGTTTGAAGTTTGGACATTATTTCGTCTCCTTGTTGTGTAATGAAATTGATGATCACGCCTTTCTCTTTGAGAAGTGGGTTTCCATATGGCAGCATTGACCATCGAACCAGTCGGCGGGTGGTGCCATTGAAGCGGTGGGGGCGGTGGCGAGGCACTGAATGTGTAGTGTATCCTTTTGCAGCGACCACCACGCCCCGAAAGTGATAGAGTTCTCGGTGTCGCCATCTCGCAAGATCTCCATTTGCGGGAGTGGAATACACTTTGTTGCGCCAGTCGCCGATAGTTCTTTGGCGCGCAGGATATTATGGCTACCTTTGCTCCAAAAACTAATCTCTCCCCAATTGATGCCGTGAACGAGATTGGTGGTATACTTTGCGTCTTCTCCCCACCCACTTTTACGAACCCGCACCAGCATCCCAGGACCGATACCGTCTGCCTTCATTCGAGCAAGAACCTTGCGGCGATAGCGACCATTCACGACCCTATCTTTCGCAATATCGGCTTGAAGTTCCTTGCAGGTGCGGCGGGTGTGTCCCAGCCCTTCCTCGCACCAGGAACCATGCACATACTTGCAGTAGGAGCACCGACGTTGCTCGGTGCCCGTCTTCTTGTGCTTCGCGCCAGTTAGAGGGTTGACACCGGTTCGCTCGCCTACCTGCTCGGCGTAATAGTTTAGAGTGGGATCCTCCTTCGGATCCTCTCCTCTCGCCTGGCGGTCTGCGAGGCGCTCGTCGAAGTTCCGCTGGGCTCTCTCGGTGATTCTTGGGCAAGTTCGGGTGTTGTGGCCACGCTCGTAGCATGACTGGCATCGGTAAGCCATCTATTTTCTTCCTTTGCTGAAAATGTACCTATAATATAACACGGCTGGGAGCCGCTGTCAATCGAAAAGTTGTCAAGAGGTTGTCAAGACCGCTCGTGAGAGTTCATCCCAGCGGGCATCAACGAACTTCTTGGTGAAGCGAAGACTTTTAATCTCGTCCGAGATCGGGGCGTCGTCCTCTTCCTCCATGTGGGTGATAGCCTCAATAGCAAACGCGCGCACAAGTTTGATAAGTTGGATCTTGCCGAAACTGGCTTGCCGCGAATAGAAAGGATCCCTTTTGCCGTGCTTGTTGAGAAGCATCGTGGCGATCTTCTGGGCGTCTTTCAGCCCATCCACATCGTCGGTATCGAGTACAATTGTCATTTTCATTTTAGTAGCAAACCTCTCGCCTTACGTCAATGTCATAATAGGCGTGACCACGAATTGTAACATCGTCCGCGTCTTCACCAATCTCAACGAAGCGATAAAGCTCCGAGCCACGCTCATTCACGGGCTCTGCCAATCCATCACAGCCGGTAGTCGGAAATTCTTGATCATCTGCCCAATCCATAAAATCAATAAGAGCGCGAACACTTTGATAGCTGTCATACCACTTAACACTGTCCCACTTCATCAGGCGAGACCCCTCGTCGATGTAGTCATTGATTGTCTCATCTGCGTGTGCGAAACAAAGTTCGCGGGCTGGCTGGCTCTTGGCGAGCACAGCCATAAAATGTGGCATCAGTTCCGGTGCCACGGCGAAAACTACTTGTGAATGATAACCCATCGAGGCTCTCTCCTTTTTTTTCTACCCACATTATACATCCGATTCGAGCCGAAGTCAAGCTAAAAGTTGTCAAGAGAATGTCAAGTCGGCGCCATCAGCATCACGACGCCTTCGGGCACCTCTCCGCTAACGGCTCCTCCGTGTTTCACGATCACATCTCGCACGACTCCGACAGGCACCCACCCATAAACAGTATCGGTGGGTCTGCTTTCGTCTTCTGCCCAACGCATTATCATTATTTCGGGATCGCTGGGGTATCCGATCTCTACCTCCGTGTATGGTCCGTTGTCGTTCCGTGGCGTGCAGTATGCACCCTCGTTCGCTTGAACTGACATGCGGAAGCCGTCAGCACACGTTACACGTTCATTATGTTGTTTCATTCTATTACCTTCAGTGCCCATCGGCGGTATCTGCCCACAGTCGTCTCGCCAACTTCAACAGCCAGCACCCATTCATCGGGACTATTGGGCGTAATAGGCACCAAATTTTTCTCCGTGCCGATAACTAAAAGAACGCGGCTCATATATTTTACGAGATCACCCGCTTTCATTTATCACCTCTAATTCGTCCGTTAGGCACCAGTTACACCACGGGCGAGTCGTGAACCTCACAAAATACTCTCCCGCCTCTGGGCATGCCTCCACAATAAGGCCAACCTCGGGCGGCTGATCATCCACGTCAGGTTGTGGATCCGTCCACTGTACTAAATCACCGACTTTCACTTATCACCTCAAAATCATCTATGGCGTGCCACCCACTACCCCCCTCCACCTTGATCCAGTTGGTGCGGCATGCTGTAACGAGAAAAACCTTGTTAAAGTTTCTGGTTGTTGGGCACTTTAACTTTACCAAATCACCCACCTTCACTTACCACCTCCAAAAACTCTTTATCGCTGGTGTCTGGTTCCATCGTATCAATCCACGCAATATCAATCATTTCACCACGAACCGCAGTAACGATAGCATAATATGGTGCCTTCTGATGGGAGGGAACAATACACGACGTTTCTCTCACGAGATCACCCACCTTCACTGATCACCTCTAACTCGTCGTCTTCCCACTCTTCGATCTCTCCGTTGGTTCGCAACACATCCACGTCCAGCGTATACATACGAACGCCCTCGTTGTTGTCATATGCGCCGCCCCAAGTGCGGAGGACGATCCCAACCTTGTTTGTGCCTTGAATACGCACTAAATCACCTGGCTTCACTTATCACCTCGCATTTGTATGCCGGGAAACCCGTTCTAATCCTACCCGACTTCAACCACTTCACATCAAGAAACAATATGCTGAAGTCCATTCGCGTATCGATCACAATCGCTATATTCCCTTTCTGGGTTTTCACCAGATCACCCCTACGCACTAAATCACGCTTCACTGATCACCTCGGCGTTGTAGCGTAGTTCACGCAAACTAAAAGTTGTAGTATTCGCGGGAAGAGTAGAAGGGTTCGCATGAACGAGCACCGTCACGACCGTTTCCCAGGAGGTTGCCCCGTAGCGAATATGCGTCACTGTGCCGGCATGCCCAGTCTTCTTGAATCTGATAATGTCACCGACGTTCATCAGGTCTTCTCCAATCTACCCCTACATTATACATCGAGCAGCCCCAAATAGCAAGCACTAAGTTGTCAAGAGGTTGTCAAGTCCGAAACTTCTTCGACTTTCGCCAAGTGGTGAGCAAAATACCAGTTAGCAACATTACGGGCGCCGCCCCAATTGGGCGCGAATGTATAAAACCACGCTGCCTGATATTCGAGATCATATTTGATATCAGTTAATGGGGATCGGCTGTGCCGTTGCGTTTTTCTTACGCCCAAGATAATGCCCAACTTTGGCGAGTTGGGATCGTGGAAGGATCGCATAACTACCAAATCACCGATTTTCATTTAGAACCTCTGGTTTCATCCGCTCATAGACCCACGCGGATCGCTTGCCACAAACAGATTCGACAAGTGCGCCGCCCGCATGATTGACACTTGTAACAATGCCAATAAAAGAAGCGACATAGGAGTGTTGCGGTACTCGCACCAGATCACCGACTTTCATTTAGAACCTCCAACAACTCAAAACTAACCCATCTGGGGTTGGCGTGGGCGTCAGCAACGGTATAGAACACTTTGGCATACCTGTTCAGGTGCGAATCAACATCCACAACCACACCCAGGCGCAACCCCACGGATCGGACCAAATCACCGACTTTCATTTATCACCACCAAATCATAGTCCCAAACATTTTTGCCCAAACTTCCGTTACACCATACAACATTAAATCTAACGCCAGCAGCAGAAGCAAGAGGATTAAACACACTCTCAACAATAATGCCGATCATATTTTCGCGTTTATGAGCGAAAGCGAGTCGAACCAAGTCACCGACTTTCATGCTACCACCCCGAAAGCATCCCGACGATACCACTTCTGTATCGCGCCGTGCAAAACAAACACTTCAAGTTCACGCATGGCCATGACAAGCCCCACGATACCATCACCGTAACGATCTCTTACCAAATCACCGACTTTCACTGATCACCTCCAAGTCAGCTTCGCGCACATAAATCAACTCATTCCCAAAAAGGACGCGCCAGTACATACCAAGCACGGATGAACCCTGTTTCTCAACGACAACACCAGCAGCACTCCTGCCGATCTTCTCTCTCACCAGATCACCGACTTTCACTGATCACCTCATATTGACGAGTGGGAACCCAACCCTGTTTTCCTACCAAACGAATAACAAGGCATTGGTGATCTGCCACAACCCACGCACGGGTTTCTGGGGGAAGGCCAGGGAGATCCACGAGTTTCACCAGATCACCTTTTTGGATCCTGGGGTTACGCAGCTTCACTTATCACCCCGCACTCATCCACACACACATCGTATTCTCCGTGTGGAAACAATACTGCTGCAAGTTGTCGAATATCAACGCTGTAAGAGTGGTAGAGTTTTAAAACAACCCCAACGCCCTCACCGTCAACCCAAACGAGATCACCGACTTTCACTTATCACCTTCCAAATCTGCGCTCGAATACACCACAGGTAGCAATCCCACCGGGGGTTATATACCATCCAAGAGTTCCCAGACTCAGATTGCTTGACAATAAATGCCCAGGATCGCCGGTCGGAGAGCATCACGAGATCGCCCACTTTCATCGAATCATCTCCAATCTTCCCCTACATTATACATCCGATTCGAGTCGAAGTCAAGCACTAAGTTGTCAAGGGAATGTCAGGTGTCAGAATGACTAAGGATTTCAAACCTTTCCAGGCGGAAGTCTGAGTAGTTCACGTTGCGTGGGGCACCGTTGGGATGGGGGATCGCATGGAACCAGCGCACTCTAATGTGTTCATATCCGTCGCTTCCCTCGGAAGTATACGACAGCACATACCCCACCTTATCTTGAAACTCTGGATATGCTGTGCCGTGTGTTTCATTGTTTTTGAATTTTACGATTGAGCCA
>Ga0080013_1003810_pt1 | contig 15410 bp, 15 predicted proteins | sample ETNvirenome_6_85_FD_69236 | JGI IMG/M metagenome (GOLD analysis project Ga0080013, IMG submission 69236) | Marine viral communities from the Pacific Ocean - ETNP_6_85 (SPADES assembly) (version 2) | ecosystem: Environmental > Aquatic > Marine > Oceanic | place: Pacific Ocean | collected 2013-06-19
GCACGGTGGCCCGCTGGGCACCATCACCCAGATCGTCGAGATCTACCTGAGACTCCAGCTCGAGGACCCGCCCCCAGCTCTGCCGGTCAGGGTGGACCATAACCGGGCCAATGACCACCGTACCGATCCGACCGTCCGCTGAGGCTGACAGCGTGATCCTGAGTCCCGAGTACTTCGCGCCACCCAGAGAGATCATCACGACGTGGTGTCTAGGCGTGATCCATCCCGAGGTGCCGCTCGCCGCCATGGCTCCGATGCTGCCGGCGGTGGCGGCGTCAAGCTTAAGCGATGCTAGTCTAGTTCCAGACGCGGCCCACTTGCCGCCGAATGTCCGCTTAATAGGCGCATAGTTCGTGCCCTCGGTGAAGTAGGCCCCGTCAAATTCGCCCATCCGAATCAGGTAGTCGTTCGCCGTGCCTGACTTTGGAACGATGGTATCCCCATACCGCTCCCACTCAACGGGCATTATAGGACCGCTCGGGGCGAAGACATCGACCCACGCGCTGGCGTCGGCATCGTAGAGGGCTATCGTGGGCTGCGACAGGTGCCCGTTGAGCACCGCCACACCCAGCACGTCTGAGCCCGATACGCTGTCGCCCTCGGTGCTCCAACGGTAGGCCAATTTCACCGTGCCCGTGGCGCGGTGTTCATGCCTGGGCGACGGTGTTAGCGTGTTCTCGATGGGGTACAGGTAGGCCGTCGAGACCGTGTGGGTGTCGCCCACCGCCACCGGGCCGCCGAACGCCTTAACCGTGACCTCTTCTGCTACATAGCTACCTAGCTGAGAATACCCACGGGCGTTTAGATCGTCGGGGTTGACCTGGGTAATCAGGTTGGGCGCCCGTTCGTCGGTGTGCCCGATCTCCGTGTGCGCCCACTCGCTCAGCGTTGTGGTGCTACTGTCCGTCCCGAGCAGATCCATCGTGATGGATGACGTCGTAAAGTTGGCATAGATGTTCGTTAACCCGCTGGTCGAATCAAGCTGAGTGTAAAGCCTGTCGTGTCCGTCATCGATCACCCGGTAGTGGGTAGTCACCACCCCGGCAGAGAGCACCCACAACACTTCAACGTCAGCTGTGACGCTCTGTGTAACCGTACCGCCGAGCGTCGTTGACGCGGCGCCGGTCTTCTCATAGATCTCGATCTTCGTGTCATAGACATGGATCTCAAACCCATAAGTCACCGAGACGCCATCGCTCTGGATCACTACCACCGTGTAGCCTGGGCCGTCTGACGTGTCCCTAGTCGTGCGGACCACGAACCGGCCGAAGATCCCACGCTGGCCACTGACATAGCTAGACAGGCTGGCCGCATATTCAACCGATCCGCTAAGCCCGGCATCGGCCGTTAGGGCCATCTCGCCGGTGACCAAGGACTCTGTATAGGCGCCGGTGGCCGTCCGCGTCCACGTCCCGGAGTCGGGCTTATCGAAGGGTAGCCAGGTATAGGTGTAGCCCGCCTGAGTGTCGGTTGGCCCCACCGGCGGCAGGGTCCGACTTGAATACCCACCGAGCTCGATCACCGACAGCGCCGAGTACCCAAGGACCGTCGACCCTGACCGGGCGGCCATCAACACGCGGCCCTCGTGGGCGATGGTGACGGGTTGGCCCGGGTATGCGACGCCGGTGTCTACCTGCCACCATCCCTCAGTCCCCGAGCTGCTATACTCGGCGACCAGCCAGGTAAGGCCGCGATCATGACTCACCCGAGCGCGCCCAGGCTCGGTCGATCCGGTCCCTACCTGCACACCATGAGCCCAATGGGCGCCGTCGTCTGTGATGCAGTACGCCACGCGCCCGGCGCTGATCTTACTCTTGAGGACGGTACCGCTGGTGACGGTCGTATATCCCCAATTGGCGGAGGTGATCTCAGTCGCGGTGGCGGCCTCGAAGGGCTCATAAGGCGATCCGATCACCCGATGCTCAGCCGGTGACTTGGCGCTAGCATAGGTGGGCGAGCTGCCAGAGTGGGCGAGCACCGCGTGCACTAGGTGATAGCCGTCCGAGTCTGACGCCACCGTCTGCCAGCGCCCGCCGTTATTCTCCAGGTCCTCCCATTCTCCGACGAATGAGAAATGATAGCCACCGTCAGAGCTAGCGTATTGCCGATAAGTGTCTACGGTGTAGGTCCTCCCATTGGTCACCGTCCGCACCGCCACCAGCATGACGATCCGTCCGTCAAGCTCGGCGGTACTGATCCGGTGGACGCGATCATACTCGCCAGCGCTCCCACTACTGGAGTCGACCACCACGAGAGGATCGGCGACCACAGACCGGGCGATCTGCGTCCACGTCCCGGACACGCGCTCATGTGCTCCTATAGTCGCCGCGTCGTTGTCCGAGTCGTGGCGCCAGTAGTAGAGGATCACCCTCCCGTCTGGGAGCGCCAAGAGCTCGGGGTAGCACTTGCGATCCCCGTCTAGCCCAGACACCGCTGAGGCGGTGTCTACCGTCCACGACGTATCGCCGGGATCGCGATACCGGACACGGATCGATCTGCCGGATCCGTCTTCGTACTCCCACGCCAGATACACCCGCCCGGAGCTGGCGGCGGCCATGGTGGCCAATCTCGTGTGGGTAGTCGTGCCGTCGCCGTGCTCGATGGGCGTATACCCGGAGATCACGGTTGGAGCGTCCCAGCCGCGCGAGAGGGTGTCTGGATCCGAGTCGTACCGCCAGACGTAAGACGCGGGCATCTCGTCGGGAGACGGCGCGGGGAGTCCGCCCGTCTGAGCTGTGATTAGGATGTCATCCGACAGGGCTGAGCCCAGCTCGACCCGCTCTGCCTGGAGGACCATCTCAGACGACGTAGACGGGTGGCCCACATGGATACCCTCACTATCTGGAGTGCTCTCGGCGGGCCAGACCTCGACCGACGGATCGGGGATCAGGATCGCTTGATATTGTGATCGTGAGTCGTCTGTAGCCATGCGCCGATCTACCGGCCCCGGTGTCCCACTCGACTACCGCGCTGAGCCCGCAGCGCCCGCGCGAAGGTTGAATCCGGGATCTTGATCCGCGCGGCCTCGATGTCATCATAGACGCGATGACCAAACACCGCGACAACGCCGCCACCTCCGCCAGATTCGCCACGGTTAAGCCGGTCAAGCGCTGTCATGCCCTGGCGGCTCAACACCCCCTCGCCGGTGAGTAGCTTGGCGCCGCGTTCGTCCGGCTGGTAGCCACCCGGCGCCACGGACCCGCCGACGTGGAAGGATGGCGGCGGTGTGGCCGCGATCATGACCGTCTGGGTAGTGCCGGTGAGCCCCGAGGCTATCGCCGCTGCAATGTTAGCCGGATAGGGCACCGATCCGATAGCCTGACCGATGGCCAGCGCGGTGAAGATAATCGACGAGGCTATACCTGCCGCCTTCTGGGCGTAGAACAACGCTAATAGCTGCTCTTTCTGCTCCTTGGTGGCGCCCTTAGAGGACTTCTCGATCAGCGAATACATGGAGCCGAACATCTCGCCCATCACGTCGGTGACCTGGCCAGCGGCGGAGGCTGCCGCCTCGTTCCGCTCCATGTTCCGCCTATGCAGCTCAGCGGCGTTGGAGTCACGGTTGTAATAGGTCCGATTGATCTCCGCCGCCGCGCGCTGGGCGGCCTCGATCTCCGCGTCTGCAACCTCTTCGGCTCGCCGCTTGGCATCGGCCACCACGTCACCGGCGCCCGCCGTCGCCTCCGATGGAGCGCCCGAGGTTGCGCCGGGCGCTTGGCCAAACGTCGGCGGCGGAGTGTCGCGGCCAACGGTACCGGCCGCCTCAATCATGGAGGCGCGGGCCGCGAAGAAATCCCGGATAGCTATCTCCGCCTTGTCCAGCTCAGATTGGATCTCGTTGGCATCGGCGGCAGCCTGATCCACCAAGGTGGTGTCCCACACACCGGTAGACAAGAACGTCGCCACCGTGCCCAGCCGGTACCCCCACACCGACACCGCATCCCAGGCGACCTCGCCAGCCGCCTGGAGGTATTGCACGGCGCCAAAGACGCCGATGGCTGTTTTTTCGGCGAAGTCTGCAAACCCACCGGCAGACAGTGACTCCACCGCGCGGAATACGTCGTTGAGCGTAGTCGTTAACGTCCAGTTGGCCATGGCCCATTGCTGCGATGCGGTGATCGCCGCTGGCCCCACGTCGACGCCAAAGCGCTCGGCGTGGTCAACCCACTCCCCGAGACTCGTGGAGCCTAGCGACGCCGCGAGCTCGCGACCCGCGCCGCCGAGCGCGGAGGTGAATAACGCCGCCTGTTCCGTCGCGGACCCAACCTCTTGAGTCCGCGCAACGAACTCACGAAGAACGCTATCAGTCGCGCGGATCCTGCCGTCGGCGTCGGTGACACTGATCCCGAGGCGGTCAAACGCCTTCAACGCTTCGCCGGTGCCCTGTGATGCGTCGACGATCCTCTTCTGGAACTCTCCCGCAGCCTCTCCCATCTTGCCGAGTAGTTTGGCACCGCCGGCGAACTCGATGGCCGCTAGCGTCTCGGGTAACAGTCCCGTCACCTGGTTAAGAGCGCGGATCTCCGCCCGCGTCTTGGCGGCCTCTTTGCCCAGCTTGACCAGGATCCCCACCGCCGCCGTGGCGGCGCCGATGACCGCGAGAGACGCGCCCACCCCGCTGGCCGCGCCGGTGAGACGACTAAACCCCGGAACCAGCTCGTCAATAACCCCCGTCATTTGGCCGGAAGCCTGGGACCAGGCGCGCTGAGATGATCTAGCCGCGCGCTTGCTTTCCCGGTCCATGTCCCGCTGGGCCCTTACCCAATCGCGGGTCATGGCGCGGGCGTTCTTCTTCGTCAGACCCGGGATCTCAGCGAGCTCCTTTTTAAATTTGTCCAGCCTGAGCCGATATTCGAGATCCACACCGGCGTTAAAGCGGCCCACTAGCGGCCCCCTTCGCGCTCGAGCACGTCTCTGAGTTCGTGAGTTAGGCGATCCACCTGCGCGTCGTGGGGCTTGCGTACAAGCTCGGTCCAGGCGTGGCGCGGCACGTCACCGGCCCCCACCTGCTTTGATTTAATCATGAACACATAGCCCGCGTCGTTGTGGACGTAGGCCCCCAGATATGCGCCATCGGAGTCAGACGCCACGCGGAGACCGGTGGAGAACCGATCCCGCGATCTCACCGGCGCGATCCTGCGAGTCCTGAGATTCACCGGCCACTGAGCCCGGGCGTCGTCATACACGCGCTCGGCGGCGCGGGCCATCTCACGGCTTGCGCCCTCCGTGACCCGCTCCAGCATGTCCATCAGGGCGCGCTCCTGGTCCCCATGAATGGTGATCGATGCCGCGCCCGTGCCGAATTTGATCGAGCTCACCGCGGCCCCCATGCTCGACGATCTACCGGCCCCGAATCGCTGAGCGGATCTCCGCGATCCTTCCCGCGGGTGTCCGAGCGCGGCGGCGCTCACCCGTCGGATCAGACTGCACCCGCCGATATGCGATCAACTTCGCCTGTCGAGCCCGGCCCAGACAGGCGAAGCCGCCTAAACCTAGGCCAAATTCGCGTTCAAGGTCGAGGATTAACCAGTCGATCCCGCCCCGGCGGGATCGGTAAAATCCTCAGCGGTGTCCACATCGTCAGAAGACACGAGATCAGTAGTACAGATCAGATAAGCAGCCCGGCCAGCGGTGGCGATCTCCGCCAGATCGTGACCACGACTGAGTAGATCGTCCATCACCGCGCCGCCGTACTTGAGCGGATCATACCTACACCGAGCATAGTCCGCCGTGGGCCGATTAGGCCCGCCCCAGCATAGCCCGAGCGCGGCGCCGCCGGCCCTTAGACCGTGCTCGAGCGCGGCGCCCGCGACCTCATACCGGGCGGACATAGAGCGCGGCACCACCAGCGCCAACTCAACCCCTCCCAGGGTTACCCTGTCCTCCATTCTGTCCCCCTAGTCGACATCATCCGCCAGATCCCCACCGAGATCGCCGTAGACTGTCGCCGAAATGTTTACCGTGGTCGGCTCACCCTCCGACACCGAGATCTCGGTGATGTCGCAGTCGTTGAAGATCAACTGATGATCGGCGGAGTCGCCGTAGCTGGTGCCCTCAACGTTCCATGTGATCTTACACAAGAACCGCTCCGAGAGCGCCGTATTAGTCGACACCCGGGACGCGTACGGCGTACCGCTCGTCGCATAGATGAAGTCAAGCAGGGTGCCCGTCGATGTCTCTGAGAAGTCGGTCAGCATCAAGCTAAAACTGATCGACGGGAACACCCGCGCCCCGTTTCGAACGCTCCTAAGCGTGCCCCTAGTCTGATAGACCACCGCGTCGCGCTGGCCCGGCTTGAGACCGCTGGCCGAGAAATCGGCCTGATCAAACCGCACCGTCGTGGTGAGCGGGGTTCCAGTGCCGTCGGCGAAGATGATCGATCCGCCGTCGTGCGACTGCTTAACAATGCTGGATAGTGCCATGATGGAGGCTCCGGTTACGCCGATCTACCGGCTAGGGAATATCGGGATCGTGGATCCCGTATAGGTGTACACACCCCCACTCGACCTCAGTTAGGTGCCAAGTGCCATCGCCGACGACTCGCCGCTGGATCCGCACCGGCGACACCGGGCCGATATCGCTCAGCACCATCGATGCGGCGGCCTGCATCACCGTCACCTCATCGGCCAAGAGAGCCGCATAGTCGGCGCGCTGGCCATCGGCGCGAAGTCTATGCACCCACCGGGCGCGGATCGTGGTCGTAACCATCATGCCGTCCTGTGACCCCCGCACCTTGACCGCGCGGCGACGGTCGGTGACCACGGTTGACGGGATGGAAACGGCGAATGATCGAGGAAGTAGGCCGTCGGAGTCGAACCCGAAGACATCATAGTGCACCCGCGACTCGGCCCAGCCGGTGACGGTGCCCAGCGCCGTGATCAGCGCCGATCTCAGGGTGGCCATGGTGGGGACGGCCATCTACCCGCGCCCGAGCCAGAGCACCGCCGGGCGTCCACGGCGGCGCGAGCCCTCGCCCGTCGCGGAGTCCGCCGGCGCATAGTGGAGCGACACACGCCCCCAGGCGGCCTCAGCGAGCTCGCGGTGCTCTCGGGCAAGCTCCGCATAGGCGGGCGAGAGACGGTGGGCCATGGTGCCCCAGATCAGAGCCAGGGCGGTGTGGATCGCCACCTCACGGAGCGCGCTAGCCGCGATCACCAGGTTGGGCCGATCACCCTGGGCGGCTAGGCGGAGTTGGATCGACGTCCACGCCTCAGTGAGGTAAGCGTCGAAGTCCGTTTCACGGGTGATCGGATCTGTGCCCGACGGGTCCAGCGCGGGCGCGATCCGGTACAGGTCCAGATCGGTGATCGGACAGTATAGGCGGCGGCGGACCACCGCCGCGTCATTGCGGATCGTCTCGACCGATCCAGAGATCGTCAGAGTCCACACCACCCGGTACCCGTCGCCAAGGGTGAGCGTCGCGGGCGCTGTGTATTCGTAGGTAGCCGTCGAGCTCGCCACCACCACCGCGTCGCCGTCAACGATGGCCGTGTCGGTGGCGTCGTAGATCGACACCGTGCCCGAACTCGGCGCCACCAGCGCCCCGGCGTCGTAGATCGGACACGACAGATCAGACACGCCGCCCCGCTCGAGGGCATCGGGTAGCGGTAGCCTAGCCTGGTATGTGATCTCGCCGGCGGTGGGCATCGCCCTAGCTCACGGTGTCATAAGCCACGACGATAACCACCGTGCCAGCGGTGGGTGTATTGTCCGAGCCTCCGCTCAGGGTAAACGTTGCCTGTGTCGTCGCCGTGGTGAGCATCGACGCCGCCGATAGGTCTGTCAGGCCGCCGCCCACCCGGCCCGCCGTGAAGGCGCTCACCGTGCCGAGGGTAGCCGTAGAGCCACCGGTTAGGGCCAGGGTGCCGGTGGTCGAATCGATGCCGGCGGCGGCCGTGTCAAACGCGACACCGTACCCCAGGATCCGCGCAGAGGCCGGGATCGCTAGTGTGATCGCGGTCTCCGCGTCGCCGGTGTCCAGGTCGGTCGTTGCCTTTACAATTTTTCGCTGAAGAAAAAACGTATCATCGGCATAGACCTTGAGAGCGCCGGCGGCGACTGTGGTGCCGCTTCGGAATTTATACTGACCCATGATGACCTCTGTGTAGAGCGCCTTAGCGCGGTCATGTCGATCTACCGGCTAGGGTCAGTCAATCACCACCGCGTCAGAGTCTACCGCGACAGCGATCACACCAAGCTCGGCGATCCGCGCCTCGATGGCCTTGAGATCGGTCGACTGGCGAGTAACGCGGGCCTGCATGGATGGGATAGTCAGCGCCTTGTCCCCCAGCGCCATCATCGAGCGCTGTGTTCGGTCCCTGAGCGCCTCCAGTGCCCACACTTGCGGCGGCGGCAGTGTCCCCCCCGAGAACATACCGTCAATCCAATCCGCATAGCCCTGAGTGTCTGTGTCCACGTAGGACGTACCAGAATGGGCGACCTCCCACGCCGTAAGGTGAGCATAGCCGCCGCGCACCCCTACCCGGCGCAGGTAGGACCCGTCAGGACCTGCCGAGTGTGGGATCACGGTCCAGCCCCTCTCACGCCACCGGGCGGCGGTCTCTCTCCACATGGGCCGCCCACCGGCGCCCCTGGTGATCCCGTCCACCCCGGCCATGAGCGCCAGCCGGGCCAGCGCGGGCACACAACGCCCGCCCATCACGGTCCACCGCGCGGGGTGGTAGGCGAGCAAAAACGGCGGGCTAGGCTCAAGGCGCGGGCTCAGCCGGGCGGCTGACTCAGGATCGGCGCCGATCTGTACGACCTCCGTTTTGCACCCCTGTGGCTTCAACGGGCGCCGCCGCCGCGTTTTCTTTGCTCGTGGCATATTCACCTCCCGCCCGATCTACCGGCCCTGCGAAGCGCGCCCAGCCGACAGGAGGTGATCGGCTGGACGCAGGGAGTCACCGCCTATGCATCGGTAATGATCCCCACACCGGCGGCGTCAATGCCCTCGGCGACGCCGACGTAGTAGTGGCTCACCCAGTTGGTGAGCCCAGCGAGCGCATCGCGGTCGACCTCGAAAAGCACCTTTCCGCCCACCAGCATTTGGCGGGTGGGGTCGTCAACCGGCGGCGACGCGTCGGCCCAGACTACGGCGCCGCGCGCAAACATGAACCCGGCGCGGTCGTCCCCGGCGTTGGCGGTTGGAATGCGGGTCGTTGTGAACACGTCCACGCCCGCAAGACTCCCCTGGTATCCGTTGCCCATCACGCGGATAAGCTCGGGCGCGGCGGGGTCATACTGGATCGCGCCGCCAGCGTTAAGGATCAAATCGTCCATCACGTCGGCCCACTGCTGAGGGTGGAGTACGGCCATAAGCGCCCCACCAGCGTCGGAGACGTTCAATTGTCTCTTGGCGTCCATGAAGTTCTGAACGGTGGCATCTGAGCCAGACGTGCCAACGGTGTTTGAAAAGCCGCTCCCAAGCGCCGCGATGAGGTTAACCAAGGTGGCGTTAGCCGAGGCCAGCGCATCCACGGCGAAGCGCTCGGGGCTGATTAGACCAGATGGATCCGTGAGTCGGGCGAGATCGGTAGGCGCGTAGGCTTTGCTGTACCTCGCCACAGTCACCGTAGTGGAGCCGTCGGTGTGGGCCGTCGGTGTCACGGTAGATCCGTCGCCGGTCGATGCGAGCAGATCGTAGCCGTCGATCCCAAGGTGGCCGAGCTTGATCGTACTCGAGCCCGATCCCGTCGCGTCGCCAGAGTGAATCAGCGCGGGGTGGTTGGGCAGCGCTTCGCGCGCCGCCAAGAGGCGCAGGTATTCGGCGCTGAGCGCCTCAGAGAGTCGGAGATCGCCAATGCTGGCGTAAGTCATCGTGGCCACGAATCACCTCTTAATAGTGTTAGTTCGGTCTGATCGTGGCTTGCGCCCGTTATACGCCCGGCGGCGGCGGCGCCCAATCATCTCGTGGCACGATCTACCGGCTAGCGCTCAGGCTGGCGAAGATCGCCGGCCTGAGGTTGTCGTATTCGCTCCAGTCGCCCGAGAGCACCGCCCTCTCACGGACCCCCCGGATCTGCTCTGCGCTGATCACGGCGCCCGACGGCGGCGGGCCTGGCACGGTCCCACCGTTAGCCCTGGGCGGCGTCGGTGGCGGCGCCGATCCCGGTCCCAGATATGGCGCTAGCGCCCTCGGGGCGGGGGTCTGGCCGTCGCCGGCCCCCAGGCTGCCGAGCCACTCTGAGATCCCACCATCGGGCTTGTTCTCCAGCTTGCCCCACAGAAACCGGGCAACGTCCTGCCCCTCGGGATCGGTGAGCCCCGAGCCCCACAGCGCCCGGTCCTCGCCGTGGCGCGCCTCCATCGCCTCCATAGCCTCACGCGCCGATGCAAGCTCAGCCGCCACCTCGCCGAGCTGTGTCACCTGGGCGCGGTAGTCTATCATTTGCTGATAGACCCCTTCGAAGCGCGAATAAGGAATAGTCCGCTCGGGCGGCGGTCTCTTTTGCTCCTCCGCTGGCGGCCCCTCAGCCGGCGGCTTCTCCTGCTCTCCCATGATACCCCTCCAGACTAGTCACAGCTAGACGACCCTCCGCCGCCGAGCGCGTGATCCCATGCACCCTCATCATAGCCTCGACCCGCGTCAGCATACCCCGATCTAAGAGCTCGAGCGTCTCATCTACCTCGGCCTTGCGCTCATCGGCGGACAGCGGAACCGGCTGATAGCCGATCCGGTATCCGCCCTCGGCTAATCGTGTGCCGGATAGTCGATTGACCAGGACCGCGATCACCCTACACAGCTGCTCGTCGGAGCGGCGAAAAACCGGCTCGAAGCGCTTTGACGCCTCTCTTTTGCCCTCGCGGCTAATCATGAGCGCATAGCCCGATCTCGGATCGCCAGAGACCCGAAGCAGATCGGACGCTGAGACGCCGGCGAACGCCGCCACCCTGCGCTCATATCGCTCCACGGCATCAGTCATTGCGCCGATATCGGCCCCCGGCTGCCACTGGCCGATAGTCATACCCCCCGGCGCGTCGGGCGACGGTTGGAGCATTAGGACCGTCGCCGGATCGGCGACCACCTCATGGCGCGCCCTGCCCTCGCCGTCGGTGACGTGCGAGTTCGGCAGCTCGACCCCCACCGCGTAACGCTGAGGGTGAGCGGCCTGGGTCATCGCATGAGCCAGGTGCGACCAGTGCACGCCGGCCTGTAGGGTGCCCTCCACGAGCTCCACGCCCGCCCAGGCATCCCAGAGACCGGGACACCTCGAAGCGTGCCAAAGGACATAGGGGAGCACGGGGCGGCCGTCGCTGTCCCTATACGGGTAGGCGGCCCCGGACAGGTCCGCCCCGAGGTAGACGAGCGTCACGTCGTCGCCGGTAACGGCATCGATCACACGGTAGGACGGGTGAGCGGGATCCCTCACGTCGAGCGCGTCCCAGGTCCACCGGTGTTCGCCGGTGAGCGGGTCAGCGCGCAACCGCGCCTCGCGTACCGAAGCGAGCTCATCAGGTCGGGCGGGGGTAGCGGCGCCGACCACGAGATCAGGGTAGACCGGGCGCAGGGATACACGGAGATCGGCGGCGCTGTCCAGGGCGACGTCCACCCGGATCATCATCTCCCTCAGCGCCAGCGTGTCACGCTGGATCCGCTGCATCAGAGACGCCCACCCCGCCCGCTCCAGGGTGGCGGCCATCACCTCCCCGCTGATCTCGTCCGGGTGGGCCACCGACGGCGGGCGATCATACATGCACGCGAGCTGACCGGACACCTGCATAAGGATGTTAGAGGACAGGTCGACCCCGCCGTATGCTGTCCCGCCCCCGGCATATGCGAGCCCCGAGCCAACGCCCCAGGCCTCGGCGCGGGTGGGTCCCACGGCCTGAATCACGCGGCGCTGAAGATCCGCGCGCCACTCGCCCGAGATCAGGCGGCGGCGTAGGCGTGTATGGTCCCAGCGCCGCTGTTCCCAAGGGTCAACCGGGATCGGCGGGGTCGTAGTGCTCATCAGGTCGCCTCCCGGCCAGATCTACCGGCCCTCAGCGGACCACCAGCCTAGCGCCCCGGGCTGACTTGCGGCCGCCCCTAATGTAGTGGGTCAGCCCATATCGCAGCCCGTCGATCAGGTGCTTATGTTCGGACTCTTTCTCGCCCTGCCACTTGTCTATACCCTCGATCAGTCGGACGCACCGGGGCGAGATGAAAAACTGCCCCATCACCATCCGGCGGTGGAGCCACCCGCAGCCGTACTCGACCGATCCCGCCCCGCCCCGGCGCCCTCGCTTGGCCGTGTAGATCCTGGGGTGAAGCTGATCGCGGTGTCTAAGCCCCAGCCGGCGCCTAACCGAGTCGGCGATGTCCAGGTTACCCTTCCTGCCAGCGCCGGCCCGCGTTGGAATGTCGCCGTATACGTGAGCCAGCTCGGACCACCGCCACCGCTGGCGGGACAGCATACCAAGAAGATTATCCGCGTCATGATCCGGGGTCGTTACCTCGGGGCTCCACCCTTCATCAAGTACCCACACGGTGGGGTATCCCGTCTTCTGGATCGTCGATTCATCGACGCCGATCAGAACGCTGGCAGCGTTACCCCGGGCGTATCCGTGATCCATACCCACACACGCCACTAGGTCGAGATATGGCGGAGGATCCGCAACGTGTGAGCCTTCGACGCTCGGATCCGAGACGAAGGCCCCGAAAAACCGGTCAGTCAGGCGCATATCCCACTCACCGTGGATCCTGACTGGCACCGTATACGGCAGACAAAGCTCCTCCTGAGCCTCGATCCACTCGGCGGTGCACGCCTCGCCGTCGTCGGTACAATACCGGCGCCCCGAGCGGGTATGCACCAGCGCGTCAGGTGTTAGGCGCTGGTGGATGTCTTGCAGCTTGCCCAGCTCAACGAGCTCACGAAGAAATGTACAGTCTCGGCCGATGGGGGTCAGGGTGACCGCGATCAGCCCGCCGGCTGTCCTGGTCCGTGCTACGCACTCGTCCCAGACGGAGGGCAACGGGGGCTCATCAAACCAGATCCGCCCCACCTGGAACCCGGCCAAGTTGAGCGATCCTTGCTGAGTGGTTCTAATCCGAATGACCGAACCGTTATCAAAGAGCAGGCTGGGATTCGCCGCGCCGAACCCCCGCCGAAAATCGTACCGCTGGCCGGGCGCAAGTCGGCCCTTTGGGGCGAGCCTCCATAGTGCCTCTTGAACCGCCAACGACTGCGACCAAGAGACGGTGATCGCCCACTGCTCTCGGATGGGCGGGCGCGGATCGTGGGGATGGATCCCGAGCGCATATTGAATCGTCTCGGCGGCTGCGACCGTGGTCTTCCCCAGGCGGTTACCCGTCCGCAGCATGCGCCACCTGTGCTCGGCGGCGGTCTCCAGATAGCGGGCCTGATGCGGTAGCCAATCCATAGTGGCCAGGCTATCCGCCGCCGAGGTGCCCTCGAGGTGTCGGAGCGCCTGGGCTAGCCGTGCCAACGACACTAGGCGACGGCGGGATCTGGCATGTGCGCCAGCTGGACCGGGCTCAGCCGATCCGCTACCAGCTCGGCGATCTGAACCACATACTCACGCGGGATCGTCTCGACGGCGGCGCCGACGATACTCAGCAGATCAGCCGGGGATAGCTCGGTGAGCTCCTCCGACACCCGGGCGGCCTCGGCCTCGGCGAGCCGCGCCCTCAGATCGGCCTCGGTGCGCTGGTAGCTAGACGCGGCCACCCATGAGCCCTCGCGCTCAGCGATGGTACGGAGCTTTGAGATCCGCTTGAGCGGATCCCTACTAGCCTGGGCTAGCCGGACATCCCGGATCCGCGCCCGCTCTGCCCGGAGTTGGCCAAGTTGCCTCATCCCGGAGATCCGGGCGGAGTCGGTGGACACCTGCTCCACCACCACCGCCAGCTCGGCGATCTCCCGGTCCAGCTCTCTCTCTCTCGTCGTCCGTCGGCTACCCATGGCGCACCCCTAAGCGGTCATTTTTTGACCGGTTGAGCGCGTGAAGCCAGAAAGGGGGGGTGCCCCGGGCTCGCTCGTCGAGATCACACTCAGAGCGTCACACGCGGCTATCTACCGGCCCGGTGGCGGCGCCGTGTCCGGCCACCCTGGGCGCGGTGGCCGCTCGGGCGATGCCATGGATCACAGGCCGGCTCAGACAGGTCATAGCCACGCGATACACATTCTTCTGAGCCAAGCCCAGGTTGGGCGATCCGGTCGAGCATGTGGCCCATAACTGCACGGGCGACCAGCCAGACCCAGGCGCCCAGCTCGCCACGATCAGGATCCCACCCACACCCCGCGCGGTGGCGGCGCACACACGCGAGCAACACCGACGACACCACGTCATCAGTATGTACGCCTCGAAGGTGGAGCGCTCGGAGCTGACGCGGTAGCCCCTCCACCCTGGACCGGGCCAGCCTCACCAGCTCGACCGGATCGGGTGCTAGTCGCTGGCCGGGATCCATCCCTCCCCCGCCCAGGTCATGTCAGCCGCCAGCGCCACCCCGTCGGGACCCTTGGGCCACTCGGGGTGATCCGGTCCAGCGCCGGGGCAATAGATGGCCGCATAGGCCGCGAGGGTTTGCCCCAGCTCGGGCGCCGGTGGCCCATTGTCCGCATCTACACAGGTAATTGTCACGGACTGGCCCGGCGCGATCTCGATCTGCATACTCACCTCCGGGCGGAGTATATCACAGACGGTGGCCCACCCTGGCCCACCCCTGGCCCACCCCACTGGTCCCGGTGGTAACCAGGAACAAGGCCGCCTTTCGGGCGCTGGCCCACCTGGCCCACCAAAACCCACCACCCACTAGGGGGGGGTGAGAAATTAAATTCGGATCGCGATCTAAATTTAATTTTACGCCGCCCCCTCTGGGCGGGCCGGATCCAGTGGTCCACTGGACCAGTGATAAGATAGTCCTCTATCTATCTACATAGTAGCGGGACCGGTGGGGTGGGCCAGGGGTGGGCCAGGGTGGGCCAGTGGTGGGCCAGTGGTGGGCCGGCGACGGGAGGGCCACCCGCAGCGATGCGGCGCCCATACGGACACCGCCGCGCCAAGACGGACACCGGCCCGCCTGATGTCCGTGGGTGCCCGTGTGGCCGTCTAGTCGGCGGCTCCGACGGCGATCAGCGTGGCCCGCGTCACCATGTAGGCGCGCACCCGATCCATGCCGACGTGTACCCGGGTCGTTCGCCGGCCCTGATCGCCCTCTAGCCACCCGCGCGCGGACCAGTCAGTGACCACGGTCTCCACGTCATACCCGAGGCCAGACAGCACACCAGCGGCGACGGCGGGAAGGATCGCGATCCGGTCCCAATCGTCCGAGCGGCGCCACGCGCCCGCCCAGCCCTCGGGCGGCGAACTCTGACGATCCCCCCCACCGTCATACCGGCGCCGATGGCCTACGGACCACTCATACAGCGCCCGCATCGCGGCCATTGGCCGATCCGCGTCCAGGG
>Ga0080013_1003811_pt1 | contig 15407 bp, 26 predicted proteins | sample ETNvirenome_6_85_FD_69236 | JGI IMG/M metagenome (GOLD analysis project Ga0080013, IMG submission 69236) | Marine viral communities from the Pacific Ocean - ETNP_6_85 (SPADES assembly) (version 2) | ecosystem: Environmental > Aquatic > Marine > Oceanic | place: Pacific Ocean | collected 2013-06-19
CATCAATAGGAGTTAAGACAATTCCTTTGCTATACATAAAATTCATAGTATCAATTATGCTGAAATTATTTCTTAGGATTCGAACAGTAATAGTACAGATTGATTTTTCGTGAACATACTTTCGATCCAATACTTTACATCCTTGTTTTATACTGAGTTCATCAATCTGATCTGTATATAAGCAATAAGTTTCTAAATCATTGATAAAAAAAGAACGTGTTGCAATAGTACCTGTTTCCATTTTAAGCCTTTCCGACTAATTCCTTCATCAAATCTTTGATTTCTGAAACAAGTCTTTTTTCGATTATCAGTTCATTCTGGAGTTGAATTATTTCTTTCTCAGTTTCGGATTCTTCACCATGAAAAATGTATTCAAGTGAAAAACCTTTTTCCTTACAAAGAAGAATGATTTTTTCAAATGGGATCTTGTCCCGTTTTTTCTGTACATGAAAATCCTGTCGGCTCAATCCTAGTAATTTTGCCAAATCGATATCAGTCAGAATCCCACAAGATTTCTTTAATCGATTTATAATTTCTTGATATTTCATATGCCTCCTAGTGGGCCATAAATTTATCCTGGTGGTGCATGTTTGTTCCTTTCCTGGTGTTTCAGGGGCCTTAGCGACCTCATTTCAGGTCAAATCCCTGTTTTTCCATTAAAAATTCAAAAAAAAATTCGCCAGCAACCGTTGATATAGTCACAGACTGAAAAAAAGTTGTAAAAAAAATACATATTTTTCATTTTTTTTGTTTACAAAGGTAAACAGAGTGTTTATAACTATAACTACGGTCATATTGATCATATGATCATAAATCATTTATGTAAACACAAATTTGATAAGGATAAAGAAAATGAGAAATCAAACAAACACACCTGACGAAATGAATCCTGAATTCATCTTTTCAACAATCAAAAGTGAATTACTTGCTCAAGCTGTTAGGGGTGAAATTGACTTGAATGAACTTGCCAAACAGGAACTTGCAAACCGTGGTTTGAATGATAAGGCCGAATGGGTCGGTTTTGATAACGCTAAATAATCAATCAATAAATCAAGGATAAAGAAAATGTTCAACCGAAACGAAAACAACCTAGAAAAATTTTGTGAAATGCATCTTGAAGAACTCAAGACTTGGAAGAAATCAGACCTGATCAATGTTTACCCATCAGCATCAATGATGTGGGATTCCAAGGAAGAAACTGAACTTGCTTACAAGCGAAACACCAAAAAATCATTTTTGGAAGGAATCAGGATGATGGCTCAGGATTCAGTCTGTGCCAATGAAATGCATCAACGAATTCAGTGCATCAAAAATAACTCAAAAGCTTGGAGATAAGAAAATGACTTATAAAGAAATCAATACATTAACACTGAAGGAACTCCGAAAAGAAGAATCTGATCTTAGTGAAACCTTACATTTCGCAAGTGAACGAGGAGAACGAATTGATCCAAGGTTGGATCAGGAATTAGATCGTTATCGGCATCGTTTAAATCAACTGGAAGGAAGGTATTAACCCAAGGGGCCGATGCCCCTTATTCTGACCCTGAATAATTCGGGGTCGGAACGGAGGGCATCTCCAAAAATCAAATATAAAGAAAAGGTAATTATGAAAAATACAAAAGAAACCCTGATGGAAAAAACAAAAGCTGAACTCAATATTGAATTGGCTTTAGTCGGAAATAACATCACTTCATCAAAACTGAAAAACACCTCAAAAGAAGTGTTGGTTCAAATGATCATGGATGCTGAAACTGCTCAAATGATTAAAGAGGAAGTGAATCATAACGAAGATTGTTTATGCGACATTTGTTCTGAGCAAAAGTTGACTTCGGAAAATGCTGAAACTCAAAAATCAGTGGATCAATTAAATACCGAATTGGAAAAAAGGATTGGTGGAAATGAAACTTGGACTTGTCCGATTTGTAAAACTGAAACAACTGATTTCCCTGCTGTCAGTCGAAGAGACAACAAAACGGAAATCTGTTCTCAGTGTGGGACAAATGAAGCCATTGAAGATTTCAAAAATAAAGGCGAATCAAATGATCAAAAGGAACCAACTTCAATTGATGAGATGTTCGAATCCACGATGCACAAAAAACTGAAAGACCTGAAATTAGATGATGCAAAAGGACTGTCAGATGTTAAAAAAGCAAAAATGAAGGACAAACCAAATTACGACTTACTTTACAATCAATTTAGAAACGCATTAGTCGAACAAGGTTTGAATCTTTTTGTAGGCCGAAATAACCGTGATGGTGAAATGAGAGCTTTGACTCACGTTAAAGATATGCAATGGGGCGTAATGATCACCAAAACAGGAATCAGGTTTGAACTGTTTCTTCAGGATCGGACTTACAAAATGGAAGAAAATACAAATGGAATTCCTGAACTGAATGAAAAAATTAATAATTTATTTGGTGCTTTAAAACCTAATGCTCAAAAAACACTTTCAACTCAGGTTCCAACTGGAAGATCAACCCGATACAAAATTTGTATCTCTCATGAAGGATTCGATGCAGTTGAACATGCAAAAGCATTTAGTGTTTTCCATAAATACTTGATGGTCGGAATCAATGAACTTTATCCTCAGGAAACTGAAAAGAAATCCAAAACTGCATAATGCAGATTCGGCCCTTGAATCAACTTCGGAAAGGTGGAAACAGGGGCCGTCTTAATCGTCACGAAATTACGCAAAATCGTCACGAAATTACGCTAAATTTTTAATCAATAATCAAAAAAGGTAATTATGAGACCAGGATCTAATTTAGGTGAAATTGAACAAATAGTACGTGGTGAACTGGAAATAAAAAATGATTTCAATGCTGATTCAAGAGACATCGAATTTGGAATCAAATCAGTTGGCGAAACCAATTTTTTCCAACCGACTATCAGTTTTGATGGTCAGGATTATGAGGCAGGGGAATTGATGCAAACTCAAATCGCAAATAAGTTGAATGTTCCCAAAAAATATTTTGACCGAATGGTGAGTGAAGCACCTGAATTATGCGAACAGAATGTAAATCATTGGCTTCATAATGATCCAAAACGATACATGGTCAGAACCTTAGGAACCAAGGCAAGGGCATTTCTCAGTGATCGTTATGAGGTGATTGATAATTGGGATGTTTTGAAAGCAGTGATGCCTGCATTGAAACCTTTCAAAGAAAAAGATGATCTCGTTTTTGAACAGTCTCATGTAACCGATAACAATCTTTATCTCAGATTCACGGTTCCATCCTATGCACAAGAAATAGGTGTCGATGATATTATGCATTATGGACTTCAAATCAAGAATTCTGAGGTCGGTCTTGGATCAGTTGAAGTTGCACCATTTGCAAAACGATTGGTCTGTCTGAATGGGATGGTGGCAACTGATTTCGGGCAAAACAAGAAACATCTAGGAAAATCCCAATGGGATGGCATTGATCGGTCAATTTTGAGACAAGAAACAATCCGTCAAGGTAATAAAGCATGGATCATGACTGTACAAGATTCAGTCGATTCAATGTTCAATGGAACCACCTTTGAACAGATCACGGATTCCTTCATTAATTCCCGAAACAATACAGTCGAAATAGAACGGCCCAAAAAGGCAATTGAACTCCTTCAGAAAGAATATGATTTCAGTGAATTTGAAGGTGACTCAATTTTAGAAAATTTATTGTCCGAAGGAGATAAATCTCAATTCGGTTTGGCGAATGCAATTACCCGAACTGCAACTGATATTCCTAATGTAGATCGGTCGATAAAATTGGAAGAAAAAGGATGGAAACTGATGAACATCAAACATGATGAATGGAACAGTTTAGCCTTTGCTTCTTAACAGATGTGATATCTGAGTAGTCTTGCCAGATATTTCATGGCCCTGACAATTCAGTTGGGGCTTTTTTTAAACATTAAAGAAAAGGTAAGGATGAAGTGTAACAATTGTGGATCTCAGTTAAATGTAATGCATTCAATCAGTCGGTTTAATCAAAAAATCATTTGCCCTAAATGTGATGTTAAAGATGCTTTATGGGAAGATCAATTGAGACGAATAGTACATTCTTCATTAAATCAAGGAATTCGGCTCCGTAGATCATCAGATCAAATGGATTTTGCACTTAAAACGATATGATTGTCAGAACGGCCCTAATTGAACAGAAAATTCTATTTGATGTAATGACATTGAAAAAATTATTCCGTTGCAGTCAGGGTCGTTTAATACGATTCAACAATCATAAAATTACAGAGGAATAATGTTTTGCAATAAAGAACCAATAAATGTTCGTGAAGATACTGACAAGCTTCTAGAGATGGTAGAAAACGAAGTATTGTCAAAAGACCAAGTTATAATGGCATGTGTTAAATACATGTCAGAATCTGATGTTGCTGATATGTGCCACATCAATGAATTCTTTTATGAAGAAGAGGATGAATAAATGATAATATCCAAACCCAATAAGATTCAGGCTATCAAAAAAATCAAACCACTTGGAAATACTTCACCTTGGGGATGGTTAATAGAACCAAGTTTCGGATGTAATCTTAAATGCGGTCATTGTTGTGCAGAACTGATACCTGAAAACCAAAAACTGCATCCAACACTTGATCCTAAATTCCGTGCAGAATTGATGAGTTTAGAAACATGGAAATCGACTTACAAAATTCTTAATGAAGTTTCACCTACTGTAAGGGTTGATCTTTGCGGTTTTGTAGGTGAGCCAACAATCCATCCTAATTTGACTGAATGGCTTTCTATTGCTCGTGAATTAGCACCACTAGCTCAGATTCAAATAACAACTAACGGCACGATGTTACGTGAAGGTAAGGTCAACTATAAAGCATTATTGGATGCAGGGGCGAACATCATTTATACGGATCAATATGGCCCAAATTCACTATTTGAAAATTTAGCTAAAAAATCAGGTTATCCGTATTACCAGTATTATGATAAACCAAACGATGCACCGTCACCTTGGAAATATTACGGTCCTCATTTGAAAATAATAGTTTTGATGGACCCTCCTCATAAATGGCCTAAATCAAGATTCAATGCAAATTTACTTGGTAATTGGTATGGAAATTTGAATTGGAAAAAAGGAAAAAGGTTCGGAATGTCGCCATTAAATAAACCATTAGAAAGACGATGTAATCAACCCTTTTTATATGTTTCAGTAGCTTCAAATGGAAACTATTTACTTTGTTGCCAAGATGGAATGCATACTTTCAATGGTATGTTTGAAAATGTTTCAGAAGGAGTAGAAGGATTTCGTGATTTCTGGTATGGGGAAAAGATGCAAATTATTCGCAGAAGATTAAGAAACAAAGATAGAGCTGGAACCAAAGAAGCTTGTGCGAAATGCAATATAACTTTTTCTCGTTCTGATTTCAGGCTTTGGAAAGAAGAACAATTAGATATGTGGTATAGCGAAGGTAATTGGAATAAATTCGAACAAAAATTTATTGGGAATTAATCAAGGTTTAACTCATTTTATTAATTAAAAACGGATTAAGAATAATTGTATTCCTGTTATCGGATAGGCCGAAAATGGGATTGGTATTTTTCGAAGAAAAAAAACATGGAGTTTTATTATGTCCAACCCTAGTGCATATCAAAAACCATTTTCCAGTATTGAAATGGTAATGTTAACACCTCAAACAGCTATGGGCTTATTGGATTTAAGCACTCAAGCTGAATTCAGAAACCGAAACACTCACCAAACCCGAATCGATCTTTTAGCAAATGAAATCTCCAATGGAAATTGGATGGATTCTAATGATGCTATTTGCACTGATGAGGAAGGTGTTCTTATCAATGGTTATCACAGGTGCAAAGCCGTGATTCAGGCCAATGAAGGAATTTGGGTAACCATGAAACGTGGAATGAGTAGGGACGCATTTCATGCAATGGATACAGGAAAAAAACGAAGTGTCGGTGATGTTTTAAAGACCAAAGGCGTTAAAAATTCAACAACAGTCGCACGTGCTTGTCGGCTATTATATTTATATGAAAAATACGGGATTCAAACATTCGGTGAAATTTTTGATCCTTTAGTTTCCAACAAAGATGTTTTGAAAGTCTTTGATGATAATCCTAACATGGTTTTATCAGCTAAAAGTATTTACAAAAGACAAAGGTTGACTCGCTTAATGCCACCTGGATTTTTGGCATTTTCATATTATATTTTGAGCCAAAAGCATTTTGAGTATGATGTCAACCAATTTTTTGATGGAGCAGATTCTGGTGATAATTTACCTGGAAATAGCCCTGTTAAATTATTGAACAAAAAATTAGTTGATAATGCCATAGGAATGGGTGGTTATAAATTAAACAAACCATCTAAATATGGAATATTCACCAAAGCATGGAATTATTACCTTGAAGGCAAAACCCTACAAGTCCTCAGGTTTTCGGAAAATTCCAAAGAAACCATTCAAGACTTTAAGTGAATCTCAGGTTCAGAAAGTCATCTTACAGTGGTTAGAACTTCAAAACGATCTAACAGTTATTCGTTTCAATGCGATTGGAATCCCTCTTGGCGAGACAGGGAAGTTTCGTCCCATCAGGATGAAGGGCGTTTCAGATTTAATATGTTGCGTAAGAGGGATATTTTTGGCGATTGAAGTAAAACGTGAGGAAGGAGGTAAATTAAGCGAATATCAAAAGGCGTTTCTAAAAACTGTAGAAGAAGTCGGCGGTCGAGCCATTGTTGCTCGGGGCCTTGATGAAGTAATAGAAACCGTTAACTTAATTAGGAAAGAAAAACCATGTACCTAAATAGGATTATTGTAATAGGAAACGCAACAAAAGATGCAGAATTGAGACAAACTGGAACTGGAAAATCAGTTTCTAATTTCACAGTTGTTTCAAATGAATACTGGAAATCAGCAACAGGTGAACAAATGTCTGAAGCCGAATTTCATTATGTAACTGCCTGGGATAAATTGGCAGAAATTGCAAATAATTTTGTAAAGAAAGGAATCAAAATCTATGTCGAAGGTCGTAAACGTACAACAACTTTTCCTAGGGATGGAGTTGAAGTTGAACGTGTTGAAATTGTTGCTCATAAAATTATGACTTTGGAAAAAGCGAAAACAAATAAAGCTGAAGGTGAATATGATGGAAACTTCTGATCTGGTTAACGAACATTTCGCATTCGATACTGTAAATCCTGCACATGATGCAGGCAAGTTTGATGCTCCTTATGTTTATCAATCTGGTGACATCACAGAATTGTTGAAAGCATTTTCTGAAGCTCAAAAGGATATGAGTGTAGTTTCAAAAGATGAAACGAATCCTTTTTACGATAAAGATTATGCAACCTTGGCAAGTGTTATTACTACAAGTCGGGAACCATTAACTAAAAATGGATTAAGTATAATGCAGTGGATTGTAAACGATCATTTGGTGACTTTTCTTGGTCACAAATCAGGTCAGTATATGCAATCAGCTAAACGAATAGTGGTTAAAGATAAAACAAACGCACAATCTGAGGGCAGTGGAATAACCTATGCTCGTAGATATGCAATGATGTCGGTTTTAGGTTTGGCTCCTGCTGATGATGATGGAAACACTGCATCAGGCCAAGTATCAGTTGGTGATGCAATGCAGAAATTATATGAAGCAAATGCAAAACCTCATCTTGCAAATATTTGGAAAAAACATGAACCTGAATGGAAGAAGTTATTTCCAAAAGACGAGATGGAAAAACTGATTGAAATAAAAAACCACTTAAAGGCTAAGTTTGATGTCTATCATGAGCAGGGTAAAGAACATGAAGAATCAATGCAAAAAGCTAAAGAGTTAACGGATGAAGTATTAAAAACTTTCAAAGGAAGTAAGGTTATCGATGATCCAGTTTCAGGAATATGATCTTGAAAACTCAAAAATTTCACGGTTGGACGGTACTACATGAAGCAGATCGAAATATATTAGCTGATAGAGACAGTTGGACAGGTTACAAAGATATCCCCACATTTTCAGGTAAAGAACGACTCATCACTCCCTGTTTTCGAAGATTAGTAGACCTTCAATATTGGATAAATACTTATAATCAGCATCACGTAAGGTGAAACTCAACCTATGTGATGCCTTCCAGTGAGGGTAAGGATGGTGGTGCGCTCCTCTGAGTTTTCCGCTCTTAAATTTGCACGAAGGGTTTTCACGCAAAAATCCTTGAACATATGCCCGTCCAAATTAGGCCCAAAATTCACCGGAAAATTGTTGTTTTGTTTGACACTCAAAACACGATTGATAGGCCGTATGTCTCACTGGTTCCCTTTATATATATATAAATATTTAATTAATATTATTTATATAAAATATTTTTCTATACCAAACAACATAATATTATTTATATAAAAATGATCTTTTATATTAAACATATATGAAATCTTCAGCAATTTTTGAAACCGTGCATTTTCGGAGGTCAAATGCCAAATCAGAAAGTCCAAATGGAATTGGAACGTGTCATCAGCCGAATGAATGAAATCTTAAAATTAAAGCGAGGATTCAAAGTAGGAACCAAACGAACGAAACCACTTGAAGCCCGATTGAAGGACTACAGTGCCGATCAGATCATCGAATGCCTTGATTGGTTGTGGTACCGATGGAGGAAATGGGATCAACGGAGGAATTATTTCAATCCGACTACCGTGTTCAGGACCTCAAATTGGGAACGTTATTTTGAAGACTTTGAAATTGCCAAATCGGAAGATTCCGAAAAAACGCTCAGAACGGCCCCTAACGAACGAAAATCTTTTATTGGTAAACTCACATTCGAAGAGTATTTGAAGTGCGTTATGGGTGCTTCTCAGTTCATTAAGGCGCAATATATGCGGTTGGAACCAATCAAAAAACGAGAATACGAAAAAAATGTCCGAAAATCCTTTGAACAAGGGATCGATCCTGAGAAGGTCAACTCTATTTCATTTTTCGCTAAATCTGCATGAAAGGAAACCATGACAATAGCAGAAAAAACAAAACAGTTGCCTGACTTGTTGAAGGTCAGTGAAGTGGCAAGTTTATTGAGAATATCTCAACCGACAGTCAAACGGTGGGTTCGGGAAGGTTGGTTGAAAGGTCACCAATTCGGTCACGGTGGTGCATACCGAATCGAAAAAGAAGAAATTCTTAAAAAAATGGATAAATGACTGATCCACTACGGATGTATCGAAGAAAGAACAATGCTTTTTTTTACAAAAAATACAAAAACAATGTCAGTCATGAGGAAATTAAAGAAAAAACCGAAGAATTTTTGAAGCGAGGAGGAAAAATAGACAAACTCCAACCCTTGGATGCATTAGTCCCTGATGCCCAAGTAATACATGAGTCTGATAGAGAACGGTGGATCAATGAAGGATGGAACTATCCTTGACTGGATAACTGAATTAAAAACACAACAAAAAGAATCAAATGAAGTATTGAAAAGCATTTTAACTGAATTAATTAAAATTAATAGATCCCTTCCTGTAGTTAAAGACCTTATCGAAGAGTCAGAAATTCTTGATGAACGTCAAAAGGATTTGGAAATCAAATCTTTGATGGCGAAACAACAACTGCTCCGAAATCAAAAAAGGTCAAATGAAAATAACAAATAAGCTGAAACTGCCTGAACCATTGGTCAATGCAGTTAGAAATGATCCTTATGATTCTGGTAAATCAGATATTTCATGCACAGGATTAATCGGCTCACCTTGGGCTAGGCAACTAGCATTCAAAAATAAAAATAAAATAACTGAAGATGCATCTGAAAGGATTTATGCCCTTTTAGGTCAATCAGTGCATTCAATTTTAGAACGTGCAAAAGCACCTGGCTATCGTGTTGAAGAAAGACTGTTTCACACGATTCCGACTGTTGTAATGAATGATTATAAATATCTACATAATACCACAGAAAACATTTCTATTACCCTGTCAGGTCAATTTGATTTAATAACACCTGATGGAACCCTCCAAGATTATAAAGTCACTTCATGGTACGCATGTAAAGACGGACCTAAAATAGAATGGGAACAACAACTGAACGTACTCAGATTTTTATGTTGGAAAAATCAGATTGTAATTGATGAACTTCAAATCGTTGCAATTTTAAGAGATTGGTCAAGAGCGAATAAAATCAGGCATGGCAAAGATTACCCTGATCAGCCTGTAATGGTAATTGATGTTCCTATGTGGGATTTATCTGATTCATGGGACTTTGTATCAGATAGAATTCAAGCTCATTTTTTTAATGATCCTGAACCATGCACTGTTGAAGAAAGATGGAGGAAACCTGACAGTTGGGCAGTCAAGAAAAAAGGAAACAAAAAAGCAACTAAAGTTTTTTATGATCAGAATTGTGCAAAGGATTTCCAATTAGATAAAGGAGGCGAAGAAAAATTCGAAATTGAATTCCGTCCTGGCGAAGACACACGATGCCTTCACTATTGTTCAGTTGCATCTTTTTGTAAGGCCAAAGTATGAACTATCTAACCGAAATACCGTGGTGGCACTACCCAATAATGTTTTTAGTGTACTCAATCCTATCAGGTTTCGTTTTTATTATTGGTTATATCATATGGATAATTTTGACGAATAAAGAGATTCGCTTAATTAAATATGAAGTGGAACCAAAAGATTATAGGAATTTTAATGAATAAAAGAATCCACAAAATAGGAATTGAAGTTGAAGGATCAATGTTAACGCCTTTGAGATATGTTCCTGATGAACGTTACGGATCTTTTTATTTGTACCGATGCCGTTGTGGTACTGAAAAAGTGATCCGTAAAAGTAATGTAGGCAAGACTGTTAAATCATGTGGTTGTCTTTTAAGGAAGATACAGAAAAAATTCGGAAAAGATTATGCAACATACCGAAAAGGGCGAATCCCATGGAATAAAGGCTTAACAGGTATCAAAACCTCTCCGTTTAATCATCCAAGTCATAAATGGAAAACAGGAAAGATCAAAATAGAAAATGCAGATGGTTCAATTGAATGGGTGAAAGTTTCGGATGAAAAAATTGGTTCTAAACACAAATGGGCTAAATTAAAACGACAATACGGAATAAAATAAAAATGATTACTCTTGAAAATTTAGCTAAGGAAGCAGGAGTCTCAAAAGCATTTTTGTATAAAGTTCTTGATGGATATAAAAGATCCAAACGTAGTAAATCAAATCGGAAAATAGAAACCTGTCAAAAATTGATTGCTAAATATCGTTATGGGAATTTGAATCAAAGTGGGTACAGGAGAAATATCTCAAAACATAGAGGCTATAATAAAGTTCAGGAAGTATATGATTTATATTTGCAATGCTGGCAATGTAATGAAATCAAATACCGTAAAGAATTTTTGTTCGGCCCAAAAGAAGTATTAAGTGATGGAACCCGAAAAGTTACGGGACGATGCCGAACTTGCCGAAACCATGCTCATTGGAAATGGAGACATAATCCTGTTAATGCTCCTCATGTGGCAAAAAAAGGTAGAGAAGCTTATGAAAGATCAAAAGATTACAGACAAGCAATTACGAGGAAAAAGAATCATGAAAAAAGGTTTGTTCCTCTTTATAAAACTTGCCCTGAATGCAGAGAAGAAAAATGGTACACCGATTTTTCACATGGGAAAATCAAACATTATCCTACAACTGATTATCCTGTCGACATGAAAAAAGAATGTCGGGATTGTAGAAAAACTCATGTTAAAAAATATTATAAAGATCATTTGAATTATTTTAGGGAAAAGAAAAAAGAAGAAACCAAAAGAATGCAGGCTGAAGCTCTTAAGCTGACAGATAAATACATCAATAGAATTTTACGTGGCAGTAGTTTGTCACCGATGCCGTATGGTTTCAAATATCCTCAATGGATGATTGAGGCCAAACGTGTTCAGTTAAAAGCTGAACGGATTACTAACTTAAAATTAAAAAATCATTATGCCAGAGTCCAAAAACGAGTTGATTAGAGATGTTGACAGTCTTTCGTGGAGGTTATCAGTAAAGATGGAAGAATTTGAACGTGGACAAATATCAGTCAAAGAATTGGATGCCACTTCAAATTTGGTAGGAAAAATGATCAACGCAAGAAAAGTTCAATTAGAATATCAACATTTAAGGAAAACATTTCCTGATATGCCCGTAATTAAATGGCTTGAATCTAATACGGAATAAAATAATGGCTACAATATTTTTGCCGTTAACCGAAGTTTCTCCCACAAAAAAATCAGTTATTGAAATGTTATGGAGATATTTAGAAATGAAATATCCGCATCAGAACATTCTTCATTCAACCACTGATGATAAAATATTTGTTTGTCATGGTCATCAAATGAAAGTCATCGAATGGTTTGTATTACATCAAGTGAAATTTGAGATTATTGATTATGAAGCTTTTGATCCAGAATCAGATATACCTTTTTAACCTTCCTTGATTTTTTTAACTCAGGGGATAACGTGAAAAAAAATCACTATAAAATTGAACCACCTGCAGTCATATCTTTTTCAGGTGGTAGATCATCAGGTTTTATGCTTTGGAATATTCTGAATGTTTATAATGGTAAACTACCAAATGATGTAAAGGTGGTTTTTTGTAATACAGGTTTAGAACATCGTGAAACTTATGATTTCATCCATCGAATCGAGCAAAATTGGTGTTCGGTTACATGGTTAGAATATTTTCTAGTTGAAGGGAAACATACTTTTAAAGAAGTGAACTATTATAATGCTAGTAGAAAAGGTGAACCTTTTAATGCAGTTATTGAAAAATATAATTATTTACCAAATCCAAGAAATCGTTTTTGTACTGGGAAATTAAAAATTGAAACAGAATATAAATATATAAAAAGTTTAAATTGGGATGACTGGGATAAAGTAATTGGTTTAAGAGCGGACGAACCTCATCGTGTTTCCAGAATGAGAAATAAAGCTGATAATGTTTTTATGCCTATGGCTGATTCTGAACATACACAAAATGACGTTTTGGAATTCTGGAGAAATAATCAATTAGATATGAATCTTCCTTTGGAGGGAAACATTTGGAGTAACTGTGTCGGCTGTTTTTTGAAAGGATATGGAAAGTTACAGCAAATATATGAAGAACAACCGAAAGAACTGGATTGGTGGATATTAAAAGAAAAAGAAACTTCAAAAGTTTTTAAAAAAGAGGGCCCAACATACGCAATGATTAAGCGAAACGCACATCTTCAGCTAAAATTCGATTTTGGAGATACTATTGATTGTTTTTGTACTGATTAACAAGAATTGGGGATAACATGAAAAAACCAATCACAGTGCTTGATTATGATTAAATAAAATGATTTAACCTTCCTTGTTTTTTTTTAACTCAGCACTTAACATGGTAAAAAACACTTTTAACCAAATAGGTGCTGATGACCCAATCCGCAAAGTTAGCCGATCTCACTCCAGATCAACATAATGCCAATTTAGGAACTGAACGTGGATCGAAGTTATTAGAAACTTCTATTTCCAAGTTTGGAACTGGTCGTTCAATTCTGATTGATAAACACGGCAACATCATTGCAGGAAATAAAACTGCTGAGATGGCTGGTCAATTAGGAATGGAAGATGTCGTTGTAGTTCAATCTGATGGGACTAAAGTAATTGCAGTCCAACGTACCGACCTTGATTTGAATTATGACAACAGGGCAAGGGAATTAGCTTATGCTGATAATCGTGTCGCAGAATTAGACTTGAATTGGGATATAGAAAAACTCCAGGCAGATTTAGAATATGGGATTGACCTTGAAGCACATAGTCTTTGGTCAGAAAAAGAATTAAAAAACATTTTAGAAATCAATACTGAACCACATGAAGATTATAAAGTTCATGATGTTGAAAAAATGAAAGTCAGTGAGATATTTGACCATGAAGAAAATTATAGAGACCATCCTGAAGATCAACTGGATCACATAATAAATTCAATCAAACAAAACGGGCTTTATAAAAACATTATCGTTTCAACTGATGGAACCATCCTGGCAGGGCATGGAGTTATGAGGGCAGTCCGAAGAATGGGTCTTGATGAAATCCCAGTGATTAAATTGAACATCGATAAAGATTCACCTCAAGCATTAAAAATCCTAACAGGTGATAACGAAATTAGTAGGCTGGCAGAGATTGATGATCGGAATCTTTCAAATATTCTCAAATCAATTAAAGAATTGGATTCCAGTGGTCTTTTAGGTACAGGCTACGATGAAATGATGCTTGCCAATTTGGTGATGGTTACACGACCACAAAGTGAAATAAAAGACTTTGATGAAGCATCAGAATGGGTTGGGATGCCTGAATATGAAAAGGATGAACGATACCGATTGGTTGTTCAATTCAAGTCAATAGAAGAAAGAGATGAATTTAATGAGAGATTTGATTTGAAAGCGACAAAACGAGAAGGCGTTATGACTACATGGTGGCCTTATCGGGAACGTGAAGATCCAGCTTCAATCAAATATGAATGAAATAAAATACCCACTTTATGTCATATCCAAAGGTCGACATGAAACGTGCCTCACGGCTGATTTCCTGATTAAAGATGGTGTTGATTTTAAGTTGGTGGTTGAACCACAAGAAAAAAATCAATATGCAGATAAATTTGGGTCAGATAGGATTTATGTCCTTCCGTTTTCAAATTTGGGCCTTGGAAGTATCCCTGCACGCAATTGGTGTTGGAACCATTCAGTCCAAAACAACCACAAAAAGCACTGGATCATCGATGATAATATCCGACAAGTCTGGAGATGGAACAAAGGAAAAAAGAACCCATGCAATGCTCACTATGCTTTTGTATCCGTTGAACATTTCACTGACCGTTATACCAACATAGCTATTTCTGGATGTAATTATGAATTCTTTGGTGTTGGTTCAATCCCACCGTTTTATAAGAACGTTCACGTTTATTCTAATTTGTTGATCCGTAATGATATTGAATATAGATGGAGGGGCCGATACAACGAAGATACCGACCTTTGCCTGCAAGTATTATCAGGTGGTTGGTGTACTATTTTGTTTAATGCTTTCTTGATGCAGAAAGTTAAAACCATGTCCATGAAAGGAGGTAATACAGATGTGCTTTACAAGGATGATGGCCGATTGAAAATGGCACGATCACTTGAAAGAGTATGGGGAGGAGTGGTTGAAACAAGAAGGAGATTTCAAAGGCCTCAGCATCATATCAAAAACCAATGGACGAAATTCGATACACCTTTGATAAGGCGAACCGACATTGATTGGGATAATTTCCAACAGAATGAATTTGGAATGGAGTTGAAACAACAAAAAGAAATAGAAACAAATGGGATTCAAACTTTTTTTGAACAAGAAAAAGAAAGATTAGCTCAGTCTAGTTGAAATAATAAGGGCCGATATGGGGGCCGATATGGGGTCCGACTTCGGGTCCTTTCCTGCGTTAGTTAGGGGTTTTTCACATGGG
>Ga0080013_1003812_pt1 | contig 15399 bp, 29 predicted proteins | sample ETNvirenome_6_85_FD_69236 | JGI IMG/M metagenome (GOLD analysis project Ga0080013, IMG submission 69236) | Marine viral communities from the Pacific Ocean - ETNP_6_85 (SPADES assembly) (version 2) | ecosystem: Environmental > Aquatic > Marine > Oceanic | place: Pacific Ocean | collected 2013-06-19
CTGAAGGAAAAAAGCCAAGAACTATTGAGATAAAATAGTAGTAAATGTTATAAAATACCCCTATAATTCGTGTCGTAATTAATCGAAGGAGTTGAGGTATGCGATTACCCAATAGTCCCGTCCGTAAAGTCCACGAATGCAGGAAATGCGGTGATGTATCATTAAAATTCTGGAATCCCGTCCTTGACCAAGTTTATACGAAAGAAGAGTGGGAAACCGTTAAGATGGAGGGGAAAGAGGCTTTAAAGAAAATTTTAAAGCCCCTAAAGGATACGCCTATTTTTTTTCTTGAGTAGCTTTGTAATGGACTTTTAAGACATGTTCCAATTCCTTGGGACGTGAACGCATGCTTTTCTTGCATAATTTATCCAACAATCGTCTGGACTTAACCGTCATTTGCTGCGCTATGTATTTTGCCATTTTATCTCCTTCCTTCAGTTAATTGTTCAGTTTTCATTTCTTTCTCCTTTTTAATGGTTTCTGTTTTCAATGTACGTTTCCTCTTGATCCTATGTCATTTTCTCGGTGATAGGCATCAATAACGGTATGTATCTCTTTTAAAAAATTCTTACAAATTCTTATATCTCTCTCTAATGAGGCAATGCCAAAAAACAATTCTTTAGGTTCATATGTTTCTTTTACAGCCTCCATAACCACATTATAGACATGTTTATCACTAATTTTATTTTCTAGATCTTTACAACGTTTGGAAAACTCTTTTAAAAGTTCTCTTTCCGTCATGCCCAAATCAAGTTTTATGATCATTTCTTTCATTTCTTTCTCCTTTTTAATGGTTTTTTTAGTGCTTTAGCCAAGTGTCTTTTTCCTGTTCCTTCTGACATGTTATATTGCATAGGGCCCGTTCCTTTTTGGTTTGGTAAATCCATTAATGTTGCTCTAGGTTCATTATCTCCTGGTACCATTTCAATAGGTCTGCCATCTGAGGCGTGCGTTTTAGCTATTCTACCGTCATGACTAAAAGGGTTTAAAATTTTTTCAACTTGTTTTTTTCTTCTTCCTAAATGCACGCCCATACTTTTTCCCCCTTATTCATTTTATCCCCTTTCCTTCAGTTAATTGTTCGACACTCGTAGAGGTCTTGTTTTTTCATTAGTTCAAACAGCTTATCCTGCCACATTCTCTTGAACCCTAAATCCTGGGACAAGGCCGAAGCACGGGTAAGATCCGCCACTCTTTTCCAAAATTTTTGGGCGGGAGTCAGTACTACAATAAAATTGGGCATCAGTTTTTCCTCTCATGTTCCTCGATGAGCTTTGGATCCACGTACTCCGCTTTCTGCTGATCGACCCATGCTTCGTTGGCCGCCCATTCCTGATCGGATACAATGGCGTTCGTCAGCAATGATCCGCGTTGAGGATGTTTGGTGTTGAGTTCCTTCACCATGTCCCTGAACTTGAAAATTGGTTCAGTACAAACAGGACAAAGTGAAGTGAGATTGAATAAAGGTAATTGGTTATGCTGCCTTGGCATCGCTTTCCCCTTTCCCAAGTTTAATCATAGGGAGTATATTTTTCCCCCTCACGTTCAGCTCCAATAGCAAACCTTTTTCTTCTGCAAGGCTTACATCAAGGTTCAAAGTAATTGATCTCCAGGATCTTTTTTCATCCCCATTATCTTTTTGGATTTGTTTTAGAACACTTATGTCCACCACTTCCAGTAAATGAGAACGGTCACCGTTCAAAGAACCACCGGCGAAAAACTTGTCATTGCTGACGAGTTTCGCGAGCATGACTCTTCTTTCCTGTTCGGTTTGCCCCTTTTTAAGTTTTTTTAGGAATACCGCGCTAAAGAGCTGCGGTCCCAGGTGTTGTCGTGTTAGTTCTTTATCTAATAAGTACATTTTCTATCTTTCTGTTAAATGTTTAGTATAAATTATAACATTTTATTATATAATGCAATGTTTATCTTGATTTAATTTACCCTTGTTTTCTGCCATTTTTTAGCTTTTCCACTCCTTATTCTCCGTTTCATTCAGTTCCTTGTCGAATTTTATCTCCCCCAGGAACTGCTTAATATGGTTCCAGTGTTTAATGGAAGGATGGGAAAAAGAACCCCCTCTCCTGAACCAATGCTCAACGGTGGTGTAACCAATCCCGCTTTTTTCTGACAGTTCCCTAGCCGTTGTCTGGGAATGCAGATATTCAACGAAGTCCTGTTGGGATGGTAAGTGAGGACGTGTTGTCATCTCTTCCGATAAAAATTCTTCTACTTTTTCTGGTTGATCCTTTAGGTTCTCCATGGCAACTTGCATGGATAAAGTTTCCTGGACTTTATGCTTTGATGAACGCTTATTTTTACCCCTCAATATTCTAGCAGCATACTTCTCCGCATTGTCCCCACTATCCGTCGCTGTTGGCGTTCTCCATATTTTTGGTGTCCATTTCTTCAATCTCTTGGGATTGAGGCTTCCACCGAGCATTTTCTCCGCCTCTTCCTTCGTGATCTCCCCCGCGTCCACTTTTTTTCTCATCTGCTTGATCGCGCCCTCTGATCTTCTCGCGCCGGAGGCTATCGGCGTCGGCCACATTGTCTGTCCCTTTTCTTCCTCCAGAGCCACGGCTATGTTCAATCCCTTATGAAGATTCACGCCTTTTTCTTTCCATCTTTGTCTTCTCTTTTTCCAACTCTCTAGTTTATCGCGCCTGTTGCCGTCATGCGCAGTGGGCGTCGGCCACATTGTGACGGCGTCCTGGAGATTCAATCCGAACCTCTGCTTTCCATCCTTCGAGAGCCGTCCTTCGGGGGACAGCCTCTCTTTTTTATTTACGATGTTATTCGCCCTTGGCGTCGGCCACATCTGAACTTCTGTCGCCAGGTTGCGAACCCCGCCTGTCACTCTTCCCTCTTTTTTTCTTTTCTCCATTCTTTTGTTCGCCGTCTCGTAGCTCTCGTTGATGTTGGTTGCCCTTGGCGTCGGCCACATTTTTTTTTTCTCCTCGAACAGGATCGCATCGGACAATTTCGCTCCGAACGTGCTGTCAGGCTTGTTCTTCTTCCTTAGGATGTAAGATCCCTTCTCCGTCTTCTCCACCCGGTCTGACTGCTCTCCGCCCTCGACCATTCCCACCGTCGGCGTCGGCCATATCTCCCTATGCTGTACTGCATCCTCCAGGGTATTGGTCAGGGGATTTCTCCCCGTCTTCGCCATCGTCTCTGGTTTCCTGGGCATCAAGTGACTTCTCGCCATGGGCGTCGGCCACATTAGTGAGTCCCTCACTTGCCTCGACAGGCTCACCGTCCTGTTTTTTTTTCTCGCCTCCTCGGATGTCATTTTGCCGAGTCCTCTTTGTCCTCCATCACCCTCCGCCGTCGGTGTCCTCCAAAAAATACGATTCGAGGATGCTGCATCCGATGTAGTAGGGGATGTGGGGGATGAGACTGTTGCCGAGGCATTTAAGTCTGTCCACCCGCTTGGGTACCCCATGAGCCACTCTACCCACGTCGGGTTCAATGTCCCACCACCCTTGCGCTCCTTCACTCTCATCGACAAGCCGATCTGTTTCCCCTTCGCAATCCTCCTCTGGATCGCCGGGTCGGACAAGTTTCCCCTGTCCCTGTTGTCCGATGCGTTCGGTGTTGGAAAAAATTCCTTCTTGCCCACTTCTTGCGGCAGACTCTTGGATCGTCTCTCCTTCCACGTCGGATTCCACGCCAGATCCTTGTGATCCCTCGCGACTGGCGTTGGCCATGTCTCGCGTTCCTCCAATTTCACCGCCGCCGGCAGCATCACTTGATACCCCTTCTCCTCGACCCACTTCGCGTACCGTCCGTCGTCGTTCACGTCCTGCTTGTGCATTCCCTTCGATGGAGTCGGCCACATTTGTTGAGGTGGTGGGTATACCACTTGTTCCCTCAATGTTGAATGCGTTGTTCTCCCCTTTCGATTCTTCTGGTACTGTTTCTTCAGAGCCTCCTCGTTTCTTGGGTTCAGTGAGTCCATCACGCTCGGAGTGTTCCATGGAGTTGGCAACAACGAAGATGCGCTCTCTTTGGTGGTTCGCACCGACGCTCGAAGCTGAAATACTAAACGTCCTTGTGGTGTAACTTTCACTCTCCAGGTTCTGGAGTACGGTGTCCAAACCGAGTTTAATGTGTCCACTAACGTTCTCTCCAATGATCCAATCGGGCCGGAGCTCCTGGATAAGTCTAAAATACTCTGGCCAGAGGTGTCTTGGATCTTTCTCACCTTTTTTTCTACCTGCGACGGAGAAAGGTTGGCAAGGATATCCTCCTGTAATGATGTCGATTTTTTTATTGTCGGAAATAATTCCGTCTGATTTGAGTTTGTCATAGCTGAGCTCCTTTATGTCCGTATATTGTTTAACACGAGGCCAATGCTTGGCAAGGACCTTTCTTGGATATTCCTCAATGTCGCAGAAAGCCACCGTTTCAAAACCACCGGTCGCCTCGAGCCCAAGGGAAAATCCACCGATCCCACTGAAGAGATCCAAGTGCCTGAGTTTATGTTTGTTCATTTTCTATTGTGTTTTATCATGTTTATCCCTGCTGGTCCATGTCTAAGAAATTTTTCTAAGAAATTTTACCCATGTCTAAGAAATTTTTCTAAGAAATTTTACCCATGTCTAAGAAATTTTTCTAAGAAATTTTCCTGGATTTTTCATCACTTCTTCTTTGACATTTTGAACAAGACAATCAATTTGACAATGTCTCTCAAACTTTTCTTAACCTTCTTGTCCTTGATGCTGATCACATTCATAATGAGAAGTGTCTCGATCTTGTCGAGAAATTTCTTATAGGTCATTCATCATCTTACTTTCTCCTCTCTTCATCAACTACAATAATGACTTCCTTTGGATCGGTCTGCAATTGAATAATTTCTTGATGTCCTTTAGATCATAAAAATCCCAATGTCTAGGATTAGTGATCAATATTCTCAATGGCATCGTATTAGGCTTGAAAGATGTCACTTTCTTGCCTAATTCCGTTAATTTCAGCTCTATCCCACCACCCATTATCTGATGGTCATAGTACTGCATTATCCTCTTACCCAAGTAATTAAACCTAAAGTTAGGATTGAAGTTTTCTTCATTCATTTATTTCTCCTTAACATCATAAAAATCCCATAATGAACCATCTTTATTAACAATCTCAAAACCTTGTTTTTGGATGTTGTAAAGAATTTCATCATATCCAGATTTTGCTAAAATATGGTGATAACCACTTTCTTCGTATTTCACAAAAAAGAACTTACCCTCTTTGCAAAATTTTACTTCATCAATGCAAATTGTTTTAGTGTTAGTCATTTATTTCTCCTTTCTTAATTAAATAATTCTTGTTCTTGTATTCTTTGGAATTGATCCCAATCAATCTTGAACCAAGATTGTTTTTGAAATCTGCCATAACCATCCCTAAAACAAATTGCCCCTTTTTCTTTGTTGGCTTTTTCATCTCTGATGATTATTTTAGACTCCATAAAGTCATTGCAATAACGACCTATTGAACCTTCCAATTGCAACCATTGTCCACTATTGATGGTCTTCAATACTTTCTTTATTTCTTTTCTTTCAATCATTTATTTCTCCTTAATTGCTAAAATGAAATTTCCAATGCAATTGGATACTTCATATCCGTTGAATTGATCATCCTCGTAAATTGAAAAATAATCCCTAGAGTCAAAAACAAAATAGGCATTTTTAATTCCCATAGTGTTGTCTCTTCCGTGTTCCAATTGTTTTGGATCAGTTTGATCTGCTAGATAGAAACCCTTGTCGTTGCAAGGTTCTATTCCATCTGTCATCCCACTAAAACGATTTAGTGTACTGATAAATATCTTACCCTTATTATTTTTGATAAAACTTTTAACAGTAGTTAAAGTTATCTTACTCATTTATTTCTCCTTTCTGGTTAATTTGTTTAGTTTAGTTTTTAGTGCTGAAAGTATATCTACCCTAACATCAATTGCCTTACGAAGTTTTTTAACATTTTCATTAACTCTTATCGGATCCGTTATTTCCTTAATCTCCTTTTTAAAATCCGACATTTCTTCTTTGTTAGAATTAATTATGTGTTTTAACTCCTTTATTTTTTCTTCCTTTATTTCTTCCTTTGTCTTAACTCTTGGATAGTCACTATTTAACATTCCCATTTTATTTCTCCTTTAAAAATTGTTTCACTTCTTCAAGTGTCGTGAAATCCTCATCCATAACTTGTCCGATAATTCCATCGATTGAAATCGGATTTATTCGGAAAGAGTATTTCTTGCTGTTTCCAAACATATCCGACCAACAATCAGACTTTCTTACAAGATACTTGTTCGTGGATCGTTTACCACTTAACAACCAATATTGAAGATCCCCAAAAAACTTTTTGTTTGATGGCAAGAACCATTTGTTATTAAGTGATCTCAGTTCCGTTAGTGTTTTAATCATATCTTTCTCTTTCTTTCTAAAACTCGATTTTAAAACGAGCTTCATGTTAAAAGAGTATCTCCTTACGAGATACTCTTGGTGTATATTTCCAATGCTTTATCAAAAGGTATTGTGTTCAACACCTTGAAGTCAGCAATCTTATCGTATCCCTTTTGGGGAGAATACACATCGGCAAAATAAAGCAGATGCTTTTGTGTGATCTTTGATCCATTCTTGAAAGTCATGATAAAAATTTCCTTGTTCTTTCGATAAAGAATCTTACTGTCCAAAAGTTTTTTCAATCTTTTTTCGAGTTTCTTCTCATCTCTTTTAACAAGAAATTTATTCACTTGATCCCCACACCACATCTCCAAGTCCGTGTCGTACTTCTCATCTTTTTTTTCTTTAGATAGTTTTATTGAACCAAGTTGTTTTTGTGTAATCGACCATTTCGGTAAATTATCACAACACCATTTATTGACTTTTTCAACATCCTTATGAGTGAATGGCTTGATTGGGTATTGATGATCACAACCTCCGTGACCATCATTGCCTACATCAATCATAGGTTTCCCATCAACATAAACTCTTCCTTGATAGGAATGAGTCTCTTCACTTTGCCATTCACAATGCTTGATGGCTTTAAGTTCTATTTTCATTTTCTTTCTTTCTTCATTTCAAGCAACAGCATTGTTGCTAGTAAGTAATCATAACAATTACTTATTAGAGGATCTCATAAAGAGATCCTCCGATAAATAATTATTTTACTTTTCCTTTCTCATCCAATTCACATATTTCTAGATCACGATCCTCTTCACATTCATTGCAATGACCAACATATGGTTCATCATCTTCCGATAAACTATAGACATCACTTGAATGACAAACAGTACACATAGGTTCATCCTCAATCGGATCTTGCCTTTCTTTCTTCTTCTTTCCTTTCTTAGTTTTCACGAAAATTTCATCACAGTTATCTTTGGTAAAATAACCCTCGATGTCCTCATCAAGAACCTTTTTCCCCTCATCATCCTTATGTTCCTCGTAATGATTTAAAATGAATGATTTCAGTTTATCAATGTCAACTTCACCATTTACAATGTACGTGATCCAACCATCAGAACAAGTATGATCAAATGCATTCGTAAAGGATGTGATTTGGGCATAGGTTATCTCTTTGGTTTCTTTTTCACAAAATCCTTCAAGATTTGAATAATAGCTAACGAGAGCTTTTAAAGATCCTACTGCATCATCAGTAGACACTTTAAATCGTTGCAAGTCCCCAACGAGAGACTCCAAGCACTCCGTTAGTTTATTGTATTCTTGTAACTTGGTTTTCTTGTGAAGATCCGTGATCCGTTTATCGATTTTTCGAGAAGACCAATTTTCTTCATAGTCTTTAACAAACTCTTTACTTAATTCGTAAAGTTCTGTTAGATCTTTTTCTTGTGGTTCTTTTCCTTCATCATATGCTTGATAAATATCATTAGCAACCATATGAAAGTCTGTTCCTATTTTTTTAGTCATGTCTTTCTCCTTTTTTCTTCGTTTCTAATGCATACTTTCTCAAAGTAGGTTAGCATCATACCCACTGAACCACCCCAGACTTTGGGGTAGTTTTCTGTATTAGAGTTCTTCTTCCGACCAACACCAATTATAAGACATAAGATCAAAAGTTTTTACTTTCTTCCCCTCAACTTCTATTAATTCACTTTTAATGATCTTACTTTCAAAAACAGTTGATTGAGTTTCCTCATTGAAATCAATCTCCTCTTCAATGGTCAAAGTATCATCATCAACAACTTTAAAAACAGTTGTATGATCTCCCAAACCAGATTTTACGTAAAGTTCATTAAGTTTCTTGACTTGGTCTAATTCCACTTGAACAATTGACCATCCATTCCATTTTCTTTCTTGCAAGGAATAACCAATAATTTCCCCTAGGCTATCCATTGATAATTTTACTTTTTTATAGACAGGTTTTGGTGGTTGATCCGTAAAAATAACTTTACTTTCTTTTACATCTCTTACAAACTTTGGATTGTCTAGATCAATCGATCGGACAAAACCACCACCCATTGCAGTAAAGAACAATCTATTGTCTTTTACTTCAGAGATACTATTATAAGCCGAAAAATCTGGCAGACAAAAATAACTTTTTACTCCGTTTTTATTTTTCGTACTTTTAATTTTCTCAATAATATTTTTATTCATATCTTTCTCCGTTTATTAATCTTCCAACATAAACAACTATTGGGATTAAAATTAATGCCATCAAACAACCTATTGCTGTTCCAAAGGCTAAGTCGTAGGACAAGGTAATCATTCCACCACCAAAGTCTGAAAATGCATTTGCAATTCCACCACCCCACACTGCCCCTAGTCCACTTTGCAGTTTTTGTGGTATGTACTTCTCCACCTTATGTCCCAGAAGTGATCCGAGAATAACAACAATATTATCAAGGTTGCCATAAGGAATGTAAGTGTCATAAAATTCTGGAGTGAGTATTCTTGTTTGTATGAATTCAATCATTCTATCTATTCTCCTTGTGTCTGTAACGAAAAACATCCCACACATAGTCTTGATAAATGTCTTTCACTTTTTTTCCTTTTAAATATTGTTTTACATTCTCAAGAACTGCAAAATGTTTAGTGTGGAAATGACCAATAGATCCATCGGAACATACATCATAAATTTCCCATCTTGTTCTCCACGATGCTGTTTCAGAACGAATTCCATCGTGTACAAGTCTCCATTCACATCTCACTAATACTTTTTCTCCATTTGGTTTTGTCAGCAATCGATCTAAATATTTGTACTGAAAAAGAGTACCAAAAAAAGAACGATTTTTAGTTCGTAATTGAGCTAATGTTTTAATCATTCTATCTTTCTCCTTTTTTAATTGAAAGTTTATTGAGTTTACGAACACCTTTAGATGCAGATCTTTTTTCTTTTTTAGATCCACATCTACCCCAAGTGTTTGCTTTTCTTCTGCCAAATTTTTTTAAAAAATTATTTGTCACTTTTAAATCCATTTGGATATCTTTGTTTCCAAGATTTTGCTTGGAGTTCCTCTAGTTCTAATGATTTTGGAAGAGTTCCCTCTCCGTGACATTTCGGACAATTAATAAGATAACCCTCATCATCATAGTAGTAGCCTTTGCCACTGCATTTATCACAATCAACTTTTTCCCAAAGCTCTGAAACTTTCTCCCTCACTTTTGAGTCAAAGGCTGTACTAGTGACATAGTCATTGTCTTCCAAGTTTTCTTCAATTTGAATTGAGTCAATTTCACTTGAAATATCAACATTACCTTCTGGAAATCTTTCTGCAATCAACTTGGCAAAAAGATCCACATACTCAACTACATTTCTTTTCTGAACCTCAAAACAAATCTTCCAGAAAACTTCTTCTTTAAGTGTTTGTCTAGCTATGTCGAAATTATCATTAACGATAATTGCAGTATGTTCGTTAGGAAAAGTCTTTGATCCATCCTTGTTAGAGTAATCATTGAAATCATCTTCTGGATGGAAGTTGATATTGTTTTTAGCTAACAAGTTCACAAAGTCTTCAAAGTCTTTTGCAGTCGGAGTGAAAGTCCAGAAGTTTTTCAGATCAGCAAACTTTTTAAATTTTCTTATCTTTTCTGGATAAGTTGCCAAGACATCTTTCGTGAATTCAGTAAAAGCTAAATTCGGATTTACTTCCAAAAGTTCTCTTTGGCTTTTCAGAGTACTCTCAAGACTTCCAATCTTATTAGTGATATTATATTGTATTTTACTTGTCATATTATTCTCCCTCGTGTTTGGCTAAATATTTTTTCTGTTCTAGTTCACTAAGAATAGAAAAGTAAATTGCATTGATTTCGTTTTCTTTTCGTATTTCTTCTTTTCTTTTTTCTTCATCTTGTCCAAGTAGAAGAAATATTAAACTAGGACATAAGACACTTACAATTAAAGTAACTAATAATGCTAATTGTAAGTCATTTAAGGAAATTACATATTCAAACATATTATCTTTCTTTCTTGTCATTATGATCACCCACGGATTGAGTGATCCCATCTCGATCATCTCTGACCAAGAAATCTTTATAATCATATTTGATGAAATTTTTTGCTTCATCAAATGAATAAAAATTATTACCATTTTTTGTATTGTTCCAAATTCTTTGTGTTGGTTGTCTAGGTTTATGAATATCAATTACCCAAATATTAGAATTAAATTTAAGAATATTAACAACAATATTTTTTCTATTAATTATTAATTTGTTCATTATTTAACAACCTTTAAAATTTCATTTTCATCAACAACAGTAAAAGGTAAGGTATAATCAAAACCACCATTATAATCTGTATAAGTTTCTAAAAATTTCTTTGTTGGTTTGCCACTACCAAAATTATGAACTTTACTTGTATGTCTGTTTATACCTATGTATTTAGTTTCTGTACGACTAGCATAAATAGTAGATTTATAAATTGCTAAATTTTTGTTGAACTTAAAAAGAATATTATTTCTATGAGATGCAACTTCATTACCACCAATAAAATCTAAACCATCAATAGTTTCTACACCATTATTGCTAAAAGTAATTTCGTGGTTTTTATAAGTCATTATTTATTTTCCTCTAATATTCCATATCCTTTTGCGACTTTTATTAATTTATCTTTGTTTATTTTTAAAAGTCTTTTTGCCTTATCGTGTGACCATTCATCATAAAATTCATTATAAAGATTTTTGTGTTCCAGAACATCTTCCCAAGATTTAATAGTGCTTTTGATATTATTAATTTCGGAAAGTATTTCTGTCTTATCTTCTGGAGCACATCCTCTCCAATTAAATTTTATATCTTTCATTTTCTATATTTCTGTTAATGTAGATATTACCTTATATAATATAATGTTATATGCAACCCCCAAATGGGGATAAAGGGAAAAATGGTCAATATTCCGTTTTTTGCCGTTTCGAGTAAAAATAAATACCCCTAAATTCGATCGTACAGAGGGTTTTGGGATGTCGGTGGTATGATCAGACCTTTATATTATAAAATGTAATATTATATGATAATTGAGGTTTTATGGGCATTTCTCCAGGAAAACTAGGTTTTCCGGGAGATTTTTCCACACCAATCAAGGAAATTGTCCGTTTTCATGTTGGATTTCATCATATTGACTCGGTAGCAGACCAATTGGAGATTTCCCTTCTCGTACCTCTTGATGGTGGAGTCAATCCGATCCACGGAAACATTGGTGTCAACTTTCCCCCTTCCCTTGATGTGTGTCATTGGAAGATTGGTGATGGAACATCTTCCCTTCTGCTTGTTCCACAATGTCATGAGATATTTCAACGTGACTTTGGATGAGATGGGATGCCTTGCCGACCTTTGGACATTGCACAGCCAATGCTTGAGAAACTTGTAGGGAGTTGCCGACAATGATCCGTGATCCTTGTCTCGTTTGTAGAGTGACCAAACTTTCTTTTGATGCTTGGCAACACACAACTTACACCAAGACTTCCGACCATCCTTGCTTTCGGATTTTCTATCGAACAAATCATATGGTTTTTTTCTCTTGCACCGAGTACAAGTCTTCGTGAACTTTCTCATTCAAAAAGTATTTAACAATGACAAATGGATTTGGCAATAATGCTGAAGCTTTTGCTTACACTTCTATAGCCTTTTTTGACAACTTATTATTTTTTTTTTTATTTTAGTAATGAATTTGGTGTATGAAGTGTAAGGATTGGTGTTTCTTGTTGTGTGATAAGGGATTGATACTTACACTACTGTCTTTTTAGAAGTGTAAGATCTTACACTAGTAGTGTAAGGATTGGCTGTTTTCCTTAACACCACGAAGGAAAAATGATATTGAAATATTGAAAGTAGGTTGTATGAAAAAGACTATTGATGGAAGAAAATCCAGGAAATTGACTCCCAAGCAATTACGATTTGTTCACGAGTTCTGTACTAAAACTTTGTTGGGATTGCAGTCAGCATCTGAGTCGGCAAGAAAGTCTGGATATAGGGAGAGTGTTGCAAGAAAAATGGCTTATGAGATGCAAGATCCAAACAAATATCCATTGGTTGCCGAACACATTTACGATTTAAAAAAAGAATTACAGAGTAAATATTCTGTTAATATGGATAAGCATATTGCTAGACTTGATGATCTCGGTAAAAAGGCAGAGGAAGAAAAACAATTTAATGCATCCATTAATGCTGAACAATTGAGAGGTAAGGCAAGTGGATTGTATGATCCGACAATTAGGATGGAGTCTGCAATAGAGAACTTGCCAAGAGATGAGTTGATTAAACGATTGGATGAGTTGCAGAAAAAGGGAATTGGAATTGTTGGGGAAGAGAATGTTATTGATATGGAGAAAGAACCAAATGGAAAAGATATTAAATTGATTAATGATAAGACAGAAGAGAAACAGACTACTTCTGAAGCTATGCAAGATAAGTTAGAACCTATATGAAAACCGAGGAAGTGATGACAATACTAGAGGAAAACAAAATTACGAATGTACAACCCAAACATAAATGCAAGGGACATCTTTGTGATAAGGATGCAACCATTGAAGATCCTAAGGGATATTTTTACTGTGATGAATGCTATGGTCTGTTTAGCTATACACGAAAAGAGTATTGGTCAAATCCTAATGCAAAAGGATATACTGATAGACATTAGTTAAAGTGTATCCTTATATATAATGACAAATTATTACACATTATAACAAAGTGAAAGAGTCTGATCTTGTTAAATTAATTAGGAAAAATATAGATTTATACAATTGGTTGAGGATTGAAACAACAACACTGCAAGGCTTTCCAGATTTGATAGGTATTAGTTCACAAATGGATACAGTTTTTGTGGAGTGTAAGATTGCTGTTGGATCTAGAATTAGAATAACTCCTCATCAAGTGTCAATGAATATAAAACTATGGAAGGAAAGTGGTGGATGTAATTACTTCATTGTTTTTGTTCAACAAGCGAAAATCCTTCCCTTAGAGGGAGTGTTTTTGTATGAGGGAAGGGTAGCCAAGGATCTAGCCATAAACGGTGTCAACGAACCACCAATCGTGAACCAATGGATCGGCATTCGTGATCAGCTCGTGATGGTTCACGGATCGTGAAACATATTCGTAGTTCGTGAACCACGAATGAAGTCACATCAATACATTGTAGCCAAGTCAATGAAGTATAGCCAAGGCTACATTCTATAAGAACAACGGATCACGGATCACGGATCGGTGAGTGTGTAAGAATTGTGTAAGAATTGTGTATTCCCGGTTCGTGATCTATGAGTCGAGATAATCGAGGAATTCTGGGAAAAATCCCGGTCGGTTTATCAAATTTCCAGGAAAATCGACTCATGGACAGGAAAAAACACTTTAGGTACTTATGAATTATGATAGAAATGGCAGAAAACGGGGAAAACCCACCATCCCTATTCAAGACTAGGATCTTCTGGGGAATGAGCCTAGACCCATGTTTTAAATTCACAGCCATCAATATTTCATATGAAAAGATTTTTTTAGGGCATACCCCCTTTTTTTAGTATAATCGTTGTCAGGAGTCCCAATGGAACAAAAAAATAATAAATTTGAAAAGTATTCAGACGACGAATTGAAGCTCTTGCTCGCCATTGGTATGCATGATGACAGCGTCAAGGCGCAAACTAGTTTCTTGCATTTTGTCAGAATGGTATGGCCTGACTTTATTGGCGGATATCATTCTAAAATAATGGCGGAAAAATTTGAACAAATTGCCAACGGAACATTAAAGCGCCTGATCATCAACATGCCACCACGTCACGGCAAATCCGAGTTTTCATCCTTCCTGTTTCCCGCCTGGTTGATGGGTAGGAAACCAAAAACAAAAATTATTCAAGCAACACACACCGCCGAGCTCTCTTATCGTTTTGGACGTAAGATGAGAAACCTCATGAATGATGAGCAGTATAGAAAAATATTCAAGGGTGTGAATTTGCGCGCGGATTCCAAGGCATCAGGAAGGTGGGACACGAACCACGGCGGGGAATACTTCGGTGCGGGCACCGGCGGCGCGATCACGGGACGTGGCGCGGATCTCCTGATCATTGATGATCCTCATTCAGAGCAGAACATCACGGACAGCGCTTTTGAGAACGCCTTTGAGTGGTACATGTCAGGACCGAGACAGAGACTGCAGCCAGGGGGCGCGATTGTCATCATCATGACGCGTTGGAGCGAGCGCGATCTGACGGCGCGCCTGATGCGACAGCAGGCCGAAGTGAAGGCGGATCAGTGGGAGGTGATTGAGTTTCCCGCACTGCTTCCGAGCGGAAAACCGATCTGGCCTGAATACTGGAAACAAGAGGAACTCGAAAAAATAAAAGCCAACCTGCCCGTCATGTCCTGGGAGGCGCAGTATCAGCAGAACCCGACGAGTGAGGAGGGGGCGATCATCAAGCGCGAGTGGTGGAAGAAATGGACGAAGGAAAAAATTCCCGAACTCATTCACGTCATCCAGAGCTACGACACGGCGTATTCCAAGAAGGATTCCGCCGACTTCAGCGCCATATCGACGTGGGGCATTTTCCAAACCGCCGACTACAAGGACAACATTATTTTGCTCGACTGCCAAAAGGATCGTTGGGAGTTTCCGCAACTGAAAAGAATCGCGTTCGAGCAGTACAAGTATTGGGACCCCGACACCATCGTCGTCGAGGCGAAGGCGAGCGGGATGCCCCTCATTCAGGAGTTGCGGCAGAAGGGAATTCCCGTGATGAGCTATTCGCCGTCCAAGGGTCACGACAAGATGACGCGCGTCAACTCCATCGCCCCCGTGTTCGAGAGCGGAATGGTGTGGGCGCCCGACAAGAAATTCTCCGAGGAAATGATTGAAGAGTGCGCGGCTTTCCCTTATGGTGAGCACGATGATTTGGTGGATAGTATGACGCAGGCGATTATGCGCTACCGTCAAGGAAATTTTGTATCACTGAAGGATGACTATGAAGACCCCGTACCC
>Ga0080013_1003813_pt1 | contig 15398 bp, 39 predicted proteins | sample ETNvirenome_6_85_FD_69236 | JGI IMG/M metagenome (GOLD analysis project Ga0080013, IMG submission 69236) | Marine viral communities from the Pacific Ocean - ETNP_6_85 (SPADES assembly) (version 2) | ecosystem: Environmental > Aquatic > Marine > Oceanic | place: Pacific Ocean | collected 2013-06-19
GCAAGTAAGAAATCAATAAGTCTTTCATTACAAAAGAAAGATAGGTGGGATAGACTCAAGGATACACAAGGGGCGTTTAAAATAGACAAGAAGGTAAAAGAAGATGATTAGTAAAATGATATTGTTTTGGATTGTACTAATAGGTTGTCTATATATATTGAGTACAATAGAAGTTGAACTGGATGATAAAAAACCAAAAGGACTAAATTTAGTATATTAATATGAAGATAGATACAGACTTAAAAGGTAAACAATGGATTAGTTGGGGAGATTTAATCCTTACTTGGAACGAAATAGTTATGATAATTCTCTTTATATTAGTAGCATCTAATGGACTATATCACCTATATATTAAATAACCCTTCAATAGACCATATTATTATTTATCTTTTAGTTCTGATAATTTTAGATTACTTAGTACAAGAGATATTCTGATATATGTGGGGGGAGTCCTACGGCCAATCTACTTAGTCAATTTTAAATACTTCTTAAATCGAGATACAATTATAACGGCAATTTGTTTTCTAACTTCTTCTTGATTGTAATGAGCTTGGGATAGGGCCTCAAGGTTAGTCTCTATGAGTTCTTGTAATTTCTTAAAGTGTTCTATGTGATATTCCATTTCTTACCTCTTTTTTAATAAATATTATTTAGGTACAGAATTATTCCAAACTTCTATATATTCAGGTATATGAATTATAAACGAAAGTCCTATCAATACGAACACCAATAGAACAAATAACTTCTCTTTAATATCATCATCCAACATAATCTTACTCCTATAATAAACTATAAATATCTTATTTTTTTATATATATCCTATTTATATTACATAAGATGACAACCTTCTCTGTTAAGAGAAAACTTATGTACAACGAACCAAAATCAGAATGGGATGTACTCATAATGTTGATACTTTGTATCCTATGTGTATGGTGTTTTTCCTACATTCGTAGTAAAAAATAATTTACCTTTATTCACCTCACAATTTAAGGGGAATAAACTCTTATTCACCTTATTCAATCTTGATATCTCATTATGAGACATCAAACGGTTAGTATCACTAACCACTTCAACCCACCACAACCCACACTTAACCCTATCAAATCTACCACTATTCTTTAACTATACTGTGCGTGTGTCTTTATGTCATACTTTTCGGCTCGGAACCAGTTTTACTGGGGTTTAGTGTCAAATATGTCATATTGACAGGCCATTTCAATGAAAAATATTCATCTAACGGCTGGATTCCCTACTTTGATATGACACAGCCACGATATATTACAATTATTTAGCTCATTTATTCCTTATTGAGACTGGAACCCGAAAAATAATAAAAAAATAGCTTGACTTTCTCATATATTTGTCGTAAGATCGGTATGTTGAGAGATACGGCCTACTCTCAGCACGGGGGAATCGGGGCTGTGCAGTGATCTTTCCGAGAAATACTATAATATATTACGAATATAATCGAAAAATATCATAATAATTGAAGAAAAGCCTTGACATTATCAATTATTCTTCGTATATTCCAGTATGAAGTTAATGATGTTTTTAATTGGTTTGATGATTTATGTGACAATCGGTTACAATTATGTTCGTGGATACGAGAGAAAGTACGAAAAACTCTTGGTGGATAGACGAACCAGAATCACCGCCGTAATATAAATAATTTTTATAGGATAATATATGACACTTAAAGAAATAATAACCGAAGCCCTTCACGATCCCCAGAATTGGGATAATGGTAGGGTGAAATGGAATTGGGTAGATTCTGATTTATGGTTACATCCTGAGAGTAAGAAGTTCTCAGACGATGAGAAATCCGAAGCTTTGGATACATATCCATTGGATTCAGTACCATCATTAGATAATGGTGGTTTGTATATTCACCCATTCACGGATATGGATGGAGTAACCACATCAAGGGTTAGTCTAAAGAACCCACGAGTAACACATCCACTGCCGTAAGGTAAATAATTTTTTGTTCAAGTAAAGAAAAGCCTTGACAAGTATATAGTTTTATTAGTATATTCCAGTATGAAGAAAAACACTAAAAATACCAAGATAACCTATTCAGAAGAAGCACTAAGGTACTTCCAAGAGATGAACGACAATGACGAGTTCATGACGGAACCTGTTAGTGGTGACTATGTGGATTATCTACTCGGTGATGTCGGTAATAACTCTTATGAGGGTACGACTATGGATACTGAGTGGGACGATCTGTCAGATGACTCTGATTGGTTTATGGACTAAAACAAGATATAACTCAACACACCATAGAGAGAGTTCGTAGCTCTGATGATTCTTTAACTACGGCTCTCTCACTCCTATGCAGCTAAGAGTTAGGCTAGAGATAAAAACATTTCAGCACACAAAACTGACAAAATGACAGAAACGAAGCGGGGGGTACATAGTTTACCGTGAACGGAGAAACTTATGACATAATGTCACAGGCTCTGACTCAAATGCATATCGAGGTCAAATTTTAGAGCTATAGGAATTGACACAATTTTTTTGTGTCTTTAGACAAAAAAGATAATACTTATATACAAGGAGTAATGTTATAATGAGTTGTGATTTATGTAAATTAGAAAGAAAAATAAATGTCTATATGGATACCGAAGATTTCATCATATTAGATTGTGATAGCTGTTTCGTTCCCATGGCCGTGTACAAGAACCACACGATGGTATTACCATTTATAGTCGAGAGGAATATGAAAGAGAGTCTTGAACATATAGGTCGTTCATTCTTCGGGGATACTGCATTCTTCATAGACAGAAACCAAAGAGCTATTAAAGACCATGTACATTGGCATGCTAGACATATAACTGAAATGACTTCGTTAGGAGGAACTCGATAATGAAAGATCAATTAAAGGATAATCTCTCTGAGGAGAACTTGAATCACTATTACCATAAATGGCTATATCAGTATGGTGGAGCATCTGATGTAGTTACACTACGAGAGTATATAGAAGATTATGATTCAGATGTATATGGAAATATAGATAAATATGATACAGGGTTATGTCCTTGTATTATGTGTATGGAAGAAAGTTTATGACACCAAAAGTATTTAAGTTTGTAGATGAAGGTAAAGAAGATTTATCTAAGTTACAGGAGTTAATGGTTATCACTATGGAAGAGTGTGGTGAGCTTATACAAGAGTGTAGTAAGTCTATTCGTATGAGTAACTATAATAGGGATGAACTGAAAGAAGAACTTAGTGATGTTATGTGTATGATAGACCTTATGGTAGAGAATGGTATTATCAGTAAAAAAGATTTATCTAACGGCTCTCAATTAAAGAAAATGAAGTTAATGAAATGGAGTAAATTATTATGAAAACACCTTTACAGATAATAGAAAGAATGGTTAAGGATTATCCTAATGATATGGAACTGGGTGGTAAGATAAGACATTATATTAGATGGTTACGGGATACTAAGAAAGAAAAAACTGAGTTGGACTTCTAATGGATAAGTTAGTAAAAAGGTTATTATCTATTTTAACGGCTCTTGAAGATATAGGTAGTATAACGATTCCACCCGAAGTTATTAATGAGTTAAAATCTATTATAGAAGATGTAACTGCAAGTAAGTGTTCTAACGATATGTTTTGTGGTATGGATAAGAAATGGTAGAGATTGACCTACACGGCTTGAAACATAAAGAAGTAGAAGATACATTAGAGAATATGTTAGTATCTTATTATAATTTGGATAACTTCCCTATACGAGTAATAACGGGACATTCTCATAAGATGAAAAGATTATTATCAACGGCAGTAGATAACCAAAAGTTTAGTATGAGAGAAGAAGTACACAATAGTGGAGCCATAATAGTATATGAGTGACGGCCCGTCGCAGACGGGACGCGTAAAACGGACAAGGATTTTTTTATGATTAAACCAGAAGTAACAAAAGGATGTTGTGTCCCCAAAGGATGGGGAGAAGAAATCATTATCGAGAACAATGAACTCTATTGTGGTAAGGTTCTTATTTTCAACGAGGGTTGTAAGTTCTCAATGCACTACCATATGGAAAAGGATGAATGTTGGTATGTTGAACAGGGAGACTTTATATATAGATGGATAGATACTGAAACAGCAAATCTATATCGTGAACAATTGAGTCCAGGAGATGTTGTAAGACAACGACCAGGACAACCACATCAAATAGAAGCACTAACAGATGGTAGAATATTTGAAGTATCAACACACCACGAGGATTCTGATTCATATAGGGTATTACCAGGGGATAGTCAAACTGCAAAATAATACTTGACTCGTATATGTTTTCTTTCGTAAGATCAAGGTATGAATAAAAAACCAACTAATTGGATACATGGTATGTCTAACCAAAGAAAGATAAAAACCGATTTATTCAGAATGAAGATTCCAAAAGCTAAATGGCAGATAAATAGGAGAAGAATGGTAGGAGAGAAGATACTACGACTTCGAGCTCGTATCGAGGATTGGGCCTCTCTGAATGGTTATGAGAATATGGGTAATTGGTCTGAACGAAAGAATGCTGATGGTGAGGTTGTATGGAAAAAAAGTCATTGGGAATGGGTAGATGATATGTATGGTGTTATCATTAATGGTTATGAATTCACTTGGGATAAAGACCATTATAGAGAATTAAATAGGTTATGGAAACAATACGAAATAGATGTTCATGTAGTCAAACCAGATAATCCTAACTTTGAACCTGACTGGGAACAACTACAACAAATGGAATGGGAAGATGACTAAAGTAAAATATAATGTAGGTGGAGTTATCGTGAAAACCGATAATAGTGTTCCTAATAAGTTTAGGGTTCTTAAAATGGCTATGGATAACTGGTCAAAGAAGAATCGTAATCTATCCATTGATTCCCCTGAAGGTAGGAAGTATGGTGAGGACTCAGATAGGTATAATAAATTAAAAGAGTTATTTGAATATCATAAACCAGATTTTATTAAGAAACAACATATGATAGAAGTGAACGGTTTGTTTAAGAGGTACAATAATTGAAGAAAAAAGATTTACTAAAAAGGTTAAACAAATTAACCAAGTTAATTGCTATGACAGAACCAGATATAGAACCTGATACTCATTTGTTCAGTGCACAATCTATACAACACGAAAAGAATGTTCGTGATGTTGATGAAGAAAGACCTTCTAAAAGAGAGTTAATTAATATAATGGAGCAGTCTAATCATATATGGACTATCCGTAATAAGATAAAGAATGGTGAATGGGATTCTTTACCAATAACTCAATTAGAACATGAGATTAGAGATTTCATAACTCAAGGTCAGAAGATTAACGCTATTAAACATTATAGGAAAGTTATGAATGATGATTTTAATATTGAGGTAGGATTAAGATTAGCTAAAGAAACGGTAGATGCTTTACAACAAAATATACCAAATATAGATTTGATGAAGGGATATGAAAAACCATCATGAATAGCCGACAAATGAAAAGATATGATGATACGAGAGATAGAGTTATTATCAGAGAATGGTTTAAACTCAATGGTGTTCTGTTAGAACATGGTAGTAAGTATGGAGTAGATTTAGAAGGTAAGGATTATGATGTAGAAATATCTCATCTATCCTTTGATAGTCTATGGAATCAATGGAAGAAAGAAAACAGATTTAGAATAGAGATTAGGAAGCGGAATCATTATTGGAATGGGATATATAATAAATCTAAGACAACACACTTTGTTCAAATGAATAAATCTGGAAAAGAGTTATTGGTATATCCACAAGATTTAATAATGGAGTATTCTAATAATGAAGTAGAGTTAGGATATTTAAGGTCAAAGGGATTTAACTTAAAGGAAAGAACATTTATGTATATTCCATTTGATAAAGGTAAAGATGTTATAAAGAGATATGAGATTTAAACTTGTGTCGTGATTGACACGAAGTATGGGGCTGTAGCTCAGTTGGGAGAGCACCACACTTGCACTGTGGGGGTCGCAGGTTCGAACCCTGTCAGCTCCACCATATTAAATGAGGAATAATAAATGAGTAAAATAGAAGAACACGCTGGTATTCAGATACCAATATATTACCACGAAGATGAGAATGGTAATAGAGTATATGACTATGAAGGAATGGCAGATGAGTTCGAACATGAACTATCTATGTTAAACCAAGATGTTGTAGTAATGGTTTCAGTAGAAGATAAACCAAACAGAAACGAATCTACACCAGGATGTGCAACAAGGTCTGATATATCTTGGCCACAATACAAGTCCACATATTTAAAAGGATGTTAATTGAGTAAATGGTTTCATATCAAAGCAAAGTGTATGGGTATATTTAAACCAGATGGTAAGGTTATTACATTTTGGTTATGGGGTGATTCAGAGCAACATATTAGAGAGATACTAAAAAAAGATAACAATGAATATAAAGATATCGAATGGATAGTAGAGGAGAAACCACCTTTCGTATGAAAACACCAATAAGATATGCTGGTGGTAAGAGTAAAGCTTATAATACTATAAGTGAACACTTACCATTCTTTCCCAAACCGAAAAGAATTATTAGCCCCTTTATAGGTGGTGGGAGTTTAGAAGTTCGCTGGGCATCTGAACAGAACATTCCTGTATTGGGGTTTGATGTCTTTTGGTGTTTAACAAACTATTGGAAGAATCAGTTAAATAATCCACGAGAGGTATACGAGATTCTTCATAGTTTGAAGTGTAATAAATCAGAGTATAATAAGGTCAAGGAAGAATTACAAAGATGGGATGAGGTTCAGTTATTGTTTAAAGATTGGCCAACAGACCATTATAAAAGAGAACCAAAACATATAGATGACTTGTTAGGAGCAGCTTATTATTTCTACAACCATAACCTATCCTTTGGACCCGCGTTCTTAGGTTGGTTCAGTTCGGTATATAAGGATGAGAAGAAATACACCAAGATGATAGAAAGAGTTAGAGATTTTAAATGTCCTAACCTACGAGTAGAGAATAAATCATTCGAGGAAGTAATACCTAACTTTCCCAATGATATGATTTATTTAGATCCACCATACTATATGGAAAAGGATTCTGATAATAAAATGTTTAAAGGATTGTATCCCAACAATAATTGGCCCGTTCATCATAATGATTTCGACCACGAGTTGATGAGAGATTTATTACATAGTCATAAAGGTTCGTTTATATTATCGTATAATAATTGTGAAACCATACGAGAGTATTATAAAGATTTTAAACAAGTATTTCCTGATTGGAAATATAGTTATGGACAAGGTGAAACTCGTATTGGTAAGAATAGAACTGATGGTAAGATTACAAAAGAATCACATGAGATACTAATTATAAAGGAATAATGTGAAAGTAGGTATAAGTTGGAGTAAGATAAAGGATATGAAATACTATCGGCCATGGGATTGGTGGATGGCAAGAAATATTATGATGGTATTGTGTTTACCACTTTTTCCAATACATTATTGGCAGTTTTTGTTTGTAGTATTTTCGTATTGGAATTATCAAAGGATGTGGAAACACGAAGGTGTGTATGAAAAGGAAAAGTTGGATAATCATTGTATTAGATGTGGAAATGGTATTGAAGGAACTCCGAAACAATCTTGGACACTTGAAGAGATAGGAATTAAAAAATGACAGAAGATATAATAATAACAATAATATCAGCAGGTTTAATAATAGGTGCTTTATTTATAGGACATTGGTTTAGAAATAGTAAAGGTATGAAAATATTCATAAAACTAATGACACCATTTACTTGGTTGAAGGATAGAATAGACCCGAACTATTGGGCCAGTAGAGTAGGTGAGAATAGTGGTCTATATGATAAGGCCAGAAACTCTAAGACTCGTAAATGGGTAGATAGTTTGGAAGGTTGGAAATGGTGGACTTGGCAATTAGGTGTTGGTTTAATAGGTGTAATAATAGTAGAGTATATACTTAATATGATTGGTATGACAATGTTGCCGTGGAAATGAAAAAATAATCACACGAGATATTAATAATAAAGGAATAGAAATGAAAAAAAGAATAGGAATAGATATTGATGGAGTACTGAGAGATTTCTCAACCGACTTATATAATGTCATTAAAGAACATTACCCAGATTATATAAAAACTGGTTCGGAGAATGTATATTCGGTAGAAGAAGTACGAAAGGAAATGACTAATTGGGATTTAGAGAATAACTTTAATGCTCCAATAGAAGAAATAAAAAGGATATACCGAGAAGAATATGCAGAAACTATATTGGGTAACGGAACACCATATTTGAATAATGTTAATTATCTCAGGGAACAGATTAATAAAGATAAATATACATTTTCTGCTGTAACATCACAATATCCAAGTTGTTCACATCATACTTTATCTTGGTTGGGTAAACAAGAGTTAGGATTCCAATCAGTTTATTTTAGAAAGGGTAGGAAGAAGTGGCAGGTAGAAGTAGATTATCTTATTGATGATTCACCAAACAATCATGAGGCCTGGGTATATGGTCGTCAAATGGAAGATGGATTTATACTAATGGACCAACCTTGGAATCAAAAAATTAAATCAGATTACAGAGTAAAGAGTGTTAAAGAGGCAATAGAATTAATAGATAATGTTTGGTAAAGGAGATATTTATGAATAGATATACACCAACAATGATTTGGTTAATACTATGTTTGATAGTAGTATTGTCTAATTGGAATTGTGCACCTAAGATAAAGGAAGTTCCAATAGCAAGAGTTCCTACTAAAATAACAAGTTATCCATTAAAAGATTATAAAGGTGAACTACACAAATACAGAGATAATTTTGATAGCTTTATATTCCCACGAGATAGTAGAAAACTCACTCAGTATTGTGCGTTTCATTTTGAATGGGAAGATATTAAGGCAGTTTATGGAAAAGATGAGAATGGTCAATGGGGATATTCTTATATAGTAAGTAAAAATAAAAAGAGTTGGAAGTAGAAAGGATAATAATATGAGAAAATACTTAAATGGTGAAGAACAAATAGATTATATCATAATTGGTATAGCTATTGGTTTTGGTTTAGGATTAGCATTTAGTTTCTTATGGGTAATAGTATAATGGAATCAAAACCTTTTATAGATGAAATGTTGTATGTGGTAGATGGAGAATTAATGAACCATATGTTAAAGGTATGCAAAGCATTTGGTAAACATAGTCCAGATCATCAAAAGGTTTTGAACTATATGGTAAAGAGTATTATACAATGTACTAACTATCCGACAGGTGAAGTGAATGACCAAATAGATGATATAGATTTTGAAGATATGTTATGGAAACTTGGTATCAAGTTACCAAATGAAGATGACCCTGATAATCAGTATCCAGAGGGGGATCAATAATGGACTATAAAGAGTTATTACCCAAATGGACATCAGTAGTGGCATGGATTGTAGGATTCTTGTTATTTTGTGGATGGTCTAATTTAGTATGGGGGCAAACATATTCAGTAGGAGATACGATAGATAATTTCAATTTAGAGATTTGTGATAATGGTGAAGGTAATTGGGATTACCATACAGATGGAACTGGTAATATTGTATGGATGAATCTATTCACATCTTGGTGACCATCCTGTCAAGCGGAGGCTCCGTTATCAGAAAATATGTGGCAGAATTATCAAGACCTACCAGTAGTAGTATTAGGAGTTGGTAGTGATTGGAGTACTTACTCTTGTGAGGGATGGGTTAATGCATTTGGAATTACATACCCAATGTTAGATGATTACGCTTCAGCAGTATATTGGGATTTCGGTGATGGGTATATTCCACACAATGTTATTATAGACCATCAAGGTGTAGTGTTATATTCACAATCAGGATTTAATTCAAGTGCCATTGTAAGTATTATTAATGGGGCGTTAGAGAACATTGATGCTGATAATGATGGTGTTTATAATGGTGATGATAATTGTCCAGACATTTATAATCCAGACCAAGAAGATTCTGATTATGATGGTATAGGAGATTTCTGTGATAATTGTAATAACTTAATATATACTGATGGTAATCTTGATGGTAATGAGAGTTTAGATATATTTGATGTATTAATGTTAGTGGATGTATTGTTAGGAGCAAATGAAAATTCCTGTTTAGAAGAAGCGGGTGATATGAATGATGATGGTTATGTAAATGTATTAGATGTCATAAGTTTAGTTCAGCAGATATTAGGTGGTAATCAACAACAAGCACTAACATACTTACAAGGTTTATTAGACCCAATAATGTTCAAACAATTAACACAAGAACTATTTATGATAGAATCACCAAAGATACTTGTATGGCCTAATCCATCAAATAGTGTTATGAATATTAATGGGTATGGATATGTACAGATATACAATATGTTAGGTAAAGAAGTTTATGAGAACCACTTGAATGGACATCACATTTGGGATACAAGAAACTTACCAAGTGGTATTTATCATATATTTAATAATGGAGAAACGACCTCGGTTACACTTTTAAAATGAGTGACGATAAAAAGTTATCAAAATACATCCACAAGGAAATACAAAAAATACAATGGACAAGTCGTGGAGAGTTATTTCAAGAATTGACACCAAGTGCATTAGAGTTTTGGATAGGTCAATTTAAAACAAGAAAATGTGTAGGTCATTCTGAATGGTCAGAGAGATATCAAAGAAATATATGGGTTTCAGATTATAAAGAGGAATGTTAATATTTTATCCACAACTGGATAATGGAAATATACTTTGGACTTGTGATAACTGCGATAGGACAGCAGAAGTATCTTGTGCAGATACTAACGCTGTAGCATTAGTTTGTATATGTGATGGTAAGGTTCATCCAGAATGTAACAATGATTGGTATTATCAAAGTTTATATTGGAATAGAATCCCAATGAACAAAAGAATTGAATATAGAAAAGGAAGATCAAAACAGCATGAAAGAGATACAAAAGAATAGTAGAGAAATAATTCGTATATCAGAATCAGAATACGAAGGGCACAAGTTCATAGATTGTAGAATATTCTACGATGACAATGGAGAATGGCGACCTACCAAGAAAGGTATATCGTTTAGTCATAAGATAGCCCAAGATGTAGTAGAGGGAATCTTACAGACTATGGAAGAATCTAATTGGAAAGATTTTGAAACTACACCTGGTCAAATAAAAGGTCAGAGTGGAAATCACTATTAATTAAAATGAAGTCAAAACAAATTAGTGGAGTATTTAATATGACTACGATGGATAGGGCATATTTTAAAAGGAAAGATACTGGTAAAGAAGTAGAGTTAATGACTAAGTGTTGTGATACACCAGTAGACCAGCCTGGATTAAATAGAAATAAAAAAGAAGATTGGAAATTGATAGAAGAACATTGTAGACGACAATTAGATTTCTATCCATCTACTGAAACTATAACACCGATATGTTGTGATGGATGTGGTAAATTACTAAGGTATAGTAGTACCATAAATGACAAAGCATATTATGGGAAGGATAATTAAATGGCACAAACAGGTAGACAAGGAATTAATCCTTGGATGGGTAGACCGATACCCAAAGATAGGATTGTTCGAGCAATAGAAGAATCAGAGAGTATGCATAAAGCAGCTCAATCATTACATACATCATACAATACATTTAAGAAATATGCAAAGAAGTATGATGTATGGAAACCAAGACCAAGTTCTGCAGGTATTAGTCGTGCAAGGAAAGTAACTTGGAGTGGACTTAAACCATTAGATGTAGAGATAAAGTTTCAGAAAGAATTAATCAAGGAATTTGTACTACCACAGAGATGTAGTTGTTGTGGTGAAAAGAGACAGAGGAAAACAGATATGCTATCCCCATTGATAGTTCATTTTATTAATGGAGATATCCACGATAGGAAACCATCTAATCTTAGATTCTTTTGTTACAATTGTTATTTTATAGAACATCCTAATAAACATAAGACTATCAATAAAGAGATTGGTAGAACATTTGAAGAACAACAGGATATTAATGAATCAGAAATTACAGGTGATGAGTTAGCTCAAGAATTGGGAGATTCATTATCAAAACTATTTGGTAAGAATTGATGAACGATAAAGCTTGGTTATTAATAACTGCGTTAGCTATGAGTTTTTTAGGTAATATATTCGCATGGTTTCATATGAATGCACAATTTAAATGGGATTGGGGGAAAGAATGGTGGTGGGTAATACTCGGTGGTGTACCAGTTAGTTATCTATTCTATTATTCCACGAGAATGTTTTATGATTATTTTGGTGAGTATTGGGCCGTCAGACCTGTTGGATTTGGTATGGCAACAATTGTGTTTGCCGGTATGACCGCTTGGTTATTACACGAAGTTCCAAGTCAAAGAATTATAGTATCACTAATATTAGCATGTGTTATTTTGTACATCAATCTATCGGTACATATAAAATGAAATCACGAGAAGATAGAGTGATGGAAAGACTCAAGAAAGGTGATTTTGAAGTTAAAGAGCATTTTCCTAAAGAGATACAAATAGCAGTTCAATCTTTTTTATCGGCATCTAAAATGATGGTAGATGAGAAGTTAGATTACCTACCAGGAGAATACTTAACAAATTTATTAGAAACTTTACAGAAGTACCCAGAGTATAACAACATAACAATGGATTTAGTGAAATCCATTTTGAAAAAGGATTAGTTATGGCTATAGAAGAAAAGAAACAATTAATATTAAAGAGAGTTCCACCAGGAGATCAGTGGACAGATGCAAACGGACCATCAGACACATTCCCATCATTAACAGATGGATTGGAATATGTATTTCAAAAGTCTAATGGTAAAATAACAGAGTTCCATTTAAGTGCGTTTAAGGGTGAGATATATTCAGTTACTACAGAAGAAGTACCTGATGCTCCACCACCACCTAAACCAAGATATTCTATGTATGGTGAAGAGGTGGATGAACAACCAAGCTTATTTGGAAAAGAATAGGAGAATAAAATGTCAAAGATAATAAACGCAGTAATAATAGGGTTATTTGGTGCCATATGTTTTAGTGTAGGTATTTATTATTCAACATTACAATTTGAAGAACAAGTAAACACTTGGGATTCCAATTACCAAATAATAACGGATAAGGTACTTTCATTTGAAAAGATATCGGATCCAAAAACCATTCGTTTATATGTTACAGAGTTAAATAAACTATTAGATGATATGAATAGACTCGGTACACTTATAGATGGTGGAGATGAATTAAATATCGTTCTTACCAATTACGAGAAAGAGTATGATAGGTTACAGCGGAAAGTATCAGATGTCATGGATGAGATTGAAGTGGTAGAAGATAAACTAATAACACAGAATATAACTCTATCTGATTTCACAGATGTCAATATGGAAAAGATAGCTGAGTTAAAGAAACAGATACAAGAACAGAATGATTACACAAGTCAAGTAAATACAACACTTGGTCAAAAGATTAAAGATGTAGAAGATGATGTTATCATTATTAAGAATTCTAAGTATGGTAAAAAGATTTGGAAGATAAAGAAGTCTAAAAAATCTAAGACACCGAAGATAGAAATAAGTGATCCATATCCAACACAAGATACACCACAACAAGATACCTTTAACAATCAACGACCACAATGATGAGGGAAAACATAGTATATAATGCTCCCGACAATGAAGTAATGGTTAGAACTAATGGTGACTACATTTATATTATATGTAAAGAAGAAGATCAAGTTCAACCCGTATTAGATAGAATGAATACCGACACTTGTATATTATCCGATTATGAAGAATGGGATGAAGGTGAAGATATGAAATGGATATTAACTTTCAGAGTATTTGATGATAGTGACGGATTGCCCGAAAAAAATTAATTAGATATTTATTAGTATGAAAGAAATATACTTAGACCACGCAGCAACAACCTATGTCAGACGAGAAGTATTAGAAGTAATGAATAAATACTTCCAAGATGAATATGGAAACCCTGGTAGTTTCCACACAATAGGATTACGACCTAAACGGGCAATGGATAAGGCAAGAGAACTCGTTAGAGATATCATTAATGCCAAACGAGCAGATGAAATCATCTTTACAGGTAGTGGAACTGAATCAGTAAATCTGGCAATAAAAGGTTTAGTGGAAAAGTTAGAACCACATCATGGACCCGCCCACATTATTACTTCCACGATAGAACACGAAGCAGTAATTGAAACATTAAATTACTTGGAGAAGGAAAGAGGTTATAGTGTAACGAGAGTACCAGTTGATAAGTATGGTTTGGTTAATCCTAAAGATGTTGAAGATGCACTTCGTGAAGATACTATCTTGGTTACTATAATGTATGCTAATAATGAGATAGGAACAATACAACCAATAGAACAGATTGGTAAGATATGTAGAAAGAATAAAGTTTTATTTCATACCGATGCCTGTCAAGCAGGTGGAGTGTTGGATTTGAATATAGAAAATCTAAATGTTGATATGATGACTTTGAATGGTAGTAAGATATACGGACCCAAAGGCATCGGTATGTTATATAAAAAGAAATCAGTAAAGTTAGTTCCATTAATTCATGGTGGTGGACAGGAGTTTGGATACAGAAGTGGAACAGAAAATGTAGCATTCATTGCTGGATTTGCTGAAGCATTAAGGTTGGTACAGAAAGAAAGATTTCATGAAACTAAAAGATTGATAAAGTTGAGAAGGATGTTAGAGAATGGAATATTAAATAATATACCAAAAACATTTATCAACGGACATCCAACAAAGAGATTACCAAATAACGCTAACATAACCATATCAGATATTGAGGGTGAGGCAATGATGTTATATCTAAATGAATTTGGGATATGTACTTCTACTGGAAGTGCCTGTACTTCTCAATCATTAGACCCATCTCATGTTATATTGGCCTGTGGATTGCCCTATGAGGTAGCACACGGAACATTAAGATTTACATTAGGTAGAAAAACTACTAAAGAAGATATAGAAAGAATAATAAAAGTTTTACCTGGTATTGTTACAACATTGAGGAGAATATCTCCAGTTAATATAGATGTAGACAAGTTGGATATACAAGGAGAAAAAATATGGACGTAACAGATAAAGTCCATCCCGATGAAGGGTGGTTCTATTCAGATATAGTTAAAGACCATTTCTTTAATCCAAGAAATTTAATGTATACCTATGAAGAAGCAGAGAAGTTTGAACCAGATGGTGAAGGTATGGTTGGGGATCCAGCCTGTGGTGATATGATGAATGTGTATATTAAATGTGACAAGGTAAAGGATTGTATTAAAGATTGTAAGTGGTTGACATTCGGATGTGCATCTGCAATAGCAAGTACATCAATGATGTCGGAAATGGTAACAGAAGATGGTGGAATGCAAATAGACGAAGCA
>Ga0080013_1003814_pt1 | contig 15397 bp, 20 predicted proteins | sample ETNvirenome_6_85_FD_69236 | JGI IMG/M metagenome (GOLD analysis project Ga0080013, IMG submission 69236) | Marine viral communities from the Pacific Ocean - ETNP_6_85 (SPADES assembly) (version 2) | ecosystem: Environmental > Aquatic > Marine > Oceanic | place: Pacific Ocean | collected 2013-06-19
TTCTTAATTACTTCAAAATTACTAATATCTAATTTATAGTTTTCTGCTTTCTCATTCCAGTAAAATTTCTTATTAGCAATAGCCGATTCGTTATCTAATACCCTAACACTATGTTTTAGATCAATCAGGCGATCTACTAAATTAGATCCGATAAAGCCTGCTCCTCCAGTTACCAAGCACCTCATCCTAATCCCCTTTTTCTATCCTATAACTGTCTTCATCTAAATGTTGTGTTGAGAATTCAAACAGTTCTGTGTCTTCAATGGCTATCATCCGATGTCGTAAGCCTCGATGAACATGAAAATTGTCACCAGGAAGTAGCATTACTTCATCTGCAGACTCCAACGAGTCTCCCTCTGAAAATTTCACTAATAATTTTCCGGAGTGGACATAGAATACTTCATCTTTAAGTTTGTGATAATGCCAAGAACACTTTCTTCCTTTTACAAAATAAAGCAATTTACCACAATATTCCTCATTATTGACGATCCATTTCTCGAACCCCCATCCTTTAGGAACAAATTTAATTTCTAAAGAACGTTCCATCGTCAATTCCTTTATCATCAATATAGACATCGCCTGCAGGTTTACCAAGAAACAGTGAATGATACTTGATTCCCCATTGATCTAGCTGATCTTTAGTTAGATCATAAAAATCTAAGAATGCTAAATCTGCCTTATTTTTATTTCTCCCCATACCTCTCGCTGTATATAGTGTTATCGTGTGCCCTTCGTCGTATAGTTTATTAACTATTTTAATTCTACGCTTTTTCGGCTTTGCTTCTTCATAGCTACCATGCGTATTTGTGCAAATGGTGCCGTCTATATCAAATACATATATCATTATTATTTATTATGTTTGTTGTAGAATATCCTTCAATATATTCATAAATCCTCACTTCTGCTAGATCATTTCCGATAATATCTTCTTTTTTGTAATCTCCACCTTTTACTATGATATCAGGTTTTATCTCCTTGATCAAGCTATAAGGATCATTTTCGCTAAAAACTATAACTTTATCAACATATTTACAAGATTCTAGCATGAATATTCTATCTTGAGTGGAAAAAATGGGGCGGCGGGGCCCCTTCAACCTTCGAACACTTTCGTCAGAATTCAAACCAACTATGACGTATCCTAAGCTTTTACAATATTTGAGTAGTTCAAAATGCCCCCTGTGGATAACATCAAAACACCCATTCGTAAATATTTTCCTAGACAACACTCACTCCTTGTTTTTGGACGGCGCTAGTTGCACATTCGTTAGCAAAATTAATTGACTCGCCAATATTCCCGGTTTTGACAAAATAATAACAAAGGGCCGCGATGAAAGTATCTCCAGCTCCGGATGTGTCTCTTACCTCCACCGGGGGTACCGGAGACATATATCCGCGGAATTCGGAGCCCCGGGGGCCTCTTGTTATAATCATTTTCTTCTTTAGTTCTTTAGTCACTGTATGTTTTGTTCGATCGTATTCTTTACTATTAACCTTGATATAAGTAAATAAACTTGCCCAGTCTCCTAGAATCTTTTTCGTATCCAAAAATGTTAGCGAATGCATTGATGATATTTTATAAAGCAACTCCTCCGAAAGATATCCTTTATCATAATCAGATACAATAACTGCATCATATAACGAAAAATTAATATTATCTAACTCTGTGATCTTCAAAACTCCAAAATTTTCATCGTTTTCATCAACTCTCAAAAACATGTGATTACTTCTCATATCAACAAATCTAGTTTTTGTTATATCCTCCCAATTATTATTAGATACAATATCGGCGGTGGCGCCAAGAGATGATAAATTTGCTTCTACGTTTCTCGCCATACCACCATTTTGATTGATTTTAACAGATTTAAAAACAGGTACCGGGGCGTCCGGACACAAACGACAACATTCCCCGTAGTGAAACATATCCCTATTTCCCTCACCAATAACTAAAATTCTCATCTTATTAAATATTTTTTTCCAGTTTTTATTTGGTGGCGCCAATAGGACAATAGATCCCTCATGGTATCCTCGAAACTTATTTGAGGCTTCCAACCTGTGTGTTCATAAAATTTTGTAGTATCTGGCACTTGTAAATCGGCATCGACCGGGCGCAGCCTTTCTGGATCGATCTCTATTTTTATTTTTTCAATGGCTGTTGATTGTGAAATAAGATATTCCAACATTTCTCCCACTGTGCATGTATAGTTTCCTCCTATATTATAATATTCACCCGGAATAGGATTTTTTGTTACCAATAAATAATATGCCCTAACAGCATCGCGCACATCTGACCACGTTCTAAGAGAATCTAAATTTCCAACTTTAATAACAGGATCGATCAACCCCTCTTCAATCATTACAATCTGTTTAGCAAAAGAAGATTCAGCAAATACGTCACCGCGGCGGGGGCCGGTGTGAGTAAACATCCGGGTTGTCATAATCGTCATATCATACGCCTCTGCATAAAATCTTCCTACTAGATCAGTTCCAACTTTTGAAATAGCATATGGAGAAGCAGGATGAAAACCAACATCTTCATGAATAGGTAATTGTTCCCGCGGAACTCTCCCAAAGACTTCAGAAGATGCGCAAACGTGGATGATTGGGTCCAGTTTCAATTTCTTAATTGCATCTAAAACTTTTGCTGTGCCTAAAATGTTAGTCTCTAAAGTGTCCAAAGGGGATTCGAAACTAGTCTTGGGATAACTTTGGGCGGCTAAGTGGAAAACAAAATCAGGACGTACTTTATCAAAAACACCCAGTAAAGAACTCAAATCATTTATATCGCCATAAACTAAATGTATTCTCTCTTTATTGTTGATTTTTTCAACCAAGTGTTCAATATTGTCTAATTTATCATCCCACCTAAGAAGCCCATAAATATCCCAATCAGTCTCTTTTAGGATAAAATCAGCCATATGAGAGCCAACCATACCTGTGATCCCAGTTATGATACACTTATTCAACATACCCTCCTACTTCGTCTCTCCGGGAAAGCACCGGGGTTTTTATTGGCCACCAAAATCCCCAAACAGGATCATTCCACTTTATTGTAAATTGCTTACCTTCTGTAAAGTGAGTATTTTGTTTATAAAAATAAATCATATTATCTTCTAATGCTAGAATAGAATTTCCTATGCCTGCAGGTAAAAGTAACATATGTCTATTTTGTTTACTGAGTGTGAAAGACTGCCATTTTCTGTATGTGGAAGATTCAGGACGGTTATCTGCTATTACTGCATATCCAGAACCATTTAAAACAGTAACTAGCTTAGTGGTCGACCAGTCACCGTGGAGTCCCCGTAAAACATTTTTGTTGGAAATTGAAATATCATCTTGTACAAACTCTTCATTCGTAATTGATTTAAACTTTTTAGAATCATAAATCTCAGTATAAGTCCCCCTGTGATCCTCGAAGCATTCTGGTATAATTAATTTTACATCATTTAATTTCGTATCTAAGACTCTCATATCTACTCTTTTGTTAAATAATTATTTCTTTTCTTGTATGAGTTTCTATTTTCCAAAAACCATTCTAGAGTTTCCCTGATGCCATCATGAAGTTCTGTGGTGCATTTAAAGCCGTATGACTCTGCGCGTGTGGTGTCCATAAGGCGGCGGGCATCGCCCTTTGGTTTCGTTATATCCCATTCAATTTCAACTTCTTTATTATAATTATCCCTAATTGCTTCGGCCACCTCTCTTATTGAGACGCCCTCACCAGATCCTAAATTAACCGGATCTGTGATTCCATTTTCAACCATGTGTATCATACCATCAGCACAATCGCCGGCATAGATAAAATCTCTAATTGGAGTACCATCACCCCAACAGACTAAAGGAGATTCTCCGGAAACTATTCTATTAATTAAAGACGGAATAACCATCGCAGTTTCAGGATCGAAATTGTCCCACTTCCCATAGACATTGGCCGGCCTAACAATCGAAATATTATCTCGTCCATATTGAATCTTATAAGCATCTGCTTGAAGCTCACCTATTCTCTTGGCCCAGCCAGGATGTTTGTCGTTTTCAGATGGAAAAGTTTTCCAAACATCATCCTCTTTAAAAACTTCTGCGGGATGATATACCCCAACTGAACTAGTGTATAAATACCACTTTACGTTGTTTCGCATAGCCGCTTCCATCATCGCAGTGTTAAACATGATCATTGGCACCATGAAGCTGGCCGGGCGTTCACGGGACATCTTAGGAGAGCCCTTAATACCTATAAGGTTAAAAATATAATCTTTCCCTTCACATATTTTCATGCAATTTTCTAAAATAGTAAGATCTAGTTTTATAAATTTAACCTCTTGGGGAAGATCTTCAGGCTCATCTAGAGATACAACTGTTACTTTGCACTTTTTTGATAATAGTTTTTCAACCAAATAGCGCCCAATCATCCCGGTACCCCCAGTTACTAAGATGTTTTTTTCCTTTAAAATATTTTTCATTTTATTCTCCAAATAATTAATTGATACCTTTCATAAAAAAGACTTCCAAATTTAAATCTTTTATATTTTCGCTCATAAACAAACTCCCTGGCCGCCATCGCACGATATCGAGGCGCCATTCACTAAAGCGGAATATTCTGAACACAAGAATAAAACAACATTTGCAACCTCTTGTGCGGTTCCCATTTTGCCTCTTGGGATATTATTTCTAACATAAGACTCAAAACGCTCGGGATCCTCCTCTTTTATTTTATGCCAACCGGTGCCCTCAATATAAATTGGACCCGGCGCAACGCTGTTGAAGGTGATGTTGCTTGAAGAATATTCTTTATTACAAGATAAGTTCTTCATCAAAACTGTTTGTGCGGCTTTGGCAATATTGAACCATGGGCGCGACCCGATCTGAGTGCCGAAAATAGAAGTTATTGTAATAACTCGGCCCCACTTATTTTTCATCATATATGGCAAAAAAAACTTGGTATAAAACAGTGCAGAATTTAAATTCTTGTTATAAACCTGGGACCAGACTTCGGCGTCGGTCTTAAGAATACATTCGTTACCCCAGCGGCCGCCGCCGCCAACGTTATTTACAAGAATGTCTATACCACCCCATTCTTCTACAATTTGGCTAGCTACGCTATTTAGATCAGCGTCATTCAAAACATCCCCCACTAAACAAAGATTATCTTCAGATATTCCGTCTAGGGCATGCTGGGCCTCTTCAACCCTTCTCTTGTTACTGCTGGAGACTGCCACTCTACATCCGGATAGTGCTAATTTTTTCGCGATCTCCCAGCCTATACCATGAGTACCTCCTGTGATATAGGCTGAGTTCTCGGATGCGTCGATTCTCACTTTGTCTCCCACACAAAGAGATGATACCCTTCCATGAATTTACTGCCAAAATTAATCCTTTTTTCTTGAATAATTTTTATGTGATTATCTTCCTCTAGCTTTTTAAGATACGGAAGTAACCCTTGTGAATAACCTCTTTTTGCATGAAATTTTATTTGAAGATAATCAAATAAACTACTAGAATCATAATTTTCGATTGTTGGTTCGACATGAAAACAAATACGCGGTTTATTTTTTATTAAAAATAGAATAAAATCTTCAAATTGACCTTTTAGTTGTTCTATGGCACCAAATGTATATATGGCACTATTTTCTTTTATTTTAATTGAATTATTCGGATTAATCATATCAAAATAAAAACCAGATAAATTAATATTATAAAACTCTCCTAGTTTATTACATAACTCTACCGAACTTTCTACAAAATCTGATCCATGAAATTCTATTTCTGTTTTTGAAAGCATCGAAAGTTCGGCCATGGCCATTAGATTAAATGAACTTCCGCATCCAAATTCATATACATTTTTAATACAATTTTTATGAATAAAAGTATCATAACAATAAATTTGAAACAATTTAACAAAGTCTCTTTCGAAGTGGGGATTGTTAGGCTTGATAAAATCTCCATTATACCTGACAATCATGCCAGGTCTTATAAACTTTGGAACAATTTTCTGGAGATCTCCAGTTGCTACAAACTCATCTAAATTTTCTTTCCAGCCGCGGCTCCAAACGTCAGTTCTTTCTGGGGCACCAATTATTTGTGTATCCGTATCTAATTTGTTAAGAATTTCTAGAATAACTCTATCTCTAGATTCTTTTGTTAGAACCTGATATGTCATATCTAAAGAATTATAGAAATCTATAAAAGTTTTACTAAATTCTTTTTTATTACAACCAAAATTTTCAGCTAAATCTTTTAAGGAAATATTCATATTTTAATGACTATAGTATTCCCCAAACTCAACTAACAAGCTTGGTCTTTTTTCCCTTGTGGCTCTTTGGTGAGCCTCCACATAAGCAGGATATATTTGACTTTTATGTTCTAAAAGATATACTTTTGTATTTGTTAGCATTGTTTCAAAACTCTTAGTATGATTTTGAGTATGTTGTGGGCCGCTATCTAGAGGCTTGCTGGCGCCGACTGCAGTCCTAATGATAACTCCCGACGAAAAGATGCCCCTAGTCATTGTTTCTAGTTTATCAACATGGTTAACCAACTGACTAGTCGCACAAAGTAAGAAATCCCATCGAGGATAACATGTTACTGGTACTAGATCTGCCATTGACATGCCCAAAGACATCCCCATCTGCATCTCTTCAAAAACAGGAGTTTCCCACTTCCTGTCATTGTCAATCGTCTCTAAAGTTCTATATATAGAATTGCCTGTATGTGCAACTGATTGGCCTAGAAATAGCACGCGTGGATCCAGTGCTAAATATTCCATCGCTCTCACTATTTCTTCTTTATAAGATAATTCTTTTTCCATTTTTCTTTTCCTTTTTCCTAAAACGAAACCCAAATTCCAATGCCATGGTGTGGGTAGACTCTTTCATATGTATAATATATTATTTTTTCGCTGGCATGCCAGTCAGATTTCCCTCCCCACACTTCATCCGTTGGGGTGTCGGTACTCTTATTGTTGTCCTCGATCACAAACTGAATTGGTAAATCATGATTTTTTGCATATTTATAAGCTTCATGAAAAATACCGGTTTCAGCTGTCATATCTCCAACAAAAAGCCAAACTTTTTTATTTTCAGGATTCCCTGCTCTCTTGAGTGCATAAGCCACCCCCATAGCGACTGGAGTTGAACCCCCCACGATCGAGGATGCATAGAAATTTGGATTTACACTGTGAACGCTCATGCTTTTTTTTAAATCAATAACAATATGACGTAGCTCTTCTGGATCTATTCCATGTAGAAGAGCGTGATAGTGATTTCTCCAAGAGCTAAATACCCAATCTTTTTTATCAATATATTGAAAAATTTCTAGAAGTTGCTCTTCATTCCCTCCGGAAAGATGTACGGGGCCTCTAATTATAGCATTTTCATATCTATTTTTTATATCGAGTTCAAAATCGATTAAATCTTGTTTGGTTAGCTCTATTTTTCTTACTTTTATAAGGTGCTCAGGTATTTTCATTGTTATTCCATTAAATTATTTTTATACCATTCGATAGTTTTTTTGATTCCTTCATCTAGGGTTATTTTTCTTTCCCAGCCTAATTCTTCTTTAGCTTTTGTAGAATCTAAAGAAAGTTTTGTGTTTATCGAGGGTTTTGTTAAATCGTGTCTTATTATAACATTTTTTTCGGAAATATCAATAATTTTTTTAACTATTTCCTTAACAGAAAAAGATTCTCCATAACCAACATTGTAAAGCTCATAACTTTTCTCCTGTCGACTGATTGCTTTCTCTATAAAAGAAACGACGTCACTAACATACAGCAAGTCCCTTTCTGTGGATCCGTCACCCCACACTACAATCTCATCACCATCATCAGATTCCATAACTTTAGTTATAGTAGCGCCAAACATGTGAGATTTTTCTAGATCATATTTATCATAGGGCCCATACGTATTGCTGTGCCTTATAACAGTATGTTTTGTTTTTCCTAGGCCCGAAAAAAACTCACACATCTTTTCTATGTATACTTTTGTCCAACCGACTCCAAAGTAATTTTTAAATATACCTTCATCCAAATAAAGATCCTCTTCTCTCACCGGCGATCGATCTGGATTGTACATAACCCCACAACTTAAAAACAAGAAATGCCCCACGTCGTGATCAAAGCATGCCTGAAGTATTAGTGAATTCATAACCGCATTATCAGTTACGTGCAAATATGGCCGCTCAACTATATCCTTAGATCCAGACGTGGTGGCTGCGGCCTGAATCACAATATCATAAGATGCAGCGCTAAACACTTGCTCGATCCCGTCGTGACTAGTCAAATCACAACTAAAAAAATCTTCGAATTTATCAATATCAGGAGACATCCTTTGTTTTCCGGTGCCATATACTTTAAAGTTTTTATTTTTTAAGAAATATTCAGCAATATTTCTCCCCATAAAACCTGTGGCGCCACATACTAATATGTTTTTTATTTTACTCATATTTTTTCTCCAATTCTCTTTTCTCATAAGGCGCAATATTTACACCTCTTTTTACTAAAATGTGTTTTAATCGCTGGGGGGGGTATTATCACTATTTTATTCATGTATAGGTTCTATTCTTTTTGGCAAATCATTTTTATATCTATATCATTAGTTTTTTTAAAAAAATTATATAACTCATTTGCAGAGGGCCACGAAAAGACCGGATTAATTATTGTAACTTCTTTATTCATTTTCTCGCCAGCTAATTTCCCAATCTTTAAATTCAGCTGCTAAACAGTCAATTTTATAATCTTTTCTTCCTCCAGATAGTTCTTGAATTTTATTTTTTGCTATATTTCGAATTCCATTTAGACCATGGGTAAGCTCAAGATTATTACCATCTTTAATTCCTTTTCTGTAGTTTGACTCATTATGCCAAATATGTAAATTCATTTGTGACAACACAACAATTGCTCTTATAGTCTCGCTATCTAATATAGCACCTTTTTCTTTAAGTGTCAAGTCTATGTCGTGTAAAATGTTAAAAATTTCTTCTGAATATTCTTTTTTATGTTCAGGAATAAAAACTTCCTTAAGTTGAACAATTGATAATCTATCAATAAGTTCTGATAGTGTTGGTAAATATTTTCTATTATTCATTTTTACTCCTATAATTTTTTATAAAACTTTTTAAAGATTCAATATTTTGTTTTTTTATTTCTTTTTTAGTGTTAAAAGGGTGATCTGGGTTTGATTTAGGGCATCCTAAACTTTCCCTCCTTTTTTTATGTTCATAATAAGTTTCATCCGGTTTCGCTTTGTTAAATTGTATGTTAAGGTGTTCAATTATAATGTCTTTTCTATATTTCCTTCTCCCCACATCGCTAGATATATTTGTTAACCACCAATCTCCCCAGTCACCATTAAACCAAGGAGGAGAAAAATACCCAACACAATTAATCCAATTTTTATGTAGAACTAGATGTCCTGCTAAATTATGGGAGTGGCCGCTTAAATCGTTAAAATGTAACAAAAGTATCTTATCCTCAATTAAAGAAAATTCATTTATTATTTCCGAATCCCAATTAGGAGTTCTAAAAACCCCGTCATCTCCTATAGCTAAAAACAGTTCTCCCTCACAGTGTGGTAAAGCTTGATTAATTAGATCAGAAAATATATATTTATTTCTTTCTACCACTACTTTTTTGATGCCCACTGTGATTTTTTTATTATTTATCATAAAATCTAAAAAACTAATGGTTTCAATATCATCATCATCGACAACAAAAATTAATTCAACAGAATCTAAATTGTTGGCTGTTTCTATGGCTGATTTTATTAATCTTGCAACATCTTTTTTTCTTTTCCTAGTTGGACAAATTACACTAATCATCATAAATCTCCCTTTTGATAATTTTATATATTTGATCATCCTGAACTTCTTGATGTTTTTTAGCAATTTCAAAATTAATTTTTATGTACGGTAACATTTTCTGATATAAATCAAAAGATAAATTTTTCATTATTTCCTCTAATTCTTCAATGGTGTCAAACGATATTATACCATTAGGATCAAAATATTCATCAATATTTGGACAACCCCAAAATATTGGCACTGTGCCTGCTAAAAAACAATCAACTATTGCTTCAGTGTAAAAATCTTTAATTTTGCAATTATGTACAGTTATAGAAAAACAATAGTCTTTTAAAGCCTGTTCTTTATCATCAAATTTTCTAAAAGCAGAGCCCCATAAATCTATGTTAAACCTAGAAGATAGTTTTTCTGCTATCTCAAATCTGTACCTGTGTCCGATTGAAATTTTTTTATTAGCCGCAATTAGTGAGGTAAGTTTTATTTTTTTATGTATTTTGCAGTTTTCTGGCTTTAACAGTGTGCCGGGTATGTTAACTAATTTACAATTGGTATATTTATTAGCTAATTCAAAATCATAAGTCAGGATCAAATCAAACAAATCATGCGTATTCTCAATATACTCATAAGACCATGGATGTATTGCTGGCGGTTCACAGATCCAAGCTACTTTTTTTTTGCTTTGTATCGAATTTATAAAAGATCTGTCTTTTAAAAAATGATCTGTGAAGATCGTTGTGCCTTCAAAGACTTTTTTATTTAGAACATATTGAATAGTTTTTGGCCTTCCCCAATTGTTGTTGCCATTTGAACTAACATATCCCCACATTTGCATTGTGTGAGAAAAACATCTGTCAAACAAATTAACTTTTTCTGGTTCTTTATAAATAAGTTCGTACTCTTTCCAATTAGTTTTAGAAGCTTCATGAAGTGGTAATAAAGAGGAATAAAAGCTGTAACCGCCTAATTCTTTAAAGCTGGGTACTTTGCCTTGCCATTGGCCCCATATCAATTCTTCTTCTCTAAAAAAATTCTTATCTATAAGCTCTTTTATTGTAGAAGGTTTTAAACCTAATACATTATATTTTCCGGGATTGTACCTAGATACCAAACCTTTTGCTATAGTTCTGATGGGGTATTCATGCATTTTTTCATCATAAAAAGCAAACGTCTGCTCTTTAAAGCCGGCATTTTTTGCCAATAGCGTACCTTTTAGCTCAAATTCCCATGGAGACCAATCATTATTTAGAAAATTTAATAAATAATCTTTCTTCCATAGTGCCGGCTGTGTTGAGATTCTATATCCGGCATCTGGCTTCTTAACTAGTAAGGTAAAATCTTTTATTGATTCTACATTTAGTTTTAAAAATTCGCCTTCAACTTGTGAGTCGAACGTTAGATCAAATCTCCCAATATTTTTATTATTCTTTATAAATTTTACAGCTATTTCTAACTGATCACGAGAAGGCTCCTTACAAAGCAAGTAATCATCAATTGAAAATAATATAATTTCTTCTTCTAATTCTTTAAAAAAATCATACAAGTATCTAGTCCATTTTTGGGCGCCTCCTTCTTGTTTATCCGCTAAAGAATGGAAAGAGTGATTTTTATTATAGAAATCAAATTCCGGCTCGGAAAACCCCAGATACACAACTTGTGCGTCTGGCCAAAACTTGCTAAAAAGATACGAATTAATTTTTACAATATCTAAAGACGCATCACAACAAGGGATGTATATCTTTATATCTTTCATTTAAATTAATCCTATAATTTCTTCTATTGTAAAACGCTCTACTTGATCTGAATATGATCCATCTTTCAAGATTTTTTCATGCTTGTTTTCTCCGACCTGGAGACCTATCACCTCTACAACATACTCATGGCTCTCATCGCCATACTTCTGTATCATTGCATCTAATAAGTCTCCAACTTTCATAGATTTCATATCAGGGCACCATGGAGTTGAATCATTGGCCTCTTGTAGACACTCCAATAAAAGGCTTATAGCTTCATCGACCGTCCAGAAAAACCTGGTTGCGTCCCTATCAGTTACTATAAGTTTCTTTTTTTGTATGATTAGTTCTTTCCATTTACAAAGAACTGAGCCTGTTGAATATAAAACGTTGCCATATCTGACGGTTCTATATTGGGTTTCTGTATTTACTTTCTCATATTGCTTGAAGAGTTCTTCTACAAGATATTTTGTAGCACCATAAACACCATTAACTTGTACCGCTTTATCTGTACTGGTTGTTATGACAAATTCGGGCTTAAGCTCAACCGAGCAATCCAAAATGTTGAGTGAACCTATCAGATTTGTTTTTACGCACTCTCTAGCATATTTTTCTGCTAGACCAACATGTTTAAACGCTGCTAGGTGAAAAACACAATCTTTGCCTTTCATTGCTTGATAGACTTCAAACTTATCTGATATATCTCCAGTTATTAGTTCTACATTGGGATATTCTTGCATCAAATTGATTATCTTTCCTTCATCTCTTGCAAATACAGAGATGTTAGTAAATCCATCATCTACTAATCTCTTTACCAGTTGAGTTCCTAAGAACCCACTTCCGCCAAAAATTAATACGTTTTTAGTTTTGTCTTTAAATAATTTTTTCATATTTTTTCCTATTCCTTACTTGGTTTTCAATGGCAAGCTGGGTGCTGTGATCAATTTTATGATCATTTAAATCACTAATGTCATTCCAGATATATAAGGTCTTATCAATGTAAAAAGCTTTTTCGGCTGCCATCTCTAACATTGGAAACATTATAACTAAATCTCCAGCTCTTGTAAAAAACTTTTTATTTTCGTCTAAAAAGTCTTCTTTCTTAATTTTTTTATACAAAAAAGAACGAAAAGTTCTCAAATGTGATGTACACCATTCAAACTGTCTATAAGAATTATTTTCTATTACATACTCTGGTACTTGTTTTGCAAACTTACCCTTTACCCCCCTGGAGAGTTCGATATAACTACCATAAGTCAGCCAACAGTCATTTTTATTATAAAAATCATTCAGATGTGAAAGAACATCTTTTCCGAAAAGAAAATCATCTCCATCTAAAACTACTACAATATCGTCTTCCTTGGTGTATTTGTGGATTGCTTCATATATATTTTTTGTTGAATATTTTTTTTCTTTATTTTTTATTAAAGAAAAACAACTGTTATTTTTAATAATTTTTTTACATTCTTTATAAGAACTATCAGTCGATATATCGTCAATCAATATGCAAGTATAGTTTTTATAATCTTGTTTCAAAACAGACGCTATGGTTTTTTGAATTGTGTTTTCAACGTTGTAAAAAGGAATTATAATTGTAAATTTATTATTCATTTATTATTTCATTAAATTTATTAAATATTTCTTTTTTCTTTTCTTGCATAACGTCCACGAGTTCATCTCCCTTGAGGTTAAACCACGGCTCATGAACTGCTCCGATATTATTAGAAGTAATTGTTTTCAATCCTAACATTCTTGCCTCAACAACTACTCTAGACAAAGTTTCTGGTGTTTTTGGTAAGAATAATAAAGTACTGCATTTATTTAATTTATTTATAAATTGATTATAATTTTGATCCTTAATTAAAATAAAATCAAGTTTTTTGACTTTGCAATACTGAGCGGCGCCGGGTGTGTTTTTATGATCGATGTCTGAATCTAAAATCGCAATATTGTTTGTTTTACTATTTTTATTTATTAATTTTATATTCTTTAAAGTATCTAATGGCCATAAGTTACCACCTAAGCTAAAAACATTTTCAATACTAAGGTTTTTTTCTATAATTTCTTTATGAAAATTGCTCTGCGCGATGACCTTAAGGGCATTGGTGTAGAAATCTAAATGTACTATTTCGCTAGCTGGCGCTTTGAAATCTTTAAATAAGCCTGGATTTCTTGAAATTAAATATTTGTGATCATGTTCATAAATTACATAATTGCAATTATTCTGTATATATTCCTCGCAGTTTTTTGTAAGGTGAATAAAATTACTAATAATAAATAAATTATTTGTGTTCTTCTTAAGGAAATCTAAGCTGACCATATGACTCTGAATTCGTTCCACATCGACTTCTAAAATTTCGGTCAATAGAACACTATCACTAATTTCAGCACCTCCTAGAATATGTTCAATAAAATAATCAGAAATATAAATTATTTTTTTCATTTAAGCTAACTTATTCTACTGTAACTAAACTATCTTCTAATTCTTGTAACCATAAATCTAAATCTTTACTACTCTCAACAATATAATCTAAATACCTCTTACTGATATCGTCTTGATTCGGCCACTCTTCCTGCAACCACTTCGCTAATTTGTCGGCCTTCTTCTTGTTCGCATTATAGTGTTCCATAACTGAGCGCATCTTCATCTTGAAAGAGCCCTCCTTTGGAAAACACCACATTGAGTCAGCTACCAACACTTTATCCCAAACTGCCTCCTTTTGAATCGGCTTGATATCAAAGTCAATCTTCTGTGGTATGAACTTATTTTTTCCATCAACAGGCATTGTCAAAAAATCAACGTAACCTGACCACGCTGGGGCAATAATGGGAAGTCCTGCTTGGGCTGCATCAAATAAAGGAAGCCCAAAGCCTTCTCCGTGAGTTGTGGTAATAAATACCTTCACTCCATCATGGCGATAAAGAGCAGCCATTTCTTCTTCGGTCATATAACCGTGAAGGAGGTATACCTTACACTTTCTATCTTTATAATCTTCATGGTTTAGAAGTGGTTCTAGATTTCTTACACAAAAATCTCTATCAATCTCGCAGTTCTTTGCTTTGTTTGTCTTGAGAATAAGTCCAACATTTTCTCGATCAAAGTTTTCCTCAATAAACCACTTAACGAGATTTTCCAAATTCTTTCGCGGTCCCCATTGAGCTACTGCTAAAAAATTAAAGTCAGTTGTCAGATCTAAATTAAAGTCAGACTGCGGCTCTATGTCTTTTATCGGATAAGGTACAACCTCAATCGGAGTCTCATTCTTGAAATCCTTGATGATCTCGCCAGTTTGTTGGTTCTTGGCATCATATGAGGTATTGTCAAATGCGTATTTCGAAAATTCAGATGTTACCAATATTTTATCCATCAAGTTACATTTCTCGATCCATTCGCCGGCCATCTTTGTTGTCTCAATGCCGGCTGTAACACCAATATTAACCGGTGCTAGCTTTTCCCACTCTAGAGGAATAGTAACTTGGATAGAAATATCCGGTTGAGGCATCTGTTGTTGCTGTATTAAGAGGCCGGTCTTTTGGATGAGGGAATCTAGCCATGCTCTTTCTTCATCGTCATCAAAAATCCAGTTAGTAGCGCCCCAACTAGCTGAGATGAGATAAAGTTCGAACTCCTCTTCCCGGGGGCGTAAAGCTCTAAGAACGGTTCTAGTATGTTCTCCATAACCAGACTGTGTAAGTGCTGGCCCTCTAACTAAAACTTTCTTCATTATCCTACCTCCTCAAATGTCCAAGTCTTGTATCCCTTTCGCGTTTCCCAAGATCCATAGCGGTTGTGAATGTCCTCCAACAATTCAGGCCACCTCTTGATAAAATCTTCGAAGTTATAGTTCTTCATTACATGTTCTCGGCCTGCTTCTCCC
>Ga0080013_1003815_pt1 | contig 15385 bp, 22 predicted proteins | sample ETNvirenome_6_85_FD_69236 | JGI IMG/M metagenome (GOLD analysis project Ga0080013, IMG submission 69236) | Marine viral communities from the Pacific Ocean - ETNP_6_85 (SPADES assembly) (version 2) | ecosystem: Environmental > Aquatic > Marine > Oceanic | place: Pacific Ocean | collected 2013-06-19
ACATGACCCCCACACTGAATATACTGACGAACAGTTGAAGGAGATGTGCTGGGAAGGTAATTGCGATAAGCCTTGTAAGTATTGTAAAAGATGTTGCCGGAACGGATGTGAGAAGTGTGAAGAATAATGATAGATGGGACACCTTTACCCGTATATGGGCTAAGGGTAGGAATAATAAAGTAGTCATGCGTATTATGGCTAAGGTAGCCATACGTGGTTTGGAACCGACAGAGGAAAACTGTCGAGACTATTGGATGGGATATATAAGATATTATGTAGACGCATATACAGGTAAATCGTTCCATCTCAATCCACGAAAAAATAAACAAATAATGAAAAGATTAAAGAGGAGTAGAGAATATGCGAAAAGAAGACCAAAGAGTGGCAGAAAGCCACACCCTATGGGCAGACACCGTAATCAGAAGAACCGCAGACGTAGTAGCAGATAGTAATTGGTATCCCTTTGTTAAAAGTATAGAGGATATACTAAAGAGGCTACAGTTTTTTGAAGATTATGTTGAAAAGTTAGAGAATGATATAGGAGAAACACAAGGAATGATAAAGAATTTACGAAAGATATTAATAAAATTGGAGTTAGTAGATGACCGATTCATCCTCTAATAGTGAGAAAGAAGTTATAGCTGATATGGCTGGTGAACTTATCCATACCAAAATGGAAATGGCTAAGAAAGATACGCAAATGACCCATGTGCTACATATCGGAACCTTTCATATGGAGATTATTCCTGATAAAAATATAAACATCAGGGAAATGTTCAATGAGATTCTAGATAAGCTGACAAAAAAGTATGGGGATAAACTATTAGAAGCAAGCACTCACTCGATAGGAGAGAAACCTGATGGGAGACACTACGGATGAGATTTGACTACTTAGGTGTATGCTCTTTATGTTCTACAAAGATAGTGGAACACACAAAGAGTTGGAAACATACTACCTCTGTTATAAGAGGAAAGGGTAAATGGCTATGTGGTGGATGTTTGGTAGATATAATGCCTGACTGCACTACTGCTACCGAAGAGCGTAATAAAGTAATGAAAAAAATAAAGAGAAAGGATACCACAAAGAAATATGGAGTGGTAACAGACCCTATCACTGGGAAATTAGTAAAGATAGGAGAAGAGCGAAAGCTTTAAATACATACCTGATATTGGTATGATAACCGAAAGGTGAAACAATGGCAGAAGAAGCACAAGAAGAACGAAAGAAAACTGACCTACAGTTAGTTGCAGGATTGTTCCGCAACACAGATAAGAACGGAAACATATACTACACAGGCAAGTCCGAGAGTGGCGATGAGTATGTTATGTTTCGCAACACATATTGGAAAGAAGGCGCAAGTAAGCCATACTTCCGTGTGATGCAACGAGTAGAAAAGAAAGCCTCAACAGTGGAGGATTAGAATGGGACATCCTTTAGAGGAACTCCTCGATAGTTGGATGGAGATGATGGAAAGTATGCCGCAGAATCGTATGCTTAGACCTATGATGGAACGCTCTTCTATAGGAGACTGGGAAGATAGGAATGGCGAGATAGCTGTTACCTTAGATATGCCCGGAATCCAGAAGAAAGATATAGAGTTGACCGTTGATAAGCATATGATAAAGGTTAAGGCTAAGACCGAAGACAGGGACTACTCTTTCAATAAAGATATGAGTATGGAACTTAACCCTGATAAAGTCAAAGCTAACTTTAATAACGGTGTTCTAGACGTAACCATCCAGAAAGCTGAAGAGAGTAAAGGTAAGCAGATAGCAATTAAATGAGCTATAGTGACTGGATACAGTCAACTAAGAGCCAGAGAGTGTGGTTAGAAGACTCTATGACGGCTCTATGCCAATTTGCTTTTATCGCCCCTATCCATAGAGTTAAACATTGGGATAGGAATACAGGTAGGCGAGTAAAGTGTTGGGCGGCTGAGAGTGGATGCTCTTTTTGTAAGAGTGGATTACCTAAGCTAAATGAATTTACTTACGGTATATACATTAGCGGTGAGAAAGAGATAAAGTATCTTACTGCTACAATAGCTGCTCACACTATCTTCCAAAAAACCTTCTCGCAACAGATAGATGAGAAGGTTAATCCTACTGATATTGTTTTTGAAATAAAACGATGTAAGATAAAAACTTCCTATGGCCGTATGGTTAATGGATATGAACTGAATAACACAGACATACCCCAATTCGTAGGAGAGAAATTTAGACCAAGTCTATATAACTCTGAAGAACAGGAGTGGAGATGGGTTGTTCCTGAAGAGATAGTAGATTTCCTTAAAGATAAACAGGGAGACCCTACTACTCTTATAGACTTATTCTTACTACTAAGGGATACCTTTAGCGGTATGAAAGAGAAAGACCTTAAAGCTTACGCTGTGAGACTTGTTGATAACAACGTTATCACGCTAAGAAATGCACGGGAGAAATGGTTATGACCATAACTGAATGGTTATTATTCTTCGCAGTGATAGATGGGCCGTTGATTGGTATGATATACCTAATATGGAAAAAAATAAAAAATGAAATTAAATAAATATATATACAGTAAAATGTTAGAAGTAGAATACGAAGCGTTGCCTTGGAAAGAAGAAGACATAGAACAGTGGATAATAGACTGGTATATGGACACCTTTCAAGAAGTAGGGTGTGATGGAGAGGTTCCTAAACCTCGTGGCCCTCCTATGTGGTTAGCTGGGCCTCGCTGGTATGACAGACGCAAGAGAATTATAGCAGAGGCTAAGGAAGCAGAAGAGAAGGTAGAGAAAGAGAAGGTAGAGAAAGAGAAGGCAAAAGAAAATGAAGTATGAAGTATATGATTTAACGAGATATTTTAAGAACGTTAAAAATAAAGATGGAAGTCTTAACCCTATCCTAGGAGAAGACGAACTAGCCCTTACATCATGTCTATCCTATCTGTTAGAAGATACTAACTTTGTTATAAAGGCATACTCGGGAACAGGTAAGACCGTTATAATGGATGCTATTTTTGGTTTATTACCAAGAGAATTTTATCATGTGATGGAACATTTATCAGAAACCGCAGTATGGTATGACGCTGAGAAGATAAACCGTGCGCGCTTTATAGCTATACCAGAGGCACAAAAGTTACCTGAGCCTGTGATGGAAGTAGTGAAGACATGGGGTGATAAGAGAACCGCCCAGCGTAAGAGAACAGATGTAACCATAGGTGGTACCGTTGAACAAAAGTTATATCCTAAGTATGTTTTTATGTGTGTAGCTATAGAAAACACTAAAGGGGCTTCATACTTTGACGCTGAATTAGAACGTCGCTGTATGATAATGCATACTAACCCCACAGTTAAACAGACAGAGCGAGTTATTAAGCATAAACTAATGGACGCAGCAGTTCCTAAGTCTTACCTTGCTACTATGACAGACGAAGAGATAGAAGGTTTAAGAAAACATATACTTCAAGCTGTAATTGCGAGAGATGAGGAAGGAGCAGTAGAGATAAAGAACCCCTGTGCGCCCTTTCTTTATGAGGCAATACCTAATGTATTCCCTGTTTCTCGGTCAAAGGTACATTACTTATTAAGGCTTATAAACGCTGTGGCTAGGTTTTACCCAGACGAAATACTTAGGGTTGATAAAGACGGAGTCCAATATGGGTTAGTTACGCCGAAGCATAACTGGCTTGGACTAAGAATTTATTTAAATTCCTTTGTATCAGAATGTCTCCATATGCCTAGCCATGGTACCGATATACTTAAATTATTTCCTTCTACTGGGTTAGACCGTTTCGGTTTTGCAGATGGAGATACTATACGTATGTCTAGCAGTGAGATTAAGAAAGCTGCAAAGTCCGTCGGACTACCCTTTACCAAATTAGACCCTATCCTTATGGGATTAGTAATGACAGGGTTCTTAGAAATGGATGAAGATAAGGGTAAAAAATTATATTACAAGAGTCCTCTGATAGAGGAACCTGTAGCAAAGATAAACTGGAGTGATTTAGTTGAAGAAACAAAAAAGTTTATGGCAAAAAACTGGCCTTCCGTGGCTAGCGAATACATTGGTCGCTTTTGTAGCGATATTGAAATTGTTGACCCGTTTACTGGGGACAACCTTAGGCTGGGTGAGAGAGCAAAGAGAGTAGTGGATGTTGAACCAAAAGCTACTGAACCTTTTAAGACATATAAGGACTCGCAGATAAAAGACTTCGAGGCCTTTATGTTAAATGCTGAAGGAGACTATAATGAAAAAGAAATCAAAAGAATTAAAGCCCACTATAAGAAGGGCTAGACTACCTAAAAGAGGAGAGCAGCTCGCTGTAGTAAGAGAAATGAGTGGAGGCTCTCGTATGTTAGCCATGTGTAATGATGGTTTCATGCGAATGGTAAGGATAGGTGGAAAATTTAAAAGACGTATGTGGTGTAGAGAGAACGACCTTATCATTATAAAACCTTGGGTAGTTCAGAGTGAAGGGAAGTGTGACCTAGTATATAGGTATCTTCCCGCAGAAAGAAATTGGTTGAAGAGAAACAATAAGATACCAGAGGAGTTAGATATATGGTAGAAGGATGGGAAGCGACCTACACACAATTTACTAGAGATACTGCACAGTATCCTAGCGATGTAGAGATGGAATACCTAATGATAGGTTTAGCAAATGAAGTAGGAGAGGTGTTGGGAAAATATAAGAAACACCTGAGAGGAGATACGATGGTCTTACAAGACTTTCGAGATGGTTTAATAGATGAGTTAGGAGATGTTATGTGGTACTTCGCACGTATATGTGATACACTAGATATTAAGATGTATGAAGTAATGGAAAGAAACGTTAAGAAGCTTACACGCCGATTAAACGAAGGAACCATAAAGGGAGAAGGAGACACGAGATGAAGTGTATATATTGTAATATAGAAAGAGAAGAATCATACTTAGGAGGAGGTTTACGTATGTATAAATGCCCTAAGTGTGGTAGTAGAATGGAAGTAAACAATGTTGATGGGAGTTGGACTGAAGAATGAAAATACCTCTTATAGCTACTATCAATCATAGAACTATTGACCTTAGAAATAAAAAACTTAAGGTTAAAATATACAGGAACAGCGATACAGAAGCTGTGAGAAGCCCTTATACCCCTTATTATTATATAGAATCTCCTAAAGGTGAGACCTATAATACGATTGCTAGTGATAAACAGGTTAAACTCACTAAGCATACTTATCTTCCTATGAAGGACACAGTGCCTCCACAGGCGCTCTATGATGGTGGAAGAGAAGCCCTACTTGAGCGACTCTTAATCGAACACCCTGACTTTTTCAAGGCCTATCCAAATACAGATGACTTGAAAACGCTCGTCTTCGATATAGAAACGCACTCACCCGACGGAGGATTTCCCTTTGGGGAAAAGTATCCCGTCGTAGCTATAGGGATAGTAACTTCCACTGGAGAGCGAGATGTTCTCCTATGGGATGGTAAAGATGATAGAAAGGTATTACTAGACTTCGCAGCTTATATAGATAAATATGACCCTGACATAGTAGTGGGATGGAACTTAGTAGGTTATGATATACCTCAGATACTTCACAGGGCTAGACATCATGGACTTAAAGGGTATAAGAAGATACTTAACAGAGATAATTCTGATTGGGGTTGGGAAATTCCTAAAGACCAGAAAGATTTAAAGATGAATGCTGGTGGTAGGATTATTCTAGACTTACTCAGATGGGCTAGGTTAGACTACTCTTTATCAGGTATACCACGAGGACTGAAGAGCGTATCTAAGGCCTTTGGTTTAGAACCTATAGAGTTATCCTTTGATGGTAAGGTATTATTAGACTACTCTATGGATGAGATTAACGACTATGTATTATCTGATGTTGACTGTACAATGTTCATGTATAACCACTACTTTCCTCAGATACAGTATATTGCTGAGACATTAGGGACACCATTGGCAACATATGTCAATGCTCCAACCAGTTATATTACTAAAATTTTACAAGGACGAGCTTTATTTGAGCAAGATATATTAACGTTAGATAACAACAAAGAGCGCCACCCTGAGATATATAAAGCTGATAAAGGGAACTATCAAGCGGCCCACATAGAGTTATATCAGCCGGGATTTCACGCTAGGAACATAAAGGTGGACTTCAGTGCTTTCTATCCCTCTATCTCAATGGCGCTTAATCTAGGGCCTGATACCACAAAGATAGTAGGTTACGGCGAGTATAGTGAGAAGTTAGAAATGATAGATGATATACTTTACGTCCCTGATAACAAGGTAGGTAAAAGACTGATGGTTAAAATAGACAACTCCCAGAAGAGCTGCCTATATAAGATGTGTGCTGAATTTAAAGAAATGCGAAAGCCTTATAAACTTGGCACGTCGAAAGAGGATAAGAGCAGGTCTGACGCTCTAAAGATAATGGTAAATACTTTCTATGGAGCTAACGCAAATCCTTATATTAGTTACGGCGATATGGGCGCTGGTATCACTATTACATCAGTGGCACGCTGGTTACTTCTCTCAGCAGTATCAATCATCAAAGGGAGATATGGCGAAAGTTCTGTCGTATATGTACATACGGACGGGATTAATTGTAATGTTGACATTGATGTTGAGTGGTTGGTGAGAAGATTACGTCTACTACTAACCCATACAATACCCAAATGTGAGCCTGACCATATAGCTATGGACAAAGATTACTTCAAGGAAGGAGTATGGCTACAAGTAGGTAACTATGTATTGCGTAACGAAGATGGAAGTCTTACACGGCACGGCAGTACCTTTAAAGCTACCTCAAGGTCTAAGTTTTATTTAAAGGTTTTAGAAAAGATAACTGAAGGAAGACTTAATAATACAATCACTCAATCCTTTATAGATGGAGTTTATGATTTAAAAGAATACGAACTATCTGACTTTGTTATGAGAAAGGGTATGGGACGTAGTAAAGACGCATATAAATCACAGACAGATTTAATATTAAAACTAATTGAACAAGGAGAAGGAATAGGAATAGAGCCTACAGAAGGTACTACATATTTCTATGTTAAAACAAAAGATGGATACAGGTTGGAAACCCTTGTAAAAAATATAGATGAAATAGATATGAGATACTATTGGGATACTATTAGTGGCCTTTTACAAAAGTTTGATTTAACTGGATGGGTTAAGAGGCGCCCTCCTATCACTCTATTAGATAAAAAACAAAGAGATTTAATGGAGTGGATATAATGGGGCAATCTTTATATAGGCGTGTGGTTGATTATATAGATAGGCTCGGTGTCTACATCGGTATGTACGGCATCTGTGGCCTAATAAAGAAGATGATAAAATGGATGAAAAGGACACTGGAAAGTTGGCTTCGTTTCTTAAAGATGCGGAAGTCAAAATTGTATGGCGAGAAGAAGGAAAGACAAAGGTTGGAAGAGGACTGATAAAGAATGACGACGAAAATTTTGTATACCTCACTGGCGAAAAAGGGACGGTTATTGTTAATAAAACGGATATCGTCGCTATCAAGCAATGAGGTGAGATGATGAGAGTAATGCCAATCTCAGATAGCCCGTGGGCTCCCACTGGCTTTGGTACTAATACCAAAAATATAGCTTGTATTTTAGCGGCAGAAGGACATATAGTAGGATATGGTGGATGTCAAAATCCAAAACACGACCCTAATTATGAAGTGCCGTGGCCCCTTGGTCAAGAAGAGAAAAAGGTATCTATGGAGTTACTTCCAATGATGCATATGGGTCAAGAAAAATTTGGAGAAAAGTCCTTTGATACTTGGGAAAAGAATTTTAAACCCGATGTCTGTCTAACTCATTTAGATATACAAATGTTTTCATGGTTAGTTCAAAGGAAAATACCTTCTCATGCTAACATTCCGTTGCGTGAGGAAAACAAATGGCTGACTACTAAACAAAGAGACACCATGTTTAAGAAAATGTGGAGAGATATAGTTAAAGGGCCAAAATGGAAAATAGCTTCTATTATACCTATAGATGGTCAACCCTCTATACCTCATTGGGCGGATGTGTTAAGAGAAGTAGATTATCCCATCGCTATGTCTCGCTACGGTGAAGAAGTAATGAAAGAAGATTTCGAGGCTCTAGGAGCTGGTTGGTTTGATAGATTAACTACCATTCCTCATGGTGTGGACTGTAACCTATTTAAACCATTACATAACCTCCCAAAACCTGATAACGCTTTTATAGTAGGTTGTGTAGCTCGTAATCAACATCGAAAAAATATCCCTCGTTTACTGAAATCGTTTAAACATTTTGTTGAAAAGGATAAATTAACCCCAAAAGATGCACGACTAATGCTGCATATGGACTGGAATGATTACATGGGTTGGAATATAGAGTATATGGCTGATTACTATAACTTAACTGACTATCTAATACCTCCTATGATGGGTAAATTAGATGAAGGTGGGGGAGTATCCGAAGAGAAAATGGTAGAGATATATAATACTATGGATGTCTTTGCGCTTCCTACGGCAGGAGAAGGTTTTGGTATTCCTACATTAGAAGCCATGGCTTGTGGTATACCTGTAATCATTACTAATTATACTTCTAGCTATGAACTGATAGGGGCAGAACACCCTGATGATGATATTCCTTTATTTCCTCTAGGCCGTAACGCTGAGAATGGAAGAGACCATCTGATAGATGAAGACTGGTCTGATAGGGGGTGTCTAGTACCATATAAAGATATGTGGTGGGACACACCTCAAAGAGCGGCCCCTCAACGTGCTATTGTTTCAGAGCCCGCTATGGCAGAAGCTATGTCTGTATATTACCATGACCGTAAAAAGGTATTAGAACATGGTAAAAATGCTAGGAAATATGCAGTAGAACATTATGATTGGAATGGAGTTATAGCTCAAAAATGGATTAATTTATTCCAAAAAATACAGAGAGAGGGAAATTTTAAATGAACTTAGTATTCAATATGGATGGTGTTATATGTTCTCCTCATGAGAATCCTAGCAACTGTAGACCTATAGAAAATATAATAGAATTTATGCAGTGGTTAAAAACAAATAATCACCATATCACTATATGGTGTGAGAGAGAATTAACAGCAGAAAATAAATATGTCACAGAACAATGGTTAGCTTTAGAACAAATACCTTATGATAGATTATTGTTCGATAAACCCCGTGAACCTGTGCATGTAATTGACCCTCCTTCACATGCTAAATATTATTTGCATAGTGGAGATAATGATATAGTGTCCATGCTTTTCGGAGAATGGATAGACCAAGCAAGAGCAGAATATAGGAGAGAAATGAAAAATGAAATCAAGAAATGAAGCAGGAATAGGAGCGGTTGGACCGCTAGTAAAAGTCACATGGAATGATGCGGCAGCACAGATTAAGGTATTCAGAATAAATGCCTTAGACCCAACAGAACATCTAGCAGTATGCGAAACTATTGGGGAACTGATAGTCGATGACCCAAAGGCTTTAATACTACTACAGCACTGGTCTGATACAGATGGTATCGACATATTGGCAATCCCTAAAGATTGGTGTCAGAATATTGAAATATTACAGGAAGTGAAAGAAGATAAATGTATTTTAGAGAGTTCGGAATCCCAGCAAGAATCGCAAGATGCTACGAAGTAGAAGACCTCAACAAACAAATAAAGAAGTATAACGGTAAAAAGAACTGTTATACTAGCGTATATGTTTTTGATGACCTTCAAGACAAAGCATCAGGAAAAACAAACTATGAATCAGCAATGGTTAATACTATATGGTTCGATTTTGACCATAACAAAGATGTTGATAAGTGTTTAAAAGATGTGCGTAAATTTATACGTCGTTTCTGTAATCCTCTAAAGATAACCCCACGTATATATTTAACAGGGGGGAAGGGGTTTCAGATGAATATAGATTTTCATTCGTCTGTCGATTTACCTGCACATTTAAAGCGCAAGGCTATACAGGAATATCTAAAACACCTCAAGAAAAAATATTATCTCAATACCTTAGATGATATATGTATTAATAACAGTGTGTCCTGTATGCGGCGTATAGTAAACACGGCTTATATATCAAAGATAGAAGGAACTCCCACGGGTGTATGGTGCACCCAATTTACAGTGGATGCTATCATGTCTAACAATATAGCGGCTATTTATGCAATGGCTATGGAAGATAATGGAGGAGTTCTTCCTCCAGTTAAAAGTAAGAAAGCACAACGAAACTTTGTAGAATTTGTATGTGATATGCTGGATATAAAACATACAGTTTCTTATGGAATAGATTACCTACTAAATAAAATAGAAGAGAACGTAGGCTCTATTAGTCTAGTCCCTACTAAGAGTAGTGAATATATAATGCCCCCTAGAGAGTGCGTATTAAAGCTAATAGAGCGTAATATAAAGCGTGGACATAGCTCCCACGAAGAGAATAACATTATAGCAATGGAACTTATTAACGCTGGATGGAGAGATAGAGATATTTCTTTTGTATTCAGAAGTGTGTATGATGAGGATGCCGGAGACTGGGGTTGGTATGAGAATGATATCAATAAAGCAGGGCATCATATTATAGCATTAAGGGCGAAAGCTATAAATAGGTATTCAAAGGATAAGCTAATAGCAATGGGCGTCTGCGATAAAAAATGCAGGTGTTCATAGGAGAGAAAAAATGGCGACAGTAAAGCAAATGGACAAAAGAATAGCAAAGATGGAAGACTGGCTGAAAGGATTTGAAAAGAGTACAGGTGCAACAACCACTATGGACAATATGAATTGGTTAGTGGGACAGTTGAGGGCTCTAGGCGGAAGGATGCAGGAAATGGAACAGCAGATGCAAATGATGGACCAACAGTTGGGCCAGAATCATCAAGCCGTAGACCAATTCCTAAATGAGAACGACCTCGTAATGGACTGGAAAATCTTCATAGAAGAAAAACAAAAGGAGGCAGAAAATGCCGTTCAAGAGTCAGAGACAAAGAAAATGGATGTACAAGAACAAGCCAAAGATGGCGAAGAAGTGGGAAGCGGAGACCCCGAAGGGGACGAAGCTACCGACGAAAGTTAAGAGTAGTAAAAATGGCCAAAGACAAAAAAGAAAAAGCCGAAGAAAAGGAAGTAAGTAAGGAAGAAGTTCTAGAAGAAATACTAGAAGAGACTCCTGAAGCCGAAGTAGTGGGGGAAGAGACATCTGATATACAAAATATTGGTGGAGCTCTTTATAGAGTAGTTGTGGACGACGACGGTACACACTACGTACCTCTCTGATGGTTTTATTCCTATTATCTTCTCGAGCCACTTGTTGTAGCAAGTGCAATAAATTAAAAGACTTATGTAAATGCGCCAAGCGCGTATTAGTAGATTACAAATGAAACATAAGGAATGGATATTAAAGGAAGATACTACGTCGAGCTGAGATATGGATATTAAAGGAAGATACTACGTCGAGCTGAGATATGGATATTATGTTGAAGCGGAAGGGAATGAAGACGCTAAGGAGAAGGTGAGAAAATTATTACCCTCCACTGGTATGTTCGCTCCTTATAAACTCACCCCTACAGTGCAAGGAAATGATATATATAGTATATATACCCCTGTCGTGACAGAAGGAGAAAAGAAAGAATGGGAAAGAAAAAAATTAAATTGGAAGGGGTAACCCTATTAGCTACATGTGCCTTATGGGGTGATGTAGAAAAGAAAGCTACAGAACATCATAAAAAATTTATAAGAGCTTTAGATGTATGCAAAGAGTATTGTGAATTTGAAGATATAAAGGTTTTAAGTGATAGACCTATAAAAGGATGTAAGACTACACACATACCTAAAATTAAAAATCGTCAAGAGTTAAGTAAGTTTATGATAAAAGAATACTATAAACATGTAGATAAGGGAACCCATATGTTAACCGTTCAGGCAGACGGTTTTGTTTTAAACCCTGATGCTTGGACAAATGATTATCTTAAATATGATTGGGTATCTGCTCCTTCTCCGTGGGAAGAGTATTCCTGTGTTAATGGAGGATTTGCTTTAAGAAGTGTAGAATTAATGAAGCATGTAGCCACACATAAACACGACTGGTATCATCCTGAAGACTTTGTTATTACAATAGAAAGAAAGGAGGAACTAGAAGAAGCAGGATTCAAATTTGCCCCACGTGAATTAGCAGAAAAATTTAGTCGTGAGAAAAATGCTAGATATAATGAAGCATGGGAGGGAGAGTTTGGTTTTCATGATATAACTAAAACAGATATATCTAAATGGAAAGCTCCTGATTTTTTTAGATTAGATTGGGAAGAATGGACTCAGCAAATGCAAGCCCCCAATAAGAAACAACATCCTTATCCTCCAGTACGAGAGGCCCATGTATATGACTGAAGACTCTTTATTAAAGAGCTATATTAAGCTCTATATGTCAACCGCAGACACAACCTTTAAATAGCGAGTTGTGTTATTACTGTGTAACCAAAAGCCTGCGGGCGAAATAGATAAAAAAGAGGAATGATGTAATGATAGAAAGTGTTGAACATATAAAGGGCGAGTTGTCGAGCGCCTATAATCAAGATGGATGGACTCTAAATGCCCTCCACAATAAATTGGCTAGAGCAGAAGAAAAGCGAGTAGTTATTACTGGAGGAGCTGGTTTTATAGGCCATCACTTAGTAGAGCATATACTCAAGAATACCAATTGGTTTATAACAATATTAGATAGATTAAATTATGCAAGCCAAGGGTTTGATAGATTAAAGGACGTCAACTGCTACAATGATGAACGTATAGTTCTTCTGACAGCAGATTTCACTAGACCTATTACAGAGGGCTTGGCTAAAGAAATAGGAGAGGTTGACTACATCCTTCATTTAGGAGCTGAGACTCATGTGGATAATAGCATTGAAAACCCAGAACCATTTGTAATGAGTAATGTGGTTGGTACCATGCGACTCTTAGATTTTGCTAGGACTTTACCTAAACTAGAGCGCTTTCTTTATTTTAGTACCGACGAAGTTTTCGGTCCAGCCCCAGAAGGTACAGCATATAAAGAATGGGATAGATACGATAGTGGGAACCCATACAGTGCAGCTAAAGCTGGAGGAGAAGAACTAGCGCTGGCTTATGCCAATACTTATGGTGTGCCAGTTTTAATTACACACACAATGAACGTGTTCGGGGAAAGACAACACCCCGAAAAATTTATACCAAAGATTATAAACGCCGTAAGAAACGAAGAGACAATAAAGATACACTCCAATAAAGATAAAACAAAAGCAGGAAGTCGCTACTGGATTCATGCTAGGAATGTAGCAGAAGCTGTCTTATTCTTACTTAGTAGAGGTGAGAATAGAGATAAGTATAATATAGTAGGAGAGGTTGAAGTAGATAATCTCGAGATGGCCCAAGCAGTTGCTGAGATTCTGGGGAAAGAACTAAAATATGAAATGGTAGACTTTCACAGCAGTAGGCCGGGACATGACCTGCGTTATGCTTTAGATGGAACTAAGATGAGCAACATGGGGTGGGACTTACCTATCGACTTCAAAAAGAGTTTAAAAAACACTGTTGAATGGTCTTTAGAGAATAAAGAATGGTTGGAGGCAAAATGTTGACAAGTATGGTAATGGAGAAAAGCTTTAAGTAGTCTCTCGTACTAGGATAGTAAACCGCAAAAGGAGTGGTCACATGTTCAAGAATGAAGTAGCAGAGTTCATATATAAAAGAACGTATTCGCGTTGGTTAGAAGAAGAGGGGCGCCGAGAAGATTGGCCTGAAACTATAGAAAGATTTATTAGTTTTTTAATTTCAAAAAGAAAGGACATCCCTGAGAAAACCATTAATAAAATACGCAAGTATATGCTAGAGTTTGCCGTAATGCCCTCCATGAGATTTTTATGGGCTGCTGGCCCAGCTGCTGAGTTTGATAATACATGTATATATAACTGCGCCTTTGCTAAGATAAATACCGTTGAAGCTTTTGCCGAGTGTCTTTACATCCTCATGTGTGGGACTGGTTTTGGTTTTTCAGTAGAGCAGGAAGAAGTGGATAAACTACCGGTAATACCGGAGATTAAATCGGGGCACGGCATAGAAAAAATACCTATCTTTGATTCCAAGGCTGGCTGGGCAGACTCTGTAAAGATGCTCATGCAAAATCTTTATGACGGACAGAACATACATTTTGATTATTCTCAAATTAGACCAGAGGGCGCGCGCCTTAGAACCATGGGTGGCCGCGCATCAGGACCGCAACCTCTAATCAAGTTACATGATTTCATTCGTGAGACCATGCATAACGCTCAAGGTCGAAAGCTCACCACACTCGAAGCTCATGATATTTGTAATCAGATTGCGGAAATTGTAGTAGTGGGTGGAGTTCGTCGCAGCTCACAAATCTCTCTGAGTGACCTTGACGACAAAGAAATGCGACAGGCAAAGGAGTGGCCTTTCCCAATTAAGCGCTCAATGGCTAACAACAGCGCTATATTCAGGGAGAAGCCCTCCGCTGCTCAATTCCTCAAAGAATGGGCAGCATTAGCTCTATCAGGCACAGGGGAAAGGGGCATCTTTAATCTCAACTCTGCACAGGAGAAAGCTCCATCTCGCAGGTATGCTCCATTAATCCAAGGCACTAACCCTTGTGGCGAAATAATGCTTAGGGATATGGAGTTCTGCAATTTATCGGAAGTCGTAATAAGGCCCGACGATGACCTAGATAGCCTGTTGGATAAGGTTGAGACGGCTACATGGCTCGGGCTTATACAGAGCACGTTCACATATTTCCCTTACCTGAGAAAAGAGTGGAAAAAGAACTGTGACGTAGAACGGCTTCTAGGCGTCAGTTTGACCGGTCAGATGGATAACCCTGCGGTAATGAACTTCGAGGCCTTAAAAGCGCTTAAATCGCGTGTTATTCGCATTTCTCGCAAAGCTTCTAAGATACTTGGTGTCAATATGCCTACGGCAACCACCTGTGTCAAGCCCTCAGGTACAGTTTCGCAGCTCGTCGATTCTGCCTCAGGGGTGCACCCGCGCTGGTCTAAATACTATATCAGGCGATACCGAATCTCAGGAGGAGACCCTCTGTTCGCTATGCTTAAAGATACAGGTATCCCACATCATCCCGAAGCTGGTCAAACTAGGAAGAACGCTTCTACATGGGTTCTGGAGTTCCCTATCAAGTCGCCCGACGATTGTTTAACACGGCACGACCTGACTGCTATCCAACAACTCAAACATTACAAAAACTTACAACATAACTGGTGTGAACATAACGCCAGTATGACAGTATATGTGCAGGATGAAGAGTGGTTCGAGGTAGGCAACTGGGTCTATAAGAACTGGGATATCATTAACGGTGTGTCGTTCCTGCCCGCTAACGGTGGAGTCTATGAGCTTGCACCGTATGAAGAG
>Ga0080013_1003816_pt1 | contig 15382 bp, 27 predicted proteins | sample ETNvirenome_6_85_FD_69236 | JGI IMG/M metagenome (GOLD analysis project Ga0080013, IMG submission 69236) | Marine viral communities from the Pacific Ocean - ETNP_6_85 (SPADES assembly) (version 2) | ecosystem: Environmental > Aquatic > Marine > Oceanic | place: Pacific Ocean | collected 2013-06-19
AACAAGTAACTCGGATCTGGACAGAGAGATGTTAGTTCAATTAACCTCTTTTATTATGGAAACAACACCGGACCAAGGACTTTTTTCAACTAAACATTAGGTGTATCATATAGGGATGGCAACACCCCCTAAAGATACAAGCTTATCTTCGGCGTTTTGGCACGCGATAGACCAACCCTTGGAGAACATGGCAACTACTTTTCAGGCTCTCGGCATGGAAGAGTGGGAAACCTTTATGCGTGATCTTGTCGAAGAACCAGAGAACTACGAGGCAGCAGCTGGAAGATTTATAAACGCCCAGGGTAAAGGGTTTAACTGGGAGTATTTCCCCAGAGCTATTTTTGAACAAGCGGGACAAATTGCTGGTTCCATATTAGCCAGAGGTGGGGGCGCAGCGCTTGGAGCTGCCGTAACAGTGAATCCTGTTGGAGCTGCCGCGGGTGCTTTGTTAGGTCCTGCTTTATTTGAAGCCATACAGATTGCTGGTCCAGTTGCGTTGGAAAGAGCCAGGAACAATGATCGAGAAGAACCGAACTGGGAGGATTGGAAAGGTGCAATGGGGGCTTCTGCTTTTAGTGGAGCACTCAACGCCTTTGGCATCAGAAATGTAGGCGTTCTCAATAGCACAGCTAAACAAATTGGCAAGGCCGGATTAACTGAAGGCGTAACTGAAGGACTCCAAGGATTTACAGAACAAGTTGGTGGCAGTGCATTAACGAAAGCTGGGCTTCAGGTTGATCCAAAAGCAGCGGTTGGCGAAGGTTTTTTGGGTGCTGGTGCGGGTGGAGGCACACAAGTTGGTGCATCAATAATCCAACAAGCAGGGCAGACTATCCCAGAAGGAGCTCTCTATTCTAATCCGTTTACGAAACTCTTTGGCAAGAAGAAAGAAGAAGTGACAGAAGAACCTCCAACAGCTCCTCTTCAAATAGAGGACCAACGCCCACAGGAAGAAATATCCTTGGATCAAATGTTCGGTGAGCTAGAGGCTGAGGCGCAAAGAGATACTCCTACGTTAAGAAAATACCTGGAGCCAATGAATATTAGAAGTTTAATTCTTAATCTTGGTGACATGAATGGAGTAGAAACAAAAATAGCTTATGAAAATCTTGCTAAAAGAATAGAGGCAAAATTTGAAGAGAAGAACGTTCCCCAGGAACACAGACCACTTATATTGGCAGAAACTCTAAGTGATATAAAAAATGAAATGCACATGTATATAGAATCGGATGATACACGAATTGGAGTTCGACGCGGCCCTGGGGCGAGGTTTAATTTAGAAAAAGTTGACAACAATGTAGATACTAAAATAGCTCAATACAATCAAACAGGTGAACCTGCTGCGGAGCTTCCTGATCGTCTTAAACCAGATAAGTTCACGCGCCCTTTATATAACGCACCTCAGTTTACCAGTGATTCCCCCGCGTCTGGTAGTATAGGATATACAGAGGAAACCAAGGGGCTTCCGATCGGAAGCGTTCAACGAGTTGTCTCGGATCCTACTGTTGGTTTTATGATAGGGGAACCAAATAAGTTAGGTTTTTATCCGGATAAAATAGATCCGCAAACCGGAGGCTATAGTGTTCTTAGACGACATTTAACAACAATAAAAAAAGATTTAACCTCCCGTTATGGTGTACAAGGGCTTATAAACCCAGGGAATCCATGGAAACTTTTTCTGGGACTGGGCCTAGAACAAAACAGAAATGGTTTTCCTGTGCCTAGAAAAAAACTAAAACCAATAAACAAAAAAATTGCTAACCAAGCTATTTCTTCAGGTGTCGCGGAACGTCTTCTTGATCTCAAAGCACAGGGGGAGCCGGTCCTGGTAGCAGAACTAATTCAAATTCTCGACGACTATTATTCTCGTTTTAATACAACTCTTCTTTTTGACAACCAGGACGATTATTTTTACAAGCAGTCTGGAGAGGGAAGAGAAACGGCCATATCAGCTGATGAATCACAAATTAAAAAAGAGTTTTTAGCTAAAAAACAATTACAATTTGAGAAAGAGGAGATTGAAAAGTCTGAGGTTTTACCAGAAGGCTATGATCCAGGTGCTGCAAATGCGCCAAGGGACCCTCTTCCAAACGGCGAAGATCGTTTCTGGAACGAATATGAGGACGTAGTTTTACCAAAAGTAGCCGAGCGCCTTGAAAAAGCAGAGGCTCTGTTCCCTGCGATGGTTCCCTTTTTAGCCCCCAAAGACCCTGCTTACAATGCCTGGGAAAACATGGATCAAACCGTGCACATAGATACACAGCTTCAAAAATACAGTGATAATAATTTCAGTAAAGAAAGAATTGGGGACAAATGGGGAGGTTATTATTTAGAACCAGCGTCCAGTGAAATTGGTCCTGGCAGTTTCCTTGAGATGTGGGCGGCTTTTCATCCCAGGCTTGATGCGGCAAGTGAAAATGCTTATGGTCTAGACCTAGACCTTAGAAAAGACCATTCTTTAGAATACGACAGAAGCGGTCCTAGTCACTCCCTGGTGCCTGGCACCTACGGGTGGACAAGAGGTTTGCTGATGTCCCATGAGCCAGGTGCGTTGGGCTATGGTTTTTGGGAAATGCAACAGGATATATACAGACAAGGGGATCCTAAAGGTCCCAGGCCATGGAGAAAACTAAGGTTCCGTTCGGAAGTAGCTGAAACAGAGCTTACTCCTGGTGAAAAAACTTTACAAAGAAAGCTGGATGCAATAGACAACGCCATAGAAGCCTACGTCTCCGCTCAAGAATCATCGCTTGACGAAAACGCACTCGCGTTAGTTGCTCCATTTATGCCTTTAGAAAAAGACACAGGGAGAACTGGAGAGTTTTCTTCTACGCAAGACTACCCCATAAGCCCACAGCAGTTCCCGCGCTATGCTATCAAAGGGGGAATCCCTTCGCGGGATAACGGTCAGCTGCGGGAGTTGTTTAGGCGCGCGCCTGAAACCAGGATAGAGGATGCTGCTGATGCTTTTTTTGACCCTCTTCCAGAACAAGGACAGGATCTAACATCGGGAGGACCTTTTATACGTACCTTTGTGCTAAAGAATATGCTTCCCCATCTAAGATACGGAGAGATGATAGAACCAGGAGCGCCAGCAACACTTAACAAATACCCGTTAGGGAGAAAAGCGTTTAAAGATGTTGGAGCTGCACAAAAAGAGCTAGAGAGAACTGCTAAGGGAAAAGCTGAAGATATTTTTTATGATTGGTTGTTGGAAGCACAGCCTTTTAGAAGTTTGGGAAGGGTTTTGTCTTCCCGGGATGCAAAAAACATAATTATAGACAGCGAAATAAGGGGCGAGATTGAGTATTGGGAACCCAGCTTTGGTTCTTTTTTCAACCAGGTAGAGCTAACAGATCCTGAAGTTGAGACTACTATAGCAAAGATAAAATACATAATGCCTTTTGTGGAACACCTTGCCTGGCAACAAATGGCCCCTACTGTTCTTAAAAAAGCACGGCCTTTTGCAACGATGGTAATAGGGAAGCACCCTGAGCTGGCTCCTGTGCTGGATCTTTATCTAAATCCGGACAAAAATTTTACACAAGAGAATATATCAAGGCTTGAGGAGAAAGAGCTGACCGGGAGGATTGAGGAAAAAGACAAGATACCTGATTATCCGCACAAAGGCACTCAATATGGGAAGGAAGCCGATTGGGCCAAGGACTTATTACACCGGGGAATTGTGAAGTTGTTGCAAACTTTCCCTGATATAACCCATGTTTACCTGCATAAATATGGCACCGAAGGTTCTCCTGTCTATCCCTATGTGGAAGTAATTAAAGAGGCTAAGAAAATGGCGAAAGAACTTGGTCTGGACATGAAAAAAATTGGAGAGTATCCGACCAAAGCTGCATTAGGAAAAAAAGAGGGGGGAAGGACAGTATTAACGGATGTTACTAACGAAGTTTGGTATGTTAATATTGAAAAAATGCGAGAGATCGTGCTAATGGGTGGTGTTGAAGGCATGAGAAAAGGTGGGGTAGTAAAGAAAGCAGTTAATCACACAATGAACTATGGAAACTACGGGCGACGAATCATCTAAAAAGGAAAAAGCTGCTTTATACTGGTATAGCCAAGGCTATCGAGAAAAGGCTTTACACCGCAAAATCCAGGAGACAATGGAAGAAGGGGAGATTGTCTCTGAGGATTATATTACTTGTGCAAATGGCGTTTGTGATTAGCGTCGACACGACCAAGAAGTTCTTCATAGTTTCTAGGATCAGAAATTCCTTTTTGAATCCTGGGTAACAACCATTCTATGATCTTGAGGCGTCTTTTCATTTTTTCTTTTTTTTCTTTCATGTTCATAGTCCCATCGTCTGTGCTCGCATTATATAAGGGGCTGACACCACGAGACACAAACTGACGAACTGGGACCAAATCCGATAACTAATGGGTGTCAGCTGTTCAAAAGAGCCGCGTGTCTTTCCGGATCGTCCACGATCACGGCCCATTCATCGGCTACAGTAACCAAACAAGTGTTCATGTGTAGCTCGTCAAAGATTTTATAAGCAGTAAGGGCGGAAAGCTGGTCTGAATAAAAATGAATAATCAGTTTACCAGCGCCATTGGGCATTTCTCCCTTGTGTATTTCTGGCTCGAACTCTTCGGTATAGGTGCAGAGTGAGTGTGATAAAAAATCTGCGTCCTTTTTGTCGAAGTAAACTAAAGTCACCGGATTAGTATCCATGGGTAACCTCCTCGTAGGTTTCCGGGTAGTCCGGATCGCGACGTTCTAGTTCCCTTATAATTTTTTTAGGGGTCCTGGCCTTGAATCTTTCAATTCTGTCCTGGTTTGTTTCGTAGAGTTCTATCCAGTCAATTTGTTTCATAGTCATAGGTCTTCCTCCTTTATATGAGACATAAACCCTTTATTGTGGACTACTGCTATTAACTGCTCTGCTTTTGCTTTTTTCAGCACCATGCCCTCGTCTCCAAGATACTCACTGGGAATAAACGCACGCTGAAAGCCTCCTCCAAAAAGACCTCTAGCAAGGAACTCCTCTAGCTTTTCGTTCCTTAGCCTATGCGGTCCATTAGTTTTCTCAGCAAAAAGGATTTCTTTAAGCTCTTCTGTTGCGTCAAGGTCTAAGGTAATGGTAAGCCGCACCCAGTCGCGCTCTTTTGGTAATGCCTTTTCTTCAAAGGTTTCTACAAACTTTTCCAGTTTCCTATACATTTCTTCGTGTTCATGTGTTTCTTCCTGGCGAGCCTGCTCTTGTTCAATGGCTAAGTCACTTGTTTTCATTTTTTTCCCTCTTTTTCATTAATTAGGTGGTCCTATTGCCAATATCCTCCGAGATAGTTAGTTAGAGCTAAGAACATTGGCTATCGAACTAGGACCGGTATCCGTCTATCAACAAATAGGAGCCCTAACTAACTACCTGTAGTATACTCCACAGTAAAATAAAGTAAAGGGTTATTTTCATTACGTCGAGTTGGCGGTGGACCAAGGACCAGGGACAAATAGTCGATTTCTAGGAACTTACCTGTCATTTCTAAGGGAAAAGGGGCTATTTCTAAGGAAAAAGGGGCTATTTCTAAGGAAAAAGGGGCTATTTCTCCACCGCACCTCAAAAACACGCAGAAGTTATGTAGAAGTTATGTAAAAACGGGGTTTTGGTGCCTCTGAAACCCTTTAAAATCAAGGTTTTTGTTTTCCTATATAGAGAACACTCACATCCCCTGAACCTGAGATTTTGAGATTTTTTAACTGACTAATACGAAAAAAATATCAAAAACAGAGGTGCGGAGGTGCGTTTTCCCTGAAAGCCTTTGTTTATAGGGGTTTTCACATAACCTGAGAGAGGTGCGTTTCAGGTTATGTAGGTTATGTGAAAAAAGACTTACTAAAACTTACTTTAAAAGATATAATTCACACATGCCCAAAGGAATATCAGGAAACATATCAGGCCGTAATGAAAAACATTTGACTCCGAAACAGGTGCGTTTTGCAAAAGAGTTTGTTTATAACGACGGTTCAAAAACACAAACAGAGTGCGCGATCACTGCTGGGTATGGTAAATCAAGTGCGCATGTCAGAGCTTCCGAGCTTTTAAATCCACAAAGATACCCGCTTGTCGTTCGATACATAAGAGAGCTCCAGGGGGAAATAGACAAAAAGTATGAGGTTACGTTCAGTAGGCACGTTAAAAAGCTTGCAGACATAAGAGACAAAGCCATAGATAAAGGAAACCTAACTGCTGCGGTTTCAGCAGAGGTTCAGAGAGGTAGGGCAGCGGGTCTTTATGTAGAAAGAAAAGAAGTGCGGACGGGCACCTTGGATTCTTTGAGTGAAATAGAAATCAAAAAGAGAATACAAAAACTATTGGGAGACTATAAGCCATTGTTGGAAGTCGAAGAAGCCCAGTTTACGGAATAGGATAATCTTCTTTCTGATCTCCTGGTAAACCTTTTTTAAATTCAGGAGTCATAGCAGCATCATATTCTTCCCAGACAAGATTTAAGTCCAGGACGTCGTTTAATTTATTATTAACTCTTGGGTAACTATCTACTGGACAGTCTAGGCAGAGTCGGTAGCTTTTCTTTGCTCCTTTTAAACCGATTTTAAGAAAAGGCAGTAGATCATGTAGTTGGTTTTGATTAAAAGCAGTTACTAGTTTGTTGGCCTGGTCGACTTCCAGATAAGTTTTATAACAAATCATTTTTTCTTCTCCTGTAAAATTTTTAACACTAATTTTTGATCTTCTTTAGACAGAGAATAGAAATAACCTAAAATATCTGTAATTTTTGAGGCATCCGATTTTTCCGGAGCCTTTCCCATTAGTCCTTTTCCATTTTTTCTATAGCTCCTGGAGAGCGTTTCTTTGCTTGTCTTAGTTTAGTAGTGCCTAAGTCCACTCCATGACCTTTTTCATCCACAACCCTATATTTTTTAGTTCTTGAATTTTGTAATATTCTATAGGTTCCTTTAACCATTATTTTTCTCCTGTATCAAGGGCTTTAGTTTTTGTTCATACCACTCAGCTTTTTCTAAGTCTTGAGCACCGTTTTTGTGTCTGAATCTCCAACGATATTTTAGCGAATTTCCTCTTAAATAACCTATAAATTCTTCGTGAGACAGCATGGCTTCGATTGCATCAATACATTCAATCTCTCCTGTGTTGTAATGTGGAGGATGGTTCACCATATCAGGAACTTTATTCATTTCTTTAAGACAGTTTCAATATAATTGTCTTTTTTCCCTGCTTTTTTAAACTCAGCTATTTCCTCTTTCAGTTTTTTGTTTTCTTTTCTGAAAAACTCAGCCATTTTTCTAAAATGTCTTGTTTCGACAGTTTCCAGTTGTCTCCATGCCTTACTGGTGCTATAGGTTTCTTTTGGTTTAGTCATTCCTCTGTAATATACGGTCTATTAATTTTCGTGTGAGATTACCGTAAAACTCTTCATTGCTGTAGCTGTTACAGGAAGAGCAAACACGAAGTCGAACAGGTAGGCTCTTTTTGGTTTTTACTATTCTTGCAACAAAGTCGCCTTTTTCTCTTCCTTCCAGGCAACACTCACAAAAAGCTATTTTAATCGGGGGACTTTCCATTCTCCGTCCTAGTCATTTGGTTTCTCCTTAAAACTCATGGTCATCAAAGGTCATCAATGCCCAGGCGGGCAAGCCTAAACAAAGAACCATTGCTATAAACCGCCCGACAGGAGAGTTTAAGACGTCGACGATTATGCTAATTAGTTCGTTCATTTATCCCCTCCGTCCTTTTTAACCCGCCCCTTTGTTTGAAGGGCTTGTTCCAGTCCATTCATGCTGACATTCGTTGCAGTTGAAGATTTCATTTGGGAAAAAGAATCCCACTTCTGCTGATTCACATTTAGGACAGGTGGTTTCTTTGACCTTGTTAATAAGGTTTTCGAGATCATCGCTAATTAGTTCGTTCATTATCCCCTCCTTCCTGTGCGGTAAGTCATTCCACCTGTAAAATTTCTTAGTAGCCATGTGCCAAAACCACCCTTGATATTCGTGTTGATCTAGGGGAATTTTTGAGGCTACAAATTCCGGTTTATATTTTTCGTTCATTCTATTTCCTCTAATTAGAAGCAGTTGTCTGCACCATTTTGTAAAAATCGGTGTTTCCATATCTACCCACCTTTCTTAGTTGATGGATAGATATTCTGTGGTCTTTCGTATTCTGGCTCATCTTCGTAAACAATTATTCCATATTGTTTCAGTAAATCGGCAAGTTTGTCATCGCAATTCTCTCGTGCAAAATGAATCAAGTCTGTTTCTAGGGAGGAAGTATCTACAGACATTTTAAGACCCCACTTCTTTTAGTTTTGTTTTCTTCTTTTGTAGAAGCTCATTGAGTTCAAAGCCTCTGTTTAACATCGGCATGATAAGCACAAGACCGTGAGCAGACTGAAAAATGCAAGGGGAATCTGTTTTCCCAGCAACAAGCGTCATTTCTGGAAACTTTGGGTCTTCGTCTTTAAGCACAAAATCTTTAAGTTTAGCCAGGTATTGTGGACTAAAACTAATAGGCTTATTCATTTTCAAACCACTTTTAATTACTTTTTTCCAATTAGGAAAGTGCCCCTCAATAGCAGAGACAGGTTCGGCAAAAGGCTCTTCTTCCGTTATTCTAATTAGAAGCAGTTGTCTGTCCGTGATGTCTCCTAGTTCATCTCTTTCAACCGAGTCAAATAAATCAACTCTTTCGCTGTTGGTTTTTTTCAACTGTGTAAAAACTGGAAGCAGTCTTTTTGAGTTAGGCTGGTAGATGTTCAGGACGACGTTTTCAAAAGAATCACAGGGGATTGCTTCCGGATCTTGGTAGACACAAAGAATGTGGCCATTGGTAGCAACGATGTTGACTCCTCCTTCTTCTCTTTTTTCAATAAAGAGTCCGTTTAGGTTAGGTCTTTTGTCATTTTTTCCGGTGAAAGCACAAGCTCGACCCAGCATTTCTCCATTTAAGTTTTCAATATTATTCATAATAAACTCCCTTATATAATTAATTGATATTGTTACACAATTATATAGTATTTATCGCATACATGCAAGGTTTCTGGTATACTTTTCTTACTGTGGCAAAAAAAGAATCTCTGTTTTGGAAAAAGGTTAGAATGAATCTAAAATCATTTATTCTAGTCCGTATAGAATCGTGGACAAATCATGGGATTCCGGACGTTTTAGGTGTTTCTCCTGGTGGTGTTTACTTTACAGTGGAGCTCAAAGTAACCGAAAGTAATAAAGTTTCCTTTTCCCCACATCAAATCGCATACCACAAACTAAGGGAAAATGCCCCGGCTTTTATCTTAGTCCAGGGGCTCTTGAAGAAGAACCCCAGAAAATATGGCATCTACCTTTTTTCTCCTTCCCAGGTGGAGTCGTTGGTCGTCCAGGGGCTAAAAACACCTGCTCTTTTGTCCTTTGACCAGGGTTCTTGGTCCGAGTTTGAAGAAGCTTGGACCAAGGTCCTTGAATAATTGCTTGCTTGTCTTTTCTGACAAAAAAGAAGAGCCCTGGGACCGGGCCACGGCGTCCTGCTTGCTTGTCTTTTCTGACAAAAAGAAGAGCCCTGGCCAACTGCTACATTGCCGTCACCCGTGGTATTTGCTTGTAATGTAGCGGTTGGCTTGCTTGTTTTTCCGGTCGGCGAAAAGACAATGAAGAGGCCCACTGCTGCGTTATGTGCACCTGTGGTATTTGCTTGTCTTTTCTATTTTAAGGGGGCTGCCATCCAGGGGCCGCTTGTCTTCCACGGCAGTCGGGTAGAAAAGACCGCTTGCTTGTCTTTTCTATTTTAAGGGAGCTGCCGTCCCAGGGCCGCTCTGAAAAATAAAGTTGTTATATTATGGGAGTTGTCGTATAATAAGGGTTCATCATTAATTAGGAGAAAGACAATGGAATACAACGGACACAGAAGTTGGAACAGTTGGAACGTATCGCTCTGGTTATCTAATGATTATGATCTATATCATTTAGCCATTGCGTGTTTACGAAAATCTTCAATAAAACAAGCGACCGAGTTGTTGTTTCATACCCTACCAAAGAAAACACCAGATGGTGCAGTATATAACCGTTTATGTGTTAAAGAATTTTTAGAGGGGTTTCGTGATGAGAATTAACGGAACACTACAAACGCCAGAAGCTAGAAAAGACATGCTTGCTTGTCTTTTCTATTTTAAGGGAGCTGCCATCCCAGGGGGCCGTCCCAGCGAAGCTCGTGTTCTTTATCGGGAAGTCAAGAAAAGACTGCTTGCTTGTCTTTTCTATCTAAAAAGGAGCGAGTTCCAGCGGGCTGCGGTAATGTAGCAATAGGATCGGGCAAAGAAAAACCCCCAACTGTTAATAACAGTTGGGGGTTTTAGGAGAAGGGAAATTAAATAGAGTATTTCTTTTTAATTTCCTCCATGACCGCATCAATGTCGTGGTTTAGACGTATCATTTGTATGGTCAGGTCGGTTTCAATCTCTTGTCGAAGTTGCCATTCATCTCGACTAGCAGGAATCACCTTGATTGAATCACAATCATAAGGATAACCATATTCTATCTTGATCTTCTTCCCGTGCTTCTTGTTGAAACCCTTTTGAAAAGCGCTCATTTCATCAGAGACTTCTCGCTCTTGTTCAGAGAGCTTTTTCTTTTTCTTGATGAAAGCTTTGAAAGCCTTTATAGCTTCTTGCACTTCGGTCTGTTTAAGAGCTTTTTCATTTGCTTCGGCAAAGATTTGCTTGGCAAGTGAATGAGCGATTACTTCGGTTTGTTTATTTGTCAGTTGTTTAGGCATAATGCCCTCCTTGTTATTATTAATAGAAACTCTATTATACAAAATCTCCCATATAAATACAAGGAGAAAAGACATGCTTGCTTGTCTTTTCTATCTAAAAGAGCTGCCATCTGGGGACGCCTGCTTCTTTCGGTGGTCGCCCTAGAAAAGACATGCTTGCTTGTCTTTTCTATCTAAAAGCTGCAAGGTTGCAGCACGGGGGACAATAATGTAGCAATAGGTTAGGGCACAAAAAAACCCCCGACATTTCTGTCGGGGGTTCTTGGTCGGTTGGCTAGTTAGGTGGCGTTGCCTTAATCACGATCTATCGTGCCGTTTAGCCAACGTTCTCTTTACAAGCAGTTCTCCACAAGATGATCCTCTATTGTATAATAGAGGTCTCTTCCTTTCTCTGTGTTTCGGGTTCCGTCGCTGTCGGGATCAGGTTCTATAAACTCCTCCCTGTTGACAAACTCCATAATTAGAAAATATAAATCGTTTGTCAGGTCACTAATTTCTTCGGTGTTTTTTAACATATCTCAAACCCTCCACAGTTCTTGACGAAGTCCAAAAACTCTCGGACATTGTCCACATTAAATGGGTAGCCAGCATCGAAGTTCTCACGTTCTCCCTTGCCACCACAACCATTGCACTCGCCTTTAACATACTCATCGTCTCTCTGTCCTGTGCCGTTGCAATGTTCGCACTTTTCCAAAGGCAATTCAGAAAGAGCTTTTTCATAGTCTTTCTTATATTGCTTAGCGCCACCATTCAAAAGTTCTTTTGTCAAAACTTTTGCAATGTAATCACATTGTTCTTTGTCAATAACATGACCAGAGTTGCTATGACCAGCATTATAATCTTCTTGTGAAATGACCTCGGAACAAAGGTTAGCAACATAATCCCAAAGCGGTCGCCACCACCAGACATTGTTCCTAAAGTATTGACCAGATAATGATTGACCATCAAAGTAGGCTTTCCAATCCTCTGAGTCAAAATCATTATGCTCAGGTCGGGGTGGTGCCTCACTCGTTGGATTTAATCCGTAAACGTCCATTCCCATTTCGTTCTCCTATTAGTTATTAGAATAACTATTATACTAAATTTCCCATATAAAGACAAGCCCTGCTTTTCAAAGAGGCGGCCAGATAGAAAAGACAAGCAAGCAATTTTGTTGTGATATAACCCATCACAACAAGCAAAAAATTGCTTGCTTGTCTTTTCTATCTAAAAGAGCTGCCTGGGGCCCGGCGTCCAGATTCTCCTGGCATAAAAAAAGGCCGTCTTTCGACGGCCTTTAACACTAACAAGGAGGCTTAGTGTTTAATCGAGCAGGACCATGTAGGCCTTCGGCTCATGTTCTCTGAACCAATCCAATCCTTTACGGACCAGGTCATATTGCTTAAACAGCTCTGCCCCTTTGATTGTATCGTAAACAGCCACAGCATCCGGAACGAGTGAGCACGTCTCCCCAGTGTAGGGATTAGCAACTTCAACAGGACCTTGGTCTATTACTTGACAATCAAAAGGCAGCTTTCTAGTTAAATCATTCATGTCTCCTCCTTATTATACATCCAGGAATGTAGGGGTAATTCTTTTCCATCCTTATAAGCAACAGTAGTTCCAGTTTGTTTACATACTGTCCAGCTGTATCCTTTTGGGCTTCTTTTGAATCCTTTTAGTTCTCTTACCCTAAAATTAGTTATTGCTCTCTCTTGTTTTTCTGACCAGAGATTATCTGCAAAGTGGTTTTTTTTCATAGCTCCTCCTAATCATTAGTTGAGACATCATTATAACACATGTCCCATATAATGCAACCGCTTGCTTGTTTTTCCGGGGGGAAAAGACAAGCGACAGTGGGCCAGCAGCGATAGCAATGGCTAGCGTGCTCGCTTGTCTTTTCTATCTAAAAAGAACTACGGCCAGTGGGCTGCTTGTAACTTTTCTCGGTCGGCCTAGAAAAGACATGCTCGCTTGTCTTTTCTATCTAAACTCGCTTGTCTTTTCTATCTAAAAAGGAGCGAGTCCCAGCCCAGAAGCTCGGGACTTTTGTCGGTCGCCCTAGAAAAGACATGCTTGCTTGTCTTTTCTATCTCAAAGAACTTTACCGGTGCAGGTAGAAAGCTGGAGTTCGGACAAAGAAAAACCCCCCAACATTTCTGCTGGGGGGCTCGGAGGCAACTTTTATAGGTAAGTCACAAAACCATAGATTGCCACGACTGAAACAAATCCACAGACAAAGGTGTAAAGACTAGCCAACAAAACAAAAAGTATATTGTCAGTTGTCCTCCATATTCTGTAGATTATGAAAGGCATAGCCATTGTCATTACAATGGCTAAAACCTCGATGGCATGTATTACAGTATTCATATCAACCTCCTTGCTCATACCATTGATCGATTCTTTGTTGCACGATCCAATCTATAGCCTCATCTCGATCATGGGTTTTGAGCATTAACATCACCCCAACAATCTCGGCGTGCATTTTTTGACTGTTATCATTGTAGACATCGTCGGCAATGCGTTCCTCTCCCATTGTATTCCATTCATTACTCATAACTTCCTCCTTATATAATAGTTATTAGTTACTCTTACTATATTACTTGATTTATGGGATAAATCAAGTATTATAGTAAGAGTAACTAATCATTATATAGGAGGCTAAAATGCCAAACGATTTAACAGAAAATAACGCCATTGGTATGGCAATGTTGATAGCTGATGTTGATAGCGATGACGCTCGATTAATAGTGGCATTGATACAAATGTTGTCAAACAAAAAACAAGGAACAGCGACAGCAGAACAGATGTCCACCATTGAAACTGTTGAGCATTTAGTAGGAATGGGTAATCCTGAACAAATTACTCATGCAAACTGATGTCATCAGAATATTGGCAAGAGCAATATAAACTTACGGGCGAAACTTCGCCCGTAAGCTACGGCTCAATAAAGGCGTCAGTTAATGAAGAAGGCGACTATGTGCATAGTCAATGTATCTTACATCTACCTCAACGTGTTCTTAATGAAGTTTTTATCAGACATGATACATCAATAGACATGAGAACAAATGGTGTAGCAGACTTCAAAGCAGAGCGTAGAAGTAAAGGCGTATCACCTAATCTACTTCATCTTGTAACCAATACCAATTCCTTTGGTGGTTAATCTATAAGACGCCCTTAGAGCAACACTGACACGCTCTAAGGGTGCTTGCTACTCCAATCGGTCGCCCAGACAAGCTAGCAAATGGGGGGGTTGGGGTATTCATCAATTAACATACCTGCTTAATTGATATATAAGAATACCCCAACCCCCCCATTTGCTAGCTTGTCTATTATCTTCTAAAGAGCCGACAACAGACGGGCACAGAATATTCAGAAAATTTGGCATTTTGGGACCCCTTTTATATAACAAAAAAGGCTTAGGAGTCCCTTGTCCGTTGTCATTTTTTTAATTTTTTTTCTCTAGGAGTCCCTTGTCCACTGAAAAATTATATATAATAAAAAATATGGCCTTAATTAATACTGATAAGCTAACGGAAAAATATCCCGAAGCTGCCCGTGAACTGCTTGAATTAACGGAAGCATTAAAAGTCAAAGAGCTGCAACGCAATGGTGCGGAAAGTTTTTTGACCTATGTCCGTCATATCTGGCCAGATTTTATTGAAGGGCGTCATCATCAGATATTCGCCGATAAACTTGAGAAAGTGGCACGCGGAGAACTCAAGCGTTTGATCGTTAACATGCCGCCAAGACATACAAAAAGTGAGTTCGCAAGCACTTATTTTCCCTCGTGGGTGCTGGGTAAAAATCCGAAACTTAAAGTCATGCAGATTACTCATACCGCCGAACTTGCTTTTCGATTCGGTCGACGCGTCAGGGATGTCATTGATTCAGAAGAATACCAGGGAGTTTTTCCAGGAGTAGCCCTAAAAGCCGATTCAAAAAGTGCCGGACGCTGGGAAACCAACGCCGGAGGGGAAGCGTTCTATTCAGGAATTGGCGGAGCGGTCACTGGTCGGGGGGCGGATCTCCTGGTTCTTGATGATATTCATTCAGAACAAGACGCACTTAGTCCGACAGCATTGGACAATGCCTGGGAATATTATTCCTCCGGTCCACGCCAACGGCTGCAACCAGGCGGTGCTATTGTGATAGTAATGACCCGCTGGTCGACCAAGGACTTAACAGGAAGGCTGTTGAACAAACAAGCCGAAGACCATGCCGATCAATGGGAAGTCGTAGAATTTCCAGCGATTTTCCCTGATTCCGGCAAAGCCCTATGGCCCGGATACTGGAAATTGGAAGAATTAGAAGGAGTCAAAGCCTCGTTGCCGGTGAGCAAATGGGAAGCACAATGGATGCAAAACCCGACTTCCGAAGAAGGGGCGATTTTGAAAAGGGAATGGTGGAAAAAATGGAGCAAAAAAGACGTTCCGGAAATGCACTATGTAATACAATCCTATGATACTGCTTTCTCCAAAAAGGAAACAGCCGACTTTTCAGCAATTACAACCTGGTGCGTGTTCCAGCCGGAAGAAGGCTCGCTGCGTCCGGCGTTGTTACTTCTAGATAGTAAAAAAGGGCGTTGGGATTTTCCTGAGCTCAAGCGGGTTGCATACGAACAATATACTTAGATCGGAAGAGCG
>Ga0080013_1003817_pt1 | contig 15381 bp, 41 predicted proteins | sample ETNvirenome_6_85_FD_69236 | JGI IMG/M metagenome (GOLD analysis project Ga0080013, IMG submission 69236) | Marine viral communities from the Pacific Ocean - ETNP_6_85 (SPADES assembly) (version 2) | ecosystem: Environmental > Aquatic > Marine > Oceanic | place: Pacific Ocean | collected 2013-06-19
CAAGAGATTGTATCTTCAAAAAGCGGCACACGTTTTGCGAGATCGGCTACCATAATTGATTTTACGTACGCATGTATACTTTGGTTCTTCAAAGAATATAATAATTTACCAATGAGTACGACTTGGGTGTTTGTTGGATTACTGTGCGGTCGAGAACTAGCAATATACAGATCCTTTGGTACAAAGAAAAAGGTCAAAGAAGTGTTTCCGATGTTGATCACCGATTTCCTTAAAATGATGGTGGGGCTAGCTCTTAGTGTAGCATTGGTGGCGGCTATAGTCTATGTCGGATAATCTAATTATAAAGAGAAAGTGATAAAAAATAATTAATTATGTGCTTTAATGTGTACTACGTTATACGTATAAAGAACAGGGCTCGTTTTCTCTTTTTTGTTTTATAGTCTATGTAATTCCCCCCTCCTTGTGTCCTGTTGAAAGGGTTCTGTTTCAGAACCCTTTCTTTTTGTGATGTAACATACTATTTATAGTACATATAAAAATGAGGAGTTGGATCAACAATGTCAAAATTAATTATCACCGAAGCTGTGCTTAAAAATCTCATCCACGCTACGATTAAAGAAGTGTTGGGAGAAGCTAACTTCGAACCTATGTCAATGAAAGATAGAATGGCTGGAGTTCCAGACCCAAAAGACAACCCCCTCTCTCTGGGCGCAAGACAATATGAGCGAGAGGAAGAGAGGATTAAAGCCGCATCCACAAAGTGTCTCAAGGGATTGTCTGACGAAGAGATACAGGCAGCGTACGCTCATTACAAGAAAAACGAGATGCCTCTCGGTACTCTTCCCACTCCTGAAAATTTTGTTGCCAGTATGAATTCGGACAGTGACGGGAGAATGTATTTAAACGGAATGATGTTTGCATATCAAGCAGGTGACCATCCCGCCTCCTCCCCCGCCAGTGCAAGCTGGCTTTTGCATGTATCAGATCTTTTGCCTGACAACTGTGAACCAGAAGGGTTGTAATTGTGAGTGATATAGACTCAAAATACGAAGCGTTCATAAAAGAATATAGCGACTATGTTGATTTCCAGACTCACCGCAACTTGAATCATCTGCTTTGGGATCGAGAAAGTCAAAAGCTCAAAGAAGAAATCGCATCCAGGCTCATGGAGATCGCTCAAGATTTTATTGAAAGTGCAGACGTTGCTCACGTAGAGATAAAGGATGTTACATTCACAGGTTCGTTAGCGAATTATAATTACTCACAATACTCTGACATCGATTTGCATATCGTCATTGACTTTACAGACGTTGATGATAACGTTGACTTGGTGAAAGAATATTTTGATGCCAAGAAAGCTCTTTGGAATCTCAAGCACTACATCATGATTCACGGCTTTGAAGTTGAGATTTATGTACAGGATGAATCAGAACCTCACATGTCCTCTGGAGTATACTCAATCTCAAGTGGCGAATGGCTCAAGACTCCTACCCCAGAGGACCCCGACCTGGACTATGACAATATCAAAAAGAAGGCTGACGATCTCAAAAGGCAGATCGATCAGGTTTTTAAATTGCAGAGTCAAGAGAAGCACCAGGAAGCTATGGACTATGCAGAAAAACTTAGAGAGAAGATAAGAAAATTTAGACAAGCTGGTCTTGAAGATGAGGGAGAATTCTCCGTTGAGAATTTAGCGTTCAAGATGCTTCGTCGAGATGGAAGCTTGGATACTTTAGCTAATGTAAAAGTGACATCGTACGATCAAATGATGTCAATTGACGAGGAGGAGATCATGAAAGAGCATTTCAAATCATGGAGAGATTTTGGAAAGGATTCACCAGAGGTCGCAGTTGATGATGAAAAACTGCTAAAGGAATATTTTTATTCCTTCTTGCCCATGGTTAATTTCACTGACCAAACAGTTAACGATATAACCCCTCCTGCATCTTCCATAGAAGAGGTACTACAGGCGTGGGTCATTGATGATTTAAGAGTATACGATGAAGTGATGCAGACAGATGACGTTGGCTATCATGTACAATTGCCAACTAAAGAGATCATGAATGTTATGGGTGTTGATCCAGAGATGCGGTATTCAGGCGGCAAGATCGAACGTATTAATCGTCGCAGGAAGATTGTCGAGACAGGCTATCTTAAACAACCTATAGTTATTGCTGTTGGCAAAAATGGCAAAGCCAGTATTACGTTTGGCGATAAAGAATTGATCGCAGCATATGAAGCTGGCCTTAAGGATGTGCCAGTAGTATTCGAGTACCACTCCAGGGTGTAGACCCTGCCCCTATGCACCACTACCTACCTACTACCTCCTGGTACCCTCCTCCTACCCCCGCACCCCTACGCATATATGAGAAAAAGACTTGACGATCATGAAATGGTGATTAAATTAATAGAGTAGGAGATGTTATGGACTTAAATATGTTAATAAGAGATGCGGTGCTAATAGCTATCGGGCTGAATATTGCGATGCTTTACTTTAGTTTTTTGCTGGGAGACATGTCTCTGTTCGCAATTGCTGGCGTAAGTTTGTTTGCCTTGTTAGTTTCCATGGCCATTAAAGCATACGATATATTTGACTGAGGAGTTTGTAGTGTCATGCAACGACATAGGTTTGGCAGAATTTGGCATCGTATTGTACGTCATGCTCGCCATATCTTTCTTGTGGTATTGTCACTGCCTTTATTATTTGGATTAGTTCTTCTATCGCTTGTTCTAATTAAAAGGGGAAAATAAAATGCGATTTGAATATAATTATTTTAAGCCTGAAGTTGGTGATCTCGTCGTTGATGGCCATGATGGCGCACATGGGGTCGTCGTTCATGTCGGCCTATGGCATACTTTCGCGTACTTTGTAGAACAAGGACCAATCAAGATCCTCATAATACAAGTTGTCCTGCCTGAGTACAATGGAATAACTGAGCAGTACAGCTTAAAATGCGTAGAGGAAAATGGTATAGAAACTGTGCAATCTCCTCTACGCTTTATGCAGAGAGATGATATTGTATTACTTAAAACAAATATGTGATTTTTTTGCTTTACCTCTTGTCGATTAAGATATGGTGATTAAATTATAGATGTGGGAGGCAGGAAGCCTTCACAAAACAACGGAGCGCAAATGCCAAGAATCAAATGGAAACAATATATTGCTGACCTTCTTGACAATCCTCAGTTGATTGGGCGAGATCGCGAATACGTTGAGCGTTATCAGGCAATTTATCTCAAGAAGAAGACTCTTTCTCAGGGAAAGAAAAATCATTTGACTCAGCTTCAATATCGTATGGAACAACTTAAGACATGCGACGAAGCACAGGAGAAGCTTAAGCCTATCTTAGATGCCCTCAACCATCCACAAGCAGAGGACCTGTTGACTGATTGGGATCGCCGCTTCTTAGGAAGTGTGTACAGTGCCATCTCTAAAGGTTACGACCTCTCTGATCGACAAAAGGAGACTATGGCGAACGTCACGAAAAAGATCGACCCTACTGAAATTGATGCTCGCCAACGAGCCATCAATCAAGTTCTCCAATGGATCAAAGAGGACGAGTTGTATGCTCGTAATGTAAAAGCGGTGGCAGACTACTATCGAGAGCATTGTCCCATATATGACTATGGTTTTTCACATGCTGTTGACATTGCCCTCTATCGTCCGCAAGACTTCAATGGCTTTCACATGGATAAAATTAATCGTAAAATGACTGACAAGTGGGCTCTCCAGGTTATTGCAAACGTTGACTCAGCACAAAAGTATGAGCTTAATCAGCATGTTACGATTAATTCACAAGGCCAGAGCCAACGTCTAACTGGCCTTTCTTATTCTGATTGGACCTTGTTGAAGTCGGATGGTGGCTTCGTCGTAGGTCATAAACAAAAGACTCCCCAAGCTGTGAAAGGTGGAGCTTACTATACAATTCTTTTAATTGGAGGAGGCGTGGTTCACACTCAAGAGCGCTTCCTCAGAAAATTTCCCAAAAGCAAGCGAGGATAATATGGAAGAGACAACACCAACCGTGATTAATATCGAGAAGCGAGTAGTCGAACTGCTGCATGGAATAGGCGCAATGAGCGCTTTTATAGAATACATGTCAATTAAGGATGCGAAGAGCGAAAAGTTTTTGGCCTTGTTGAAAGAACTTGGCATGCCTGATTTGGATATGGATCAGCGCTTCATTGACTCATTTACAAAAATTGGAAAAGCGGGAGAAGCATGATGCTATACTGGGATAAGGATTTAAAAGAACGAGTGTTCTTAAATCACAAAGGAGAAAAGACTGTGCAGATTCAGAGACTTGGAAAATCAATGTTTCCTTATTTTGAGTTTGTGCAGCGTGAGGAGTTTGATAGACGCTATGAACAAGTTAGAAATAGGTGATTTGGTGATTGGAGTACAGACATGGTGGGGCGACAAGTCATTCCTTGATGAACGCTTTTGCAATGAGCCTGGAGTAGTTTCTGATTTAGACATTAGAAGTCCAGAGCGCTTTGTCTTCGTCACTTTCTCTTTTGGTACATATCTTTTGCAGACCGATGATTTGATTTTAATTTCTAAAAAGGGTGCGGAATCTCTCCCTTAAAATAGTTAGGGATAGGAGGACGCTCAAAATGATTGGTTTGCTGGTGAGACATAAGCTCACCAATAAAATTGGAGTAATCGTGAAGAAAGAGCAATTGCCTTTGGGCTTTCCTTATACGTATCAAGGAAAAGAGGTGGCTTATTTCCCAGTAACTCAGGAGGATTTACTTTCGGGAGAGGTTCATGTCGATGTACATCGATTTGAGGAGCCTCACATGTGTGTGTTGTGGAATGATCAAGAAAGAACTCAGTGGGTACCGCTTAGAGATTTAGAAATTTTTGAAAAAGAAAAATAAACCCTTGACGATTTAAGAACGGTGATTAAATTATATATGTGAGAGGGACGAACCACTCACAAAACAACGGAGCGATCATGGATCGATTGACAGAATCTCAGTCCGCAAATATTGCTAACCTAAACGTGAAAGGAAAAGGAGGAAAAGATAGAGAGCTTGCAGAAGCATTAGGGCAAGAGCGAGCACATGCAGAATTCCACGATGCGAAGGATGGCACTGCTCTGTTTGAATATAAGAAACAAGCAGGTTGTCAATGGATTGATGCTTTCAAGCTTGCTCGTCTTGACGAAGCTCCAGAAGGTATCTCAATCCTCTGGTTCAATCATAAGGATGGTACAATCCAATCTGTGTACTCCAGCACATACGAGCAGGTTCGAGACATTCTTTTTCCAACTGCAATTGATCGAGAGCTATTAAATATGTATCGCTCCATTGCCACTAATCGTACTCGTAAAGCTGCGGACCAAGTGAAGTGTAAGATCGACGTGAAAGAAATCAAAGCAAATTTCACTTTATTGTGGGAAAGGTCTTGACGATCTGTAAACCGTGATTAAATTATAGGAGAGAGATCATGGAGATAGCCATGATGGTTGTGAAATTAATGTGGTTCATTGCTGGCTTCATCTCATGTTTGATGTTGCTGGCGCTAATTGGAGAGAAGAAATGAAAAATTATTTATTGGTTGGTACGCTACTTCTTTTAAACGCTGCTGGAGTATTTTATAATCAGTCGACTGTTATGGAGCACATGGCTTCAACTCAAAAGCAGTTGGAGCGAACGGAGCATGCTGCTGTATCTGCACAAGCTGATCGAGAATTTCAGACTCTTGGGCATTACAGTCCTGGTCGATTTTGTGTCATAGCGGCAACAGAGGACGTTGACGAGGATGAATTCTCAAGGCTCGCGCTTGCTTGCTCCAGAAAGCACCTTGCCTATCTCATGGCTCAGGAGGTTATTAAGGCAGCGGCAGAATGAAAGGAGAGCCGTTGTTTAAAGTAGGTGACCTCCTTGTGGAGAAAAGGTATCCGCAGGGAGGTACCTTTGTGCTTGTCGAGATAGATTGGGTTAATAATCCAATTGAAGGCGCTTATAGATATAAGATAGTTCATGAGAGAGGTCCGCTATGGGTACGCGACTTATTCATTTCGCGTTGTATAAAAATAGGATAAGATATGGCTAAGAAAAGATTTTGCAATTATTGTTTAGGAGCGGCAAGAGCGCAAGGACACACCCCTAAGCACCCAGTACTCCCCTACGACACCCCCACCCAGGCCCATGTACACGCGTTCAGGCATAGTGGTCGATCCTGTCCTCATCTGAGATTGCATAGAGAGATTTGGAGGCTCTCTTCTCATGAGTTATATGAGCAGGTCACTTCCCTGATTAGAGAGGCGGGGATAGGCCCTGGTGCCCTACTGAAAATCTCTCACAGGTTACCCTCTCAGATTTATAGACCATGGGATCGAATGGCTGTGGTGACGGGCATAGACTTTGGAAGCGAATTCCTTTATGGTCTTGACAATGGTTATAATTATATGCTCAAGATTATGGAAGAGGAGGGAGACTTTCTTTTTAATTGGCCTCATGGCATGTCTCTGCACATGTATGACATTCTGGTCAACAATCCGATTATTGATCATGATCGTGATTTAGATCCTCAAGTCAAAGCTTTAGCAAAGGAAAGGTTGACTGCGATAAAATTTAATGCTCAGGCAACAAAAGGGTCCTTCAGTTTCGATTGCTGGAACGATCCTCCAACGTGGCATATTGTATACGATTTTCTGAGGAGGTCGACGTTTGAGGTGAGGGTGCTTCAGCCAGCAAATCTGAAAATTCCTCAACCAAAATCATACGTCAACTATGAGCAGGTGATCAAAACAATTCGCAAGGATGGTGCTTTCAGGTCAAGAAATATTCGTTTTCATCATGATTAGCACTTGACGATTGAGATATGGTGCTTAAATTTATAATATAAGGAGGTTGATATGGCTATTTTGGCAATCGCTGGCGTTATCGCTACTTCATGCGCTGCTGGCTTCACTATCGTCGTCGTTTCAGATATTTTAAAAAAATAAAATAAAGACTTGACGATTGAGATATGGTGCTTAAATTTATAGTGTAGGGAGGCAGAGATGCTAACAAAACAAAAGAGAGAGACATTGCAAAAAACCTTTAACAGCAGAGCAGAGGCGTGGCAATTCATGTGGGATTGCGATAAAGCTGGTGTGCCCGTAGGTTTTCCATGTCAAGTCAAAGGTACCGATTATTGGTCCGTAAAATATTTTGCAGAAAATAAAATAAAGGCTTGACGATCCGATAACCGTGATTAAATTATATATACTGATAGAGCGAACCCTTTAAACTACAACACAGGACACAAAATGTCATTTACTGTTTCTTTTTCCGATGCTCATTCTGTCATTCGGGCTGTCACCCTTGGAGGCGTGGGATACCCTATCCTCCTTCGCGGACGCCATGGTATTGGCAAGTCCTCAGTAGTATACCAATTTGGCGCTGACAGAGGGCTTACAGTCGTTGAGCGTCGAATCTCTCAGATGACTGAAGGCGACCTCTTAGGGCTTCCTTCTACAGATGGCCGCGTCACTACCTGGAACCCTCCAGCATGGTTTAAACAAGCCTGTGACGAGCCTGTGGTCCTCTTCCTTGATGAATTGGATCGTGGCACGCTTGAAGTACGCCAAGGTGTCTTTGAGCTTGCTGACTCCCGTAAATTAGCAGGACACAAGCTTCATGAAGGCACCATCATCATTGCGGCATGCAATGGTGGCGAAGGTGAGACTAACTACCTCGTCGCAGAGCTTGGACCAGCCGAGCTTGACCGATGGACTGTGATGGACGTTTCACCAACAATTGAGGAAGGTGTTGACTACTTGGCTTCACAAGGTCTTCCCTCTCTTATGGTCGAATTCCTTCGCTCATACCCTAAACACTTCGAGCACAATGGCGATTTTGAGCCTAACAAGGTATATCCCTCTCGTCGTTCATGGGAGCGCTTGGGAGACATTATCAACAAGAACGATTGGTTCGCTACTGAAGATAGCTTGGAGCACAATCGAGGGCTCGTTTTCCTTACCGCTTCATCCTTCGTTGGCATTGATGCTGGCGCCGCTCTGCAAAACTTCATCAATGATTACGAGTGGACCATCTCAATTGACGATATTCTCGCTAACACTTACGAGGACGAGGCTGTCGAACGTATGGCTCCAGCAGAGTTTGCTGGTCTTGTGGACGCTCTGGTCAATCGAGACGACCTACGAGGCTATTTTGACGATGTGGAGAGCCCTAACGCTGGCTTACATCGATTTTTCCGTAAACTCCCTGCTGAGATGGTTATGTCGACGTGGCAAACCCTCTGTAGCTCTCTTAAGGAGCTTGGTGGTACCGAGTTGGTTGGAGCAGGATACAAGACATACAGCTTTGGACAACTGGTTGCAGACGCTATCTCTGCCGCTAACCCTACCGCTGAGTAGATAGAATAAGGGGGAGCTTTTGCTCCCCTAAATTATTTTAAATTATTTATGCAGAAACACTTGACGATTGATCTGACGTGATTAAATTTATATAGTGAGAGGAAGCGATACCTTAATTGGAGAAGATATGAGCAAGTCAAAAAATGCACAGTCCGCACTTGATAATATTGATGAGTCATTTGATTTTCGCAAATTCATGTTCCTTGACGATTACTTCAACGAGCCTTTTCTTCGCGGAGTTTTTCGTCAATGTCTCTATCGCAAGTCGACTCGAATTCCAACGGCTGGTGTCTGGTATGATTTTAGTCGAGGTCGATTTGTCTTCGAATACAATGCTGAATGGTTTGTCAGTCTCAAAGAGGACGAGAAGATAGCGAGCATTGCGGACCCTGTACGCAAGTTTCAGGCTTATCGTGAGATGATTTTGGACATTATCCGCCATGAGCTTTACCACGTCACTCTTGGGCATGTGAACGGCGAGCGACGACCTCTTGACAAGAGCAAGTGGAGAGCATGGAATATCGCATGTGATTTAGCTATCAATTCATACCTCAAGAATCTTCCATCAAAGGGTTGCGTCCCTGGAGAGGAAGGACCATTCAAAGATTGGGAGTCATATCTTTCTGCTGAAGCTTACTACGAGCGAATTCTTAAGGAGCAAAAGGAGCAGGAGAAACAGTCTGGCTCTGGAGGCGGCGAAGGAGAAGGTGGCGAAGGAGAGGGAGGTGGAGATGGTTTGCCTGAGACTATGGACGATCATGATAATTGGGAACAGGGAGACACTAAAGACGGACAACCTGGACGCGAATCTGCTGCCAGGGCTGAAGCAAAGAGGGTAACCCAACAAGCCAAGAACGAGGCTTTGAAGTCTGGTAAGGGCTGGGGCTCCGTTAGTTCCTCCATGCAAGCTGAGATAGAGAAGTTTATCGATTCTATCATTGACTGGCGCATGGTGCTTGCAAGCATCATCAAGCGTTCACGTCGAGCCAACAAGCGCTCTACTGTCAAGCGCTTGAACCATCGGTACCCTTACATTCACGCTGGCCGCAAGGTGACTCGCAATCCAAAAATTGCAATCTCAATTGACCAGTCTGGCTCAGTCTCTGATAAACTTCTGAGCGCTTTCTTTGGAGAATTGAATGTGTTAGCAAAATGGGCAAGTTTTACCGTGGTTCCCTTTGATCATGAGGTCGACGAGACTAAAGTTTATGAGTGGAAGCAAGGTTCTAACCAACGTTCAGAACGAGTTCTGTGTGGTGGCACTAACTTCAACGCGCCTACTGATTGGGTGCGAGATAACGGACCATATGATGTTCACTTCATTCTAACAGACATGGGAGCACCTAAGCCTGGAAAGAGTAGTTGCGAACGTCATTGGATTGTAGACAGTACTGCTTTTGACACTCCTTACTTCAAACCTGATAAGGGTGAGAAAATCATTAAGGTTAATGCGGAGAATTGGTAGTGTTACTGTTTGAAGTTGGAGACTTGATACAGAGACATGGAACAGGAGATGTCGGCATTGTTATCGAACAGGTCGAGCTAAACGACTTCTCTTATTCCTCGCTTGGAATCCCTCAAGCGTATGAAAGTATGATGAGAGTTAGAACAGGGATGCAAACTAAAAAAATACCTGCTTACAGAGTTAGTACAGCGGAAGGAGTATGGATATGGGAACATCAAGAAACAAGACTTATAACACCTCGTCCACCAGCAGGGCCAGAAGACTGCCCATGAAACGTGGAGTGAGGCTCGCAGCCAGGAGCGGTGGCAACGCTGTTATGTTAGGTTTGTTTTGGGTAGGCGCAGCATTAATTGGAAGCTCAATGGCAATCAATTATACCATGAACCGAAATAAGTTTTCTGGAGAAAATGATTCTAACATGCAACGTTGGAGAAATCTCACATAATATAAAAACCAACAATGAACCTCCAGCAGATCGAACACATACTTAAGAGTATGGAGTATGAAGTCGGGGATTTAGTTATATACACATACAAGAGTGGCACGATATATTATGGTGTTGTGATACAAGTACCAGAAGAGTCACCTCAATGGTTTAGTGTACTTTGGAATGATGGTTCAACAACGATGGAACACAAGCAATACATCTGGATAAGGAATGTGACAAAAGATCAAAGTTAGTTCTATATATGAGAGAAGGAGAAGATATGTATTGTATCATAATCGAACTTGAATTAAACTCTGGGGATGTAGCTCTTGAGCCAATTCAACAGCAAGACTTGAAGTCTTTAATTTTGAGGTCTTTGAAGTTATATGCTCCAGAAGCTTCTATCTCCTTTGTGGGAGATGGACGAGCAGGTCAAGAGTACAAATGGATTGTTATGGCTCACATGTTGGCTTCAGATTGGAGATCAAAGACAGTTAACGCTTTAAACAAGAGTTTCGAAACCTATGGTACCATATATGGCAATCCAAGAATAACAGCCTCAGTTATGGAGGAGCGATAGCATGACGAACAAAGGAGCCCAGAGCATGTTTGAAGCTCTTGGAGAGTTAGATTCATACTATGAGATAGGACGAGCAGAAAGACGTCTTAAAAGGCTCTTTACGGGCTTAGGAGTCGACAAATATATTAACATGTTTACATACAGAATTCAAAGCTTGAAACCTTCAAGCGTTCAAAATCTCAATGATCAGTTTGTTGCTTTTTTGCAAACATTATCCGAATCGGATAAGTCTGGTAACACAAATTTAGGTGTAACAAAAGAAATGGTTCAGAGGTGCAGACGAGCTAACATCATATATGGTTTTTTGAGGAAAAAGGAGAAATGATGTTTTGGTATTTAAAAACAGAGATGCTAACTTTAGAGATTTTTACATAACAATTGTTATAACACTAATTGGAGGTGCGATAATATATATAAAAACCATAACATAACACAAAGGAGAAAATGTGGATTTTATAAAAGTAACAACGAGAGATGGAGAAGCTTATATCAACTCTCTCACAATCGAGATGATCATTCCAAAACCTGAAGGTTGCACATTAAGGATGAACGAAAAACTCTTCCTTCAAGTGCGAGAGTCAGCAGAGGAGGTGATCGCTTTGCTTCAAAGCAATTGACATGGAGTATAAGGTTGGTGATCTGGTGGAGTTGCTATCGTTCTTTGATAGGCAACCTACAGGAGTTTTAGGAGTCGTCGTGGCTGTATTTGAAGCTCCAAAAGGGTTCTACGGACTAACGTATCCTGAAGAATACGAGACTGTGGAATACTACAAAGTCAATTGGTATGACTTCCCAGATTTGCCAAACCAACCTGTATACGCAGAGGACATTTTTTTAATTCAAAAGGGTTGACGATTGCTGTATGGTGATTAAATTATAGGAGGAAGAGATGTGGAGATCATAACTGGAGTTTTGATGGTGCTTTACATGATGCATGTAGCAGCAACATGGAAAGATGAGCCGTCGATATATAAGAACTATAAGTCAAAACACCCTGGAGAAGAAAATGAAAATAGGTGATTTAGTCAAGTACAGTATACCGCTCAGAGGCAATGAAGGTGTTGGAGTGATTGTGGAGATTGCGGAAGTGTATCGTCCAGACAGACATGATTGTCATGAGGGCATGGTGGTAAAATATCGCGTCAAATGGTCAGAGGACACTCATCCGATACTTCTCAGAGGCCAGAACTATTTTGCTGGAGATCGTTTAGAAAAAATAGCTTAAAGCCCTTGACGATTGATCTGACGTGATTAAATTATATATGTGAGAGGAAGGTACCTCTTAATAAAAGTGGAGAGAAAATGCAAGTAGGCACTTTGATCAAATACAAACATGTCACAACAGAGAGTTTGGGAGTCGTTGTTGGAATTGAAAAACCCACACGGCGACTTGGTGGCGGTCCAGTCTATAAAATTCAATGGGTTGATGCACATCCCCTTGTCAGGTGCTTGCAATATCTACAGTCTGACTCATTGGAGAAAGTAGCATGAAAATAGGTGATTTGGTAAAATACTTTAATAGCATTGATTTTGATACACAATTAGTCGGAGTCATTGTTGGCTCTGAGGAATGGAAAGGGGATGGAAATTTAATAATTTGGGAAGTCCAAGGCGAAGATGGAACGTCAATTCACTTTGAAAGACATCTGGAGAAAGTACAATGAATTTTGATGATATTGAGATTGGAACGCTGATACGCTTTAAGCAAGACGATGATGTTGGCATCATAGTTGAAAAGTACCCAAAGGAGCAACTATTGCGTATTCAGTGGCAAAATGATATTGATGGTTTGTTTTCATGCTGCGAATATACTATGGAGGTGATAGGATGAACAGCAAGACAGAGCGAGATCGTCTCAGGCGATATGATTTTAAGATAGGCGATCTGGTGAGGTACAAACAGGGAGCTTGTGACTACATCGGCATTATCGTTGATGGTTGCAACGCATGGGGAGATTATGAGGTTCTGTTCACTCAGACAGGAAAGCTCCAGACAGGAAAGAAAGGTCTGTGCGGTTGGCGTTATCTGGAGTTGTTATCATGAAAATAGGTGACTTGGTAGAGTGGATATATGACAAAGATATTGGAATCGTAACCAAGATAGAGGAGCCTCAACAGGTTTGGATTGAGTGGGTAAGCGGCGCTAATAGCATTTGGATGTGGGATGATACAGAGGGATTAAAATTAATTCAGAAAAGCACTTGACGATTGGCCTGGCGTGATTAAATTATATATGTGAGAGGGACGAACCCTTCACAAAACAATGGAGTCGGTATGGAAAAAGGTGATTTGATTTACTGTCATCATGATGATGAATATGCAGTTTTTGTCAAAGAAGGTTTTGATGGATGGATTTTTGTGGCTCAAGGTCATAATGTAATTGAAGTGCAAAAGTGCTGGTGGGGGAAAGTAGCATGAAAGTAGGCGACCTGGTACAATCGAAGCATCCAAAGATTTATGGAGAAGGTTTTGGGATTGTTGTGGCTCTTCGTCGACCACCATCAATTACAGGGACTCCACGCCCTCCAAGATATAATGTACATTGGGATAATGGGGAGACGAGCCACTCCGTTCCTGCGATAGAATTGGAGAAGGTAGCATGAAAGTAGGTGATTTGGTGAAGTGGATATACCCTGGTTTCCCTGAGCATGAAGATCATGGAGTTATCGTCGCTATTGACGAGACGTTGGATGGCTATGTTAATATCGCTTGGTGCTTAAGACCTGAACATGACGGGCCTTATCCAGCAGACCATATATATTTAAAAATAATTCAGAAAAGTACTTGACGATTGATCTGACGTGATTAAATTATATATGTGAGAGGGACGCACCCTTCATAAAACAACGGAGCGAAGATGATTTACAAAGTTGGTCAATTGATAGAGATTCCCATGGGGCCTAAGCGCGAGAACATCGTTGGTGTTCTGATCAAGAAGCCTTATGAGATGGTGTACGGGCCAAAACATACAAACCCACTCGACTCTAACAGCCCTCTCACTCCTGCGAATCTCGTTTGGAAGATTTTCATTGATGGTCGCGTGCGAGGCATTGCTACCAACACAGACCCTAAAAAACATGAAGTGAAGGTGATAGGATGAACGTTGGTGACTTGGTAAGCTGGAATATAAATTATGAGATTGGGGAGAAAGGCATGAAAGTCGGAGAATCGATAAAGCACAATATAAGGGGCCTGGGCATCATCATAAATGTTTTAGATGATAGAATAGAGGTGGCACTCATGGATGGCCTGCCAGGACCAGGAGGCAGGAGGGTTGAGAGGGCTTCTCTTTTCTTCAGTGAAACTGAATTGGAGGTGGTATCATGAAAGTAGGTGATTTGGTAGAGTGGACGGTTGATGGAGACGTTGGTGTCGTCGTGCGAACGGGGGAATATCAGAAAAATCCTAAGCTCCCATGGAGCGCCAAGGTCCAAGTGCATTGGTCCAACGGCGAGTTAGAGTGGATGTGGGCAAAACAAGATGGATTAAAATTAATTCAGAAAAAGACTTGACGATTGATCTGACGTGATTAAATTATATATGTGAGAGGAAGGAACCTCTTAATAAAAACGGAGAGAGCAATGCATCTACAAAAATTTGAACTTGGCGAACTTGTTATTATTCCTGAAACCGACCCTCATGGTGCTGCTGTTGGAGTCGTTGTCTCTAACTCATATGAGAATTGGGCGCGACAAAAGGTCATTCGAATCAAGTGGAACGATGAGGACAATATCATGGCTTACCGATGGACTGAGCTTCGCGACATCCTCGACACTACGCCTGAATGGCATCCAGGCATGCGATAATGGGGCCACTTCATAAAATAGGCAACTTGGTTATAGTTGGCCATGGAGATATGTTTGGAATCATCATCTCCCGCCACAAGACAGGTTGGGACCCTATATATTTTGTACAGATTGGTGAGAGCCAATATCCATATAGACATGATGAATTGAAGGTGATAGGATGATAGTATACGGAACAGACCGAGTGAGAATCAACAGCAAACTGACAATTCATCTTGGTGAATTGATCATGGTCGACAACTGGGACATTGATGAGCCCGATTCAATCGGAATCGTAACAGATGTACGTTTCCAGAACTGGGCAAAGCAAATTATGGTTACAATCAACTGGAATGAGGAGAGGCGCGAAGGTGGAATGATCCGAAACCAATATACCTTATCAGAATATGAAGCGCTCAAAGCTCCATTGCCGCCAGGGAGGAGAGAATGCAAGTAGGTGACTTGGTTCAGTACGATAGGCATTTGACAGACCTCAACAGTTGGGATGCAGATGCGTTTGGAATTGTCATAGAGACTCACGATGAATCTCAGGCATTCAATCAGATTTGTCAAGTATGCAAAGTCTTGTGGACTTCAGGTTGCGAATCAGGAATGTCTTTCAATTATTATAAACATCAATTAAACAAGGTGTCGCAATGCAAGTAGGTGATTTGGTAGCATTTGGCGATTGGCTGGTTACACATACAGGCCTCCATCTCCATCTCCGTCCGCGTTCTGAGATTATAGGAGTCATTGTTGAGAAAGGTGTGAACATCATTCCAGAACCCA
>Ga0080013_1003818_pt1 | contig 15380 bp, 24 predicted proteins | sample ETNvirenome_6_85_FD_69236 | JGI IMG/M metagenome (GOLD analysis project Ga0080013, IMG submission 69236) | Marine viral communities from the Pacific Ocean - ETNP_6_85 (SPADES assembly) (version 2) | ecosystem: Environmental > Aquatic > Marine > Oceanic | place: Pacific Ocean | collected 2013-06-19
TTCCGGGGCCATGGTATGAGTTGATTAGGACCCATCAATATTTGTGGGTTAAACATATAATTAATTACCTTCTGAAAGCTAATCCATAAAAAAAGGGCGATACAATTAAGCACCGCCCTTTAAATTAAAATATTAATTACGCAGAGTAATTAATAACTTTTCTGCCTGATTTTCTTAGCAATGAAATTATGTTTGCTTTCATTGTTAATGCAGAAGTTTTAGGTGCTGTACCTAAAATATTTACAGTAAAGTCTAAACCTTTAGATAACAACTTGTTAGTTGCAGTCTTTCTTGCAGTGTTTCTTACTGCTAGGTTTTTAAACTTAATTTTGCCACCGTTAACTTCTCCATCTACTTTGTAGTTAGAAGCCGGTTCTGCAAATACACCGATTTGTTTAGCTCTAGTTTTAAAGTTTCTAGTGTAAACAACGTATTGTGTTGAGTTTGCCATATGGTTATTTTCCTTTTTAGTATAAGGAAAAAAAGTCTTAAACATTTTTAATAACATCAGTACTATTTCTCCTTGGTTAATGGTTGGGGAGTTTCAATCTCTTTTATCCTTACAACCTAATGTACATATAATATAATATTTTTAGAAAAAAGTCAACCGTATGATACTGGTAAAGGTAAACTAATTGTCTTTGACTTCAGGAACTGCAAAAAGATCTATGCCTTCGTTGACTAAATCTTTAACTTCTTTTTTAGATGGCTTACCATAGAACTCTTGGTCTCGTTCGCCTGCATGAGCCTTACGTGCCTCTTTGGCAAACTTTTTACCAACATTCTCAAAATTTTTTTCAACATGCTTTTGTATCTGCTTTAATAATGTTCTTGCTCTACCACCCATTACCATTTTATCACCTGCAATAGATTGTACTTCTTCTCTGCCGCGTTCTCTTGGTGTTGGATTTCTTACTTTTACTGTTTTCTTTTTAGATTTTTTAACATTAGGAGACATTATATCTTTCCTAACTTTGGTACTATCACACATAGGACAGACTAATTGTCCTAATGCTAATTGGTTTTCATATTCTTCATTAGACGGAAACCAACCTTCAAATTTAGCATCACATTCACATATAAGAGAGAACTTAATCATAATGTTATTTACTATTATACGATTGACAAAAGTATTTGTCTACTATATTATATACATATGCAATACGATAAAGGAAAACCAAAAAGAACTTCACAAGGTAAAAGAAAAGGTTGCAAAAGAAGTTCAATGAATAAATCTAAGAAGAGGAGTTTTAAACCAAACCATGGACAAGGAAGATAATAGAGATTTTTTAGAACACGCACAAAAAGAACAAAAAGAATTAGACGAATCTATGAAAGAATCATTTAGACAAAGAGATGAACGAAAACAAGCAGACAAAAAAAAAATAAGTGAAGGCTATAAAAAACTTGCTGAAGTTACTAAACAAGTTGGTAATTTACAAGTACAAAATACAGACTATCAACAAATAGTACAAGAGCTATCAGACAAATTAAAACAATACGAAAACAAATACGGTACAGTTTTTACTAAAGGTTCTTCAAACAAAACAGAGTAGCATCTTTTTTAGTTCTAAACTTTAAAGTAGTATAATCTTCTACATAAACTCTACTAGGTCCAAACTCTTTTAATGATTTTTCTAATTCATCATTGTATGCTCTAAACGGTTCTCTTTCAGGAATCTCAACTTTAGTCCCCCAAACTAACGGCCACCAATACAAAGGATTTTTACCATAAAATTCTACCAACATCACTGTTGGAGCAACTACTAATATTACAGGAATTATAGTTAATGGTTCAACCCACCAAACTAATTTGTTAAAGAACATATCGATTACATGAATAATAATCCACCATACACCTATAAAAACTCCTAGTATAAAAAGCATAATACCTACATCGTCATCTCCGTCATGATGAAGTTCGTGGTGTGTTCTATATTGAGCAAATGACTTTATAGTCTTAACTTTGTATTTTTTTAGTTTTTTCTGTTGCTTTTTTTGACTCAATTTCATATACTATATTAATTAGTAAAAATAATTAACACAAAAGGAAACATATGAATTTACCACTGTTTAACGAATCCACTGGGTTCACTATATTATTAGTATACGGGCTGGTGGCATTTGCTTTAACATATTGGTACAGCAGAGGTTACGCAGACAACAAAACATCATTCTTAGTAGCACGAAGAGAACTAGGAACATTTCAAGGATCACTATCAGTAGCGGCGGCTTGGCTATGGGCACCAGGACTATTCATTAGTACCCAACAGGCTTATGTTAATGGACTAGTAGGACACTTTTGGTTCTGCTTGGGTAACTTTTTAACCCTAGGATTATTCGCCTACTTTGCCTACAGGTTAAGAGAACAGTTTCCAGAAGGATTTACATTTTCAGGATTTATAAAAGAGAAGTTTTCAAAACGAGTACAGAACATTTACATTGTAGAAATGATTATATTGGCCACGTGTGCCTTTGCAATCAATCTACTTGCAGGTTCTAAGACTTTAGAAGTATTAACAGGAATTCCTTACACATATACAGCATTAGCAATGGCACTAATTGCTCTAACATATTCATTTAGAACAGGACTTAAAGCGACAGTGGTAACTGAAGTGTTCAAGATTCTAGTAGTATGGACTGGAGTAATATTAATAGTACCTGCTGTAATATATGTTGCAGGAGGTTGGGATACAGTGGTTGCAGGACTTGGTGGTATTAGAGGTGACGGTGCTAGTATTATTGGCACTGAAAGAGCCTGGGTAGTATTTGCTACGTTTGGTATCACAGCATTCCTAGGACACCTTGGAGGACCTTGGGGTGATAATAGTTTCTATCAAAGAGCATTTGCAATTAAAAGAGAATCTGTTCTAAAATCATTTATTATTGCGGCATTTGTATTTGGTATCATTCCAGTAATGATGGGACTACTTGGATACGTTGCGGCAGGATCGGGTATGGAGATACCTGGCAACATGGTAGGCACAACCAATGCGATTGTAATTGCAAACTTCTTACCAGCATGGGCAAGTATATTCTTTGTATTCCTAGTGTTCGCAGGACTTGTAGCAATACTCGATTCACAATTTAGTTCTGTTGCTAACATGACTGGACATGACTTATACAACAAATATAAATCAAAAGTAGATGATAAAGAAGTTATAAAATATGCAAGAATGGCAATGGTAGTTCTTGCAATTGCAGGTTTCTTGATAACACAGATACCTGGTATTACTTTGTTATACATCTTTTTATTCTTTGCAACATTGAGAGCGGCAGTATGGTTGCCAAGTTTAATTGCTATTGTTAAACCTAAATTACTAACTGAACAAGGTATGTTCTACGGAATGGGTACTGCTATTATTGTTGGCGTTCCAATGTTCGTATATGGTAAACTTGCTAAATCATTACCATACACATTCACAGGAACAATTATTGCAATCTTTGGTTCGGTTGTGTTAGTATTAGCAATAAGCAAATGGAAACAAAACCAAAACTCTTAGTAATAACAGGACCACAAGGCTCAGGCAATCATTTATTTGCAAAAATATTCTCATCACACGAATCTGTTTGTGGATGGATTATGGAACACAACGAATGGCAAGGACATCATGATGAACGATTCAATTTGTATTGGAGACATCCTGAAACATTTAAAGATACCATTGTTAATTGGTATGAAAAATATTACGTAACAAGTATTAGTTGTCCATATTTTTATAATAAGAAACCTACAATACCTAACTATAAAAAGTTTATTAAGTATGCCAGCAGAATATTTGACATACAAGTTTGTATTATAGGCCGAGACAAAAACATATTGTTTAAACAACAAAAAAGAATACGATCAAAACATACAACACCTACTGCTATAAGAAACTTTAAACATTTATTAAAACATAATCCTGTTTTTATATCACAAGAACTATTTTGCCTTTACGGAATTGATTATTGTAATTCAATATCAAAATTACTAAACTTTCCTATAGACATAAAAAAAGTAAAAGAACTATTAAAATATAATGCAAACAAACCATACATAAAACAGGCACGAGGCAAGTTTGATGCAGAAGTAAAAAAGGCCTGTGAGGAATCATGAAATCAAATTGGGAATTAGGTAAAGAATTGTCGAACTATCATTTCGACAAATCAATAAAAGACACTGACTCATTTAGAATTGTCGGTCGCTTTATTGGTGACTGGGAAGATGAATTAGAAAAAGCATACGAAACAATGGAAACAGTTACCTGGGGTAACAGATGGGATAAAAAAGGACTTTCTAAAAAGTCCGACCCACGTGGTGTTCTAAAAGAAAACGAATTAAAAGATATTATCGATGCTGGTGGTGACCCAGAACAACCAATGTATCACAGCACACGTGATATTGGACCTCAAATGCAACAAATGATTGATATTCTTGGTATGGAAAATCCAAGACATAAGTTACACATTCAACTCACAGGCGAAAGTGTCGCGATGCATTTGGACAAACATTATGAGGCAGAAGAAAAAGATGATGGCAAAGAAGTGCGTAGATTTTTAATAGCATTAGCAGATTGGGAACCAGGACAGTTTATTGTTTTTGGTAATCAAATATGTGAAAGATGGGTAGCAGGTAGCATTCTTACTTTTGAATGGAAAGATATGCCCCATGGCACTGCGAATGCGAGTTTACATAAACGACCACTTTTATCTGTTGTTGGTTATGTCACAGAGACAACTCAAGACCTTCTAGATAATCCAAAATTAAGATACAATTTAGACTAAAAAAGAAATTAAAAAGAAAGTATGAACGAAACAGAATTAAAATATTTTAAAAATAATTGGAAACCTGATTATAGTAAATTTAACTATTCAGGTTGGCGATTATTACAACAATTCAGACCAAACGATAAGATACTAGACATAGGTTGCGGATATAATCTATTCAAAGAAAAATTAGGTGATAAGTTGTATGGTATAGACCCTGCTAACAATCTTGCTGACGAAGTTGTTAGTTGGGAAGACTACAAACCTAAACAAGAGTTTAATGTATACCTTGCATTAGGCAGTTTAAACTTTGGTTCAGAAGAACAGGTAGAAGCACAAATAAAAAAATTAGCAGACTTAACAAAAAAAGGTGATAGAATATATTGGAGACAAAATCCAGGCACAGGTGATCACCCATGGAAAGGAGTTAATGATGTTAGATTTTATCCATGGACAATTGAAAAGAATTACGAATGGGCAGACAAATACGGATTCTATGTAAAAACCTGTCACGTTGATACCGGTAATAGGATATATGCTGAATGGTTTAAAGGCAATGAATACGAATATTTTGCATATAAAACACACGATCATCAATAACGACGTTGATTTATATTAAATTTATGTTATAATATTGCTTAAATACCATTATGCAGAAACAAACAAGAAGTATATTAGAAGAATTAAACAATGTATCCTTTACTAAAGACAAGGAAAATGTTGTTGAGAGCCGTGCATCTCATATTTTAGACTCGGCAATACGACTTTTAACATATATTAAAGAAAATTTTGAACCGGAAACTGCATATAAATTAGAAAAAAGATTTCATTCAGCAATAAAAAATATGGACGCATCTAAGTTTTCAAAAGGTGTTGCTCGTATTAAAGAAAACAAACACATCAAAGACAACGTACTTAAAATCAAAGACGGCGAATACAAAGAGGACTAATAATGTTAATTGAAGATGTCCTATTAGAATTTAAAAGGACTCACTTAGAACATATAGAAGATATTATTATCACAGATGGCTTTGATGGTGGTAAAGCTGTTATAGAATACTTTAGAGGTCTACTTCTTACACTTAAAGGCACATCATCAGAAGCAGTATCAGTATCAGTAAAATGGGATGGTGCTCCTGCTGTGGTATGTGGTACACATCCTGAAACAGGAAAGTTCTTTGTTGCAACTAAATCAGCATTTGCTCAAAATGCTAAAGTGAATTATACTAAAAAAGATATAGCAAACAATCACGGCACAGACGACTTAGGACAAAAGTTATTAAAATGTCTTGTACATCTAAAAAAATTAAACATACCAGGAGTAGTACAAGGTGACTTATTGTTTACCGATGATGACATAGTAAGAAAAAATATTAATAATAAACCACACTTAACATTTACACCAAATCAAATAACTTATGCAGTTCCAGAAGATTCAGAATTAGGCAAACAAATTGATGCCGCTAAAGTTGGAATTATATTTCATACAACATACAATGGTAAAACACTTGCAGATATGACAGCATCAGCAGGTGCAGATGTAGAAACATTTGGAGTATCACCAAATGTATTTTTTGATAATGCAACTTATAAAGATGTATCAGGGTCTGCTAAATTTACAGATGACGAAACAAAACAATTTTATAACGGTATTGAAAAATTAGAAGCACTACTTAATAATATACCACGTGACTTATCTAGTTTATTAGGACAAAACAATGACTTTGTTGGCTACTTCCAATTGTATATTAATGCAATGGTTAAAGAAGGACAACTACCAACCAATGTAAATCAATTCTTACAAGGATTTAAAAAGTTTTATGCAGATAGAATGCAACAACAAATTGCAGGATTAAAAGCACAAAAGGCGTTGGCATTAAGACAAGACAAATTAAAACAAATGCCTGCATTTTTAAATCGAGTTAAAAAACCTTTACAAGCGATGCTAACATTTTATAAAGCAGTACAACAAATGAAAGGCTTTATACTTAAAAAAATGAATCAAGCAATGGCAATAGGATCATTTGCACAAACAGATAGCGGATTAGAAGTTACTGATCCTGAAGGATTTGTTGCTGTTGACAAGACTGGTAATGCTGTTAAACTTGTAGATAGATTAGGATTTTCAAGAAGAAACTTGACTGCTATCAAAAAATTCCAAAAAGCCAATTAAAGTTTTATTAACTTCCGCACTTAACTTCTCTTTGTTAAAAAACGTATCATAGTTATGTTGTCTCAATGCAATTGTTTGACGATATATATCTTGCCAATTAACTGTTTTTAAATGTTTACACAACGAAACAATAGCATCTATTTTTTTATCTTTATCATTTTCTAAATCATATGATTCATCAAAATAAGAACCAAAAGTTTTAAAACCTATCTCTCTTAACTTTTGTAGATATAAATGATTACCATGTACAACAAACACATGTTGAGCCATAATAGGTTTCCATATTTTCTCAGTCATAAAAACATCTGTATCATTATCATTAGTTTCAGAAACTATTGAACAAACTGTATCAATGTATGGCTGTTCAGTTATATCTTGGTCCATTCCTGTTGCAGGATAATTATTGGCATCAACCCAAGGTAATTCAAATTCTTTTTTAAGTCTTACTGGGGGATTTAATTCTAAAAAAGTATACAAACTATTTGATAATATATTTTCTTCTAACAGTTTATTATAAAGTTTAACTCTATGTTCTCTTGGGAACTTATTCAAATATAAGAACTCATATTTTTTATGCCAGTAACTTCCAAAATGATCATGAGTAAACTTAAACTTATTATTTAAATGCTTATCATACATATAAAACCAAAACCAACTTACTCCTGCACACCACTTTATATGTTCTATTTCAATTTGCGGATATTGATATTGTTGAGTATTATTAATGTTTTCTAGAGATTCCCATGGGTTTGCTTTTATAAAAACAAAGCCTTGACTATGCAATAATTTACAACGTTTTTTAAGTTCTGCTGTAAACTCTGCACTATCTTTAAGTCTGTTGTTTGCCTCTCTAATATCAATTATTGCAAATTTCCTGTCATACGAATCTAAATCAAAATTATATAGAGTATAATATTCTCCAGCAAGATCAAACGCTTGACCTTTTAAACTATGAAAATTTATAAAGTCCTCTAGTTTACTATTATTACCAGTCTTCATTACATCAGTTAGAATAAAGTTACGTTGCATAAGCCTATAAATATGTGTATGTTAACACCTTTTTTACAGTATGTATCTGAAGCAAGAATAGTAAGACGCCAAAGCGACCTACAACGATATACATTTCAAGAAATAACAGAACGTATATATCTTAGTTTTCTTACACTGTCACTGTTAAAAAACTTTAAACAGGCTATAGGATTTGTTAAATCTTATTCTACAAACACCTTAACCTATGGAAATTTTGACAGGGTTAGAACAACATCAAATGACTTGTCTAATATGTTGGCGATAGTAGCAGGTGATCCAAGTATTGTTGAAAAACTAGCGAACAAAAATTCGGCAATGGTTTTAAGACAAAGACAGAATGTACCAATATTGGCAATACGAAGATACCTTAGAAATTTTAAAAATGACTATGAATTTTTAACACAATTAGAATCAGCACTAGGTATTAACAATCCAGATTATAAAAATTTGAGACGTGCCATTAGTGACTTTATTTCTCTAGATAATAAAAGAAAAAAAATTACTGTTACAAGATTACTACAAGCACTAAAAGCCAAACTATCAGGAACTGATTTACAAAAACAAGTACAAAGATTTGCTGATAAACAAAATTTAGAATTAGACAACGTAATAGATGCTGAACGAAATGTTAGCACTCCAGGGAAAGAGTTAACATCAGATGAATTAAGTGCATACAGATTACTAGTTGGATCAAGTAATGTTAGACGTGCTAAAATTGCCGCTGATATGATCCGTCAAGGTAGAGCGGTACCTGCTCCTATCATGGCTTCTTTTGCTCCTATAGTTAAAATGATTGACGATATAGCCAAGGGTGGTTATACCTATGTTAGACTATTACAAAGCATTCATGACCGAGCAAAAACAACGACCAAAAAATAGAACTTATTGTTTTAGATGTTGTTGCAATCCACACTGTAATAAAAACTGTGATAACTGTAAAGAATGTAAAGTGTGTGATTGTCCAAAATGTTTGCAGAGATTCAACGTAGATGGTTGAGTAAATATAATATATGGCAACACCAAATAATTTTAAAGTAACTAACGCAATAGGAAGTACCGACAACTATGCTGGTGCTGAAGTAAAATTCTTTCATATAACACTCGTAGAAGCAGACAGCAGTGCATTAGATATACGTACAGAATTAGGATATGATGAAACTATGCACAATCTAATTAGAACAATCCTATTACGAGGTACAATACTTTATCAACGTATTGACGACGCGGCATCTGGTAGAATAGATATTAGTATGGAACGACCAGGTTGGACAGCCGCAACACTTCAAACAGCAATTAGAGATATGGGTACTACGGTTGGTGTAAACAATAAAGACGTATCACTTTCAGTAGTAGCACAAACAGAATTAAAATTAGATAACTCCTAATAACCCTAATTAAATAGCTTTAATGTATCCTACAAATTATAGTTTTTGGGTGGCGTATAAACAACACCAATACAATCCTACCTTTCTCAAAGATGCTGGTCCAGGTCAAGAACCACAAAGAACAACTGCACTCAGTTATGTAAAAAAATGGAATACCTGTATAGATATAGGAAGTCAATTTGGTTTTTGGACACGGCCATTACTAAAAAAATTTAAAACAGTACACTGTTTTGAACCTAATCCTTTATTTCGTGAATGCTTTTTAAAAAATATACCATTAGATAATGTAACACTACATCCATATGGATTATCTAATAATGAACACACAGCATATCAAAGTAAAGATAGCCAACAATTAAGTATGAGAGCTGGGTCTGTACAATGCAGAACACTTGATAGTTTCAAATTTGATAATGTTGATTTTATTAAAATTGACGTTGATGGTTATGAACATAAAGTTTTAATAGGTGCAAAACAGACAATTAAAAAGTTTAATCCAGTTATAAACATTGAAATGAAAAGAATGAAAAGATCTTTAATTGTCTTTCATTGTACTAATTTTTTAAAGAAAAGAGGCTATAGAATGGCCAAACGAGTCAAATCTGACGAGGTATGGGTTAAAAAAGTAATATAATCACTAAATTTACCAAACCATTTACTAAATAGAAACATACAGTCACCTGAGCGGTGACTAAAGCCAAATAATCAGAGAAATAAGGAGGATTAAAAATGGCATACGACACATCAATACCAGCAGGAGGACATGGTAACTTTGTAACACCTAATCTTGCCCACGAGGGCGAAGGTGTAAGAGTTGACTTTCTAACTGTTGATTACATAAGTGACGTGAGTGGTGAGATTACTCATCCTTACGCTTCAGCGAACACAGCAGGTTTAAAACTTACTATGGACGCAATACAAAACCAAGGTGTTAACATTCTTGGTATGGGTGCATTAGGAAACTCAGACACTGAACAAACGTTCATGGTTAGAGCTGACGCACTTGACACAACAAGCTCAACTACAACAGTAGCGGCAATCCAAGCGGCAATTAGAGCATTGAACGCAATGACTCCAGACAAAGTTACAGCAACTATTAGTTCTGCAACAGCTGGCGACAGAGATATGTCCGATACTCAAGTAGCATAATAATAGGTTATAGGAGGAAATTAATATGGCTTATACAGGATCAAGTGTTGCAGGTGGAGAAGGTAATACTACTTTTCACGCAACATCAAAATATGACGGCATGGGTAAAGAACTAGAATTCTTTACAGTTGACTTTGTCGACGCCATGAACGCTCAAACAGCAAAAGGTGCTGACCAAAATACTGCAGAAAACTGTATCAGAATATACGGTAACATTGTAGCAGGTGGCCCTTTAACTGACAGTAATACGCAAAAGACTTACATGACTGAAGGAACTGACAATTTTGTTGGTGCGAATGCAAGTTCAGGTGGTACTTTTACGTTTACTGAAACAACTAGTGGTGGATCATTAGCGACTTTACAAACAGCTCTTAGAGCAGTTTCAGGTCAAAATGCTTCTACTACTGCAACTCACACGCAATTAGGTATTCTAACTGCGGCGGTTGTAGCATAATAAGGATAATTGGAGGATAAAAAATGCCAGTATCAAAAGGAAACTTTGTACACGGTACGAATATGGAACTAGAAGGTGTAGCAACATCTTCTTTTACTGTAGACTTTATCAACTCGATGGCGGCTGAAACAGCTGACTTGTCATCTGGATCTGCAGTAGCAGGTTTAGAAGCGACAAGAGCGGTTATAGGACAGTACATCAACATCCTTTCAGAAGGACCATTAGCTGATAGTAATACACAAAAAACTTACACAGTAAGAACAGATAATCTAGGTACATTAATCTCAGGTGGTACGTTACAAACGGCCATTAGAGCATTAAACGGTGCAGGTAGCGTTACAGCAACTATAAGTTCTGCAACAGTTACAGCAACTGACATAGCTGTCTTAACTGCGGCGGTTGTATAATAATAATACAAACCAAAGTTTTACCAAAAAGGGCGGATCTTTAATTAGGTTCGCCCTTTTTTATTGATTAAATATTCAAAATAAATTATAATATAAAAATGCCAACACCAATAGAAAATACATTAGCAATTATACTATCACCTGAAAATAAAATGAGAGATAAAACTCCGTATGTATATGACATACCAGGATCAAACTTATGTTGGTTACATAATTGTGGATCAGCAAGTAAATCTACATTAGGATGGTTAAAAAAAGATCATGGCAATATGAGAAAAATGACTTCTGAAGAATTAGAAGCAAATGAAAAACCTGCATTTATGTTATTACAAGAACCAGAATACAGATGGTGGACTGGTGTAATAGAATGGGCAAGTTGTTTTGAAGATTACACATGGTGGAGAAATGAAAAAATTATGGAATGGTGGCCTCACTTTGATAGATTTACACTAGCACCATGGGAGTTAATTGACCAAGTTGATGTAAAACATCTTATAAAAGTTGGTCCAGATCTAAATGAGAAAATGCAAGACTTTGCCAAAGAACATAATCTAAAAATGTATGGAGACTTTCCATATGTTAAACCCAGATGGAGAACTGTTCCATATATTACACGAATGGCTGAAGCATTAAAACCTGAATTACAAACTGAAATGAGAAGAAACCCAGAGTTAAGACAAAAGTTAGATGAGTATTTAGAAAAAGACTACGAGTATTACAATAAAGCAAAATAATGTACGAATTTCGTATCCACACACTTGTCGATATAACAGACAACGGAAACTTAAAAAAAGAATTTCCTTTTAAAACATCCGGAGGTGAAGTGGTTCATGACAAAAATACTTTAACCATTGCACGACATCAAAATGCTAACTTCAATACAATGATACAATTACTTCAAATGAGAGGTAACATTACTTGGGAGGTACCACCTATGAGAGTAAATGAAACTCTAGGAAATAGTGCATTTGGTACTGCTTATGAAGGCAAACACATATCATGGCACTTTACATTTTTCACAGAACAAACAGATGTATACGGTGAACCACAACATCCAACCGCACAACTACTTGATGATTTTCATTTAGTACCTATATTAAATTTTTGCAAGGAAACTGCAACTTTTCCAACAGCAACTTTTATAACACAACATTCTGAAATGATAAACACATACTTTTCATACGCTGGAGAAATTAATAAATAACAATGATTAAGGCAAACACAGGCAAACATAGGCAGTTAGGGCATGGCACAGGCAGAGTATCTAATACTAAAAAAACATCTAGAGGATGTAAAACGAGAATTAAAATATATGCCAACTGAGTTAGAAAAAACAAATTTAGAAGCACACGTGGACTTATGTAGTGAACGATATAAAGGACTACATGATAGATTATCCGCTATTGAAGTGCGATTAGGCAGAATGAACGAAGACATAGTAGCAGGACAAAAATCTCACTCAAAAACAATTATAGCCACAGCAGGTACAGTAGTGGCAGGATTACTATCAACTGTAATTGTTATCTTGATGAAAATGCCTAGTTAATATAACTATTATACAACTCACAAATGTTTATACAAATAGCACCTCGTGTAAAAGTATTTCTTACCAACGCTCAGATTGACTTTGTTAACAAATACAAAAATAAAGAATCGTTTCGTAACACAGATTTATTACCAGAAGAAGTTGAAATTGCAAGAATACTAGGAGATAAAAGTATCTTTGTCAGAAAAAAACTTGACAACGGTGTACAATACGCTTTAAATAGACGTATAAAATTTGTGAAGGATGACAAAAAAAAATAAACATAAACCGTTCAGTGAATTAGTAAAACAAATTGAGGCTTACGGACTCAAGGATAAACTTGCGGACTTGGTACACAAAGAAGAAGCAAGAAGACCATTCCGTCACTTACCAAAGCAGTTCTCTAAAGGTATCTTAATAGGTAACATAGCAATCGTACCTAAGAAGCATACAGGCACAAGATATGTCTATGTGATAGCAGACATGATTGAAGCAAAACTACTATACGAGGATATTAACTTAAAACAATCAGCAATCTTAATCGCACATCACTTGGCAGAGAATAAAAATACACCACAACAGATAATGGAATACGACACACATTTTGCTTCACGACTATTTGATATAACGAATGCTAAACGTATGATTAAAATGGCACAAAAACAACACGACGACAGTATGGAAGAGATATATTCGCAACGATTATACGATGCACACCGTTTAGCCGACGAATACAAGGCTAAAATACAAGAAATATTCCAATCTACCTTTAGGTGATAAGAGCTAAATAATGATATGCGAAGTACAGAACTAACAAAACCAGTTACAACTGAATCTTTATTATCAGAATTTGAATCTCGTTTTAATCAAACAATGAAGTTTGACAAGTTTACTAATGAAGAATTAGAAGATACTGCAAACAAAATTAGAACTAAAATTCACAACATAACTCAAAACGAACATTTTGGACAAGAATTAAAGAATCACGACTATCAAAAGAATCAAATGATGTTAGATGTTGTAAATCAAGAAATTAAAGAAAGACAACCAACAAATGAGATACTTCCAGCAGTTGGTGCCGCACTAGGCGGAGTTGCAAGAGCGGCTGGTGGTGCATTGGCAAAAGGTGCTGGGAACGTGGCAAAAACAGGTGCAACCGCGGCAGGTACGGCTTTTGGTCAACACGCGGCTAGTAAATTACTTGATCCAATTAAACAAAAATTAGAAAAAGGATTAAATCTTGACCCTGATGAAAAGAAAGTAGCATCAACAGTAATGTCAAGTAAAGAAGGTGTCAAAGAAGGCGTAGAAGAACAATCAGAATTAATTTTAGCGGCTAAAGATATGATGGACAAAGTTACATCATTCTTAGAAGATCTAGCATCAATGAAAACAGAAGGTATGTTAGAACTAGCAGACAGAATCAGAGACGAAATGGGTGCTGAGAAATCAGACGCATTTCTACAAAAAATCCAACCAGCGATTGAACAGGCAGAGGCAACTCTCGCAACAACTCGACAAGAGTTAGATAACGGTGTAAGAATTTTGACCGGTGAGGAAGTTGCTTCAGAACCCATGGGCGCCGATGACACGATGAATATGGATGACCCAGACGCGGACTTAGATGATCTTGAATCACCAGAGACAGATGAGTTTGGCGCCTCTGATGCAGAAGCAGGTGGAACAGAACCTGAAGGCAGAGAACAAAGAGAATCCAAAGAAGTATTTGAAACTTCAAATAGAATCTATGGCAAACTAGCGGGGAAATAATCCCATGCGATTTTTCGAATTTAAAAATAAAGATTTAGAATCAGCATTAGTTAATACATTAATGAATATGAAAGGTGATGCTGATGAAAAAGATCAATCATCTGAAATAAGTTTTGATGCTGTTGAAAATATAATGACCAACATAGGCTATCCAGCATTCAATTATGATATTTTTAAACAAATGTATGATCAAGGTAATACACTAGAAAATATTGTAGCAGATTTTGATCAAGAAACAATTAAAATTAAAACAGAAAAAGATGCAGAAACAGATCCGGAAATGGATTTTGACAATCAAGGTTCTACAGATAAAGTTAAGCAGATGGCAAAGTCTGCAATGAATAGAAGACGTTAAATATCCTTTAACCAACTAGCAATATTATTTTTATAAATTTTAGTATAATCAGTATTTCTTCTACGATCTAATTCTTTAAGATATATTTTAAATTGTTTTTGTCTTACAAGACTAGGTTCTCTATTTTCAAATTCATTTATTATACCATTCATATAGTTTTTATAATTTACTTTTACTGAATCTGGATAACCATAAGAATTAATATCAAACAACTCTACTGCTTCTTTTAATCCTATATCATTTATTTTTTTACCAAATATTCCAGGATACAGATATGGATTATGTCCTAACTCGTTTTGTGCCGCTTTCATCATACTCCAATACACAGATCTAATCTTTGACCAGTTGTTAATCATTTTAACCATCTCAGGCATACCTGGTACT
>Ga0080013_1003819_pt1 | contig 15380 bp, 17 predicted proteins | sample ETNvirenome_6_85_FD_69236 | JGI IMG/M metagenome (GOLD analysis project Ga0080013, IMG submission 69236) | Marine viral communities from the Pacific Ocean - ETNP_6_85 (SPADES assembly) (version 2) | ecosystem: Environmental > Aquatic > Marine > Oceanic | place: Pacific Ocean | collected 2013-06-19
CTCAGAGAGCATATTCAACTCTTCAAGGCCATCTTTGATATAAGCTAAAGCTCTACCAGTATCGGTAACTCCAACTCTTTCCATGATTTCTTGTACTGTCATTTATGCTACATTATCTAATATTGCATATACTAATAATTTAACATCTTCCCCTATAGCAATAGCCCTTAAATCTAATGTATCTGGTGTTCCTGAGAATCTTCCCCACCAAACTTCTCCAGGATTCAATTGAAGATTTCCTGTTGCTGCTGCCGCTGCCGTACTATCAGTAAAATTAAAATGTACTACTGCTGTTGATGCACTTGCAGTTGAACCATCAGAACGAAAACCTGAATGTTTAAGTACTATAAATTCTAGCACATCATTAGCATGTGTCCTGAGCGGGGTTAAACCACTAGCATCACTACCATTTAAATATCCTATATCAGCAGGTATTATTACTTCTTCACTTGTATCTATATCAATTGCATATGACATCCATTGACTTAAATCTCCAGCTCCATCAGCTATCTCATGGGTTATAGTTCCTCCAACGTTTACTTTCGCATCATCCGTTAAAACTGATGCCGATACATTAACTAGTGCTTTATCTACTGCCATTTTTTATCTCCTTTGTTGTTGTTGTGCAGCTTGTTGTTGTTTAGCTGCCATTGTTTGATTAATCATTTTTTCATTGTTCTGAATATACACATTTACTTCGTTTAGAGCCCACTCGTAATACTTCTTTGCTTCAGCAGAATAGTAAGCTGCATTCTGTGTTGCAGATGCAGATTTTTGAGTCTTTTCTCCAATTTCAGCTTGGTATTTCTGTAAATCGTTAGTATATAAAGCTACTTTACTTTGATATTCTTGAGAATCTTTCTGCAAAGTATTAGTAAAATCTTGTATTTCTTTATTCATATCTTGCTGATAAGTTTGCACTTCAGCTCCATATTTCTGAATCTTTTGAGCATCATCTTGTGATGATAGTTGTGCATCTTGTATAGATACTTGTAACTCTCCTTGATATGCAGCATTCTCCTTATTAAAAACATTTAACTCATTTTGAATATCAGAAGCATACTTTTGTGTTTTCATATTATTCTCTTGCTGCCATGCTGTAAACTCACCTTGATTACCTTGTACTACTTTAGCAACGCTATTTTGATATACTTGAATATCTGAAGCATATATCTGCAATTTTCTAGCTTCTTCAGTATCTCTAAGTGTAGCTTCTTGCACAAAACCCTGTATAGTCCCTTGATAAATTGCATTCTCTTTATTAAAAGTATTTAATGCATTTGTCATATCAGAACCAAATTTTTGTAACTCAGCAGTTCTTTCACCCTGCCATATTTGTAATTCTTTTTGCAATGTTTGCTGATAATTTTGAACTTCTTTTTGTACATCAGCAGAATACTGACCTTGTTCAGCTTGGTATAAAGCTAACTTTCTCTGATTCTCCTGAACAATAGCCTGCATATCATTAATACCATTTTGCAGTTGTCTTTGTATATCTCTATCTTTATTAGATTTTGCATTATCTAATTCTGTCTGAGCATTAGTAATAGCTACTTGATTAGCAGCTTGCATATTCTGTACAGATTCTTGTATAGCAGATTGATAAGCTACATTCTCAACTTCATAATTTGCCTGAGCTTCTGGCAATTTGGCACTAAACTCTCCTATCTGAGCCTGAATCTGCTGTATCTTACCTGAAGCTAATTCAGTATCTTCATTTGTATCTAAGTGAGTCTCAAATGTTGTAAAATCAAGAGCTCCCATTACAGGAGGAGTAAATGTAGGGGCCGTCCCAGTATATATACTAGAGGCAGCAATACTTGTAGTCGTTACAATAGGTTGTACTGTATCAAAACTACCATCTACACTAGTAAAAGATACTGCAGTAAAACTTGGAACAGCAGGAGCAACCGCAGTTATTGATAAATCTGATATTGTAGGTGCAGTCGTTAAAGAAACAACTGGAGGGGTATATGTTGGATTCTGACCTGTAAAATCATCTACAGTTTGCACCGATGTAGTTGGAGCTATTGGAGATGTAGGCATTGTCCAATCTAAAGTAGGAAATGTAGTAAGAGATGAAATTGGTTTAGTATAAGTTGGTACAGCTTGACTGAATGATACTGTACTACTAGATAGTGTTGGAGCTACAGGAGGTGTTACACTTATAGTTAAATCACTACCAAAATTAGGAGACACAGGAGGGATAGGAACAACTAAATCTGTCCAGTCTATAATTTTAGAACTAGCTAACTTCTCAAACTCTGCAGAACAAGCTCTATATACGATTGCGTTTCTTAAATCACAATCGTCATCTAATTCAGCAGAATTAATCCAATATACATATCCACTATTACTTCCGTCAGTAACAGGGGCTATTTTAATACCTTCTGCTTGAGTCCAATAAACAGGAAATGAAGCCGTAGCTTTCTTTAAGCTTATAGAATTATTTGCCCATATAGATTCTGAAAAAGGTATTTCATTGCAACTGAATCCATTCCTTTGAACATCAATAATAGAATCATTTACTTCGTGAGCAATCGCACTTCCATCAGTAGAGGGAGATGATTCATACATTGCAAATCTTAATAAATTCTTTGGAATACTTGCAACCGCAAACCTCTGAGCATCTTGAATACTATGAGTAGATACCGAAGAAATTCCAGTTATGTCTTTTATGCTTTGAGTTATTTCGCTTGTTGCCATAATTCTTTCAGAATTGGGGGGAAATTAATCCCCCCAAAACTATTCTCCTTATAATGAGATATTACCTCTCATATTTCAGATTAAGCTCCAGCGTCAGTCATGCCAGAAATATACCAATTGGTACCATCAGAAATAAGCTCAATAAAATCACCTATAACTCCAGCTGCCAAAGTATACCCACTAGCTGCATTAATACGCTCAGGAGTAGTACCTACATCGACTATTGTGCCATATATTTTACTAGCACCGCCAGCTATTATATGTTCACTATCATCGCCAGATATTAATTTAACTTGAAAACCTGCTATACTAGTACTAAGCGTTGGCAAAGTAACTGTAATAGCAGCATCTTTTAAGATAAATACCTTTCCAGAGTCGCTAGGGTCAAGAGTAAATGACGCAGTAGCATTAAATACAACTTGTCCGCCATGCGAAGGATGTGAACCAACTTTTACTAAAGCCATCAGTTAACTCCTTACTGTCTACCGTGAGAGAACGTCTGTAGAACAACAGCACCTGCTACATCACTATCATTTAAATAGAAGAAAAATGGTGTAACTATTTCTCCATCATCAAATGTAAATGCAGCAGCAGCCCCAGGAGTAGCATTGTCTAACTTGTATGTAACAACTCCTGCTGAACTAACTAATATCTTTACCTTATGTACTGCAGCATCAGCCCAGTCTCCTGAACTAGGTGATGTTAGGTCTGTAGTAGTAGTGGCACCAGCATTCAGAATAGTTTCTGATTTAATATCACCAGAAATTGAATTTAAACAAGCCATTTCATCATAGTCATCAATATTAGCTTGAAAAGCTTCAACTTTTCTAAAACCAAAAGCACATTCGTCAGCACCAGAAACATCAGCTATACTCCATTTCATCTCACAATAAAATGCATCAGAACCTACTACATATCTATCAATACGAGGACCTTTTGATTGATACTCTTTTGCAAGAGGGTCAGCCAATGCCCATTGTACTCCAAGATTATTAGTATTCCCATAACTGTAGTCCATACCAGTCGCAGTTGTAATAGGGCTAGTTGTTGTTTGAGTACCGATATTCTGAACAAGTAATCTTAATCCATCATCGTAATCATGTCTAGCGATTGCAGAAGTCAATCCAATAGAACTTCCCACCTGGGGAAGACTACCAAAGTGAAATTTACCACCGTCAGGACCTGGACCACCATACTCATTGTTAATCTTACTGTCGAGTTTATTAGAACCGTATAAAGGATTTCCCATTTTTTACCTCCTTTATTTCCAGTAAGCGTGAGCTTCAGGCATTTGCCATTCCATCCCAGCTTCTGTTTGGATTAAGTCAACTCTGCGGTCAACACCACTATTTTCTAAGGTTTGGACACCTACATAGATAGCAGTATCACGATTCAAACCATTTCCTACGAGAGGTCTGTATGAACAGTATCTCATATTACAGGCTAGAATCTTAATCTGAGCTCCATCTAAGTGAACATTACGAGCAACATTCATATCTCCATACGGAGTTGAAATTGTCGTGATGTCTACTCCAAATACCTTCTTTTTACCAGTTAAAGCCATATCAGCACGGAAGTTCGGTGATATTTCAAGGTTATTAGTAAAGTAACCTGTCAACTTATGTAACCAGTTATAGGTTGCAGTATCCACAAAGAACAATGTTGCGTTAGCATTATTGTATCGTGGGTCTAGGAAGCTACTCATATCATCCAAGAAATCGTCTTGCGTCTTTGTCGCATGTGTGAGACTAAACACATTACCATAACTTGAGATGTAATCAACAGCTCCTTGAGTTGTCCAAGTATTACTATCTATTTGACCTTGAGCACCAAACAATATTGATTGCTCAATATCCCATTTGTGCTCTACTAACTTTTCACGCCAGATACGAGCCCACTCATTAGGTTCATACTTTAGCACGGTAGCACGAGTCGTGTTATCCATTGCCATCGCAGTCTTCCAAATCTGAGTGCGTCCATAACTGGTTGAGAAAGGCTGGTCTTTCCATGTAGCCGGGTATCCACTACCTTGAGCATGCGTAGAACCTACAACGTAGGAACGTGCATCTTCAAGCCCTGAAGATGAACCATCTCCAGCTATTGATGTACTATATACTGAATCACCAGAAAAGTCGTTAGCACTAATTCCAGCTGGGAAGTTAGTATCACTACCTCCAGATGCAGCGTCTTTAGCTTTAACAACTGTGCATTTCAGTATTTGGGCATCAACTGTAGTTTGGTCAGTAACAGCAGTATAATTCTGAGCCGTTACTGAATCAACACGAAGAATAGCATATGTTAAGACTAAACCACCTGCAGATGTACTCCAATTAACCTTAATGAGCTGGTCTTCTAAATAAAAAGCAGGTTGAGTGCCATCAGCACCAACAACTATTTCATTATTAGATTGCCCATAAATGTTAGTCAGATTACCTGCAGATTTATAGTCTGTAGCCATCTTAACGTATATCGTATTGCCTGCAGTTTCTAATGTATCACCTTGTGTAGCTACAGAAGCACTGTAGTTAGCATTCCAGGTAGAATTATCATTACTGTAAGCAACAGGATATGCATACCGTTTATGGAAAGAAGGTCGCCTTTCGGTGAATTTAAATTCCGGGTCGTCAACTGATTTCTTCGCAACTTTAGATACTAATCTGAAGAAAGGGTCTTGAGCTATTGCTAATTCAGAAACCCTATCGCCAAAGTTGTATCGCCTTCTAAGGTCACCCGTAGAAAGTGTTGAGGGCGTTTGCCCAATCGAAGAAGAACCAGTTCCATACGAACCTAGTTGAAAAATGTCAGCCATTTTTTAACTCCTTCTTTATTATTTGACAATTAGGGCATTAGTACATCATGTACCAAATGCCGATTCAAGTTGAGAATCTACTCCCTTGAGAATGTCAAAGACGGAATCATCTTGATTAGTTTCGACTTGAGCACTACCTGTAGTAGCTAATGAGCCTGGTGCAGATTGAACTTTCTGCATCTGTCTCGCTACATTTTCGTTAGCGTTCTGCTGAATATTGGCTTCGCGAGTATCCTTATTCTTCAAATAAAGAATATCATCAAATGTCAGCTTGTGTGTTTTAGCAAAGTTTTTATAGTCATTCCATTCTTCAGTAGACAAATTATGTTTACCTCTGAAGTCGTTCTCCTTTGCAGCTCTTTCAGTTACAGCGTTTTGTTGTTGCTGAGACTGAGCAAGCCTTTGTTGAACGATACCATCAACTGTTGCTCCGAACATCTTAGCTGAGTCCGATTCTGGATTCGATAAAGCTTCATCAGCATCGAAGATAAAATCATCTTCTAATCCCATCCTCTCCTTCATGCTTTTAGGAGCTTCTCCTCCACCCTCAAAGTATCCTCGTACATGACGAATCAACTGAGGGTCTTCTTTCATCGCGTTAATGATAGGAATATAAGGTTCCATTGACTTATTTTCATCATAAAGCCTTTTAGCTTCACGACTGGAATCCTGATACCTTTTCATTAAATTACCTTCCGATTGGTCGGTAACTTCCTGAACTTCTTGAGGGCTCTGACTAAGTATATTACTACTATTAGCGTCTGAGGTTGCCTTCTGCTCACCTTCTAGGATGCCTTGATTCAAAGAACCATCCAGGGCTGCGAAAAATTCCCTAGATGCATCCACATTAGAAGTAGAATCGGGGGCACTATCTTGTGCGTTGCCTATTACTTCTTGATTTTCCATTTTCTCTCCTTATTAAATGAGATAATTAAATTTAAGCATTCTCTGCTTTCTTATCAACTGCTTTTTCAGCCGAAAGCTGTGCTTTGTCAACTACTGTTTCTACACCTCTTCTCATGTCTTTTTTAGCAGTATCAAATTCTTGTTTTAGAGCTTCTCTTACTACTTTTTGCTGAGCTTCTGTTTCCACAACATCTTTTCTAATTTCAGTCTCAGCTTGTCCAATCTTCATCTTAATACCAGCTTGTACTAATTGACGCTCTAATGTTTCAATAGTTCCTTCTCTGTCCTTTAATGATTCTTGCATCTGTTGAACTTGTCCTTGTAACTGAGCATATAAAGATTTTCTCTCAATAATTTGTTTCTTTCCTCTAATGTCAGTTTCAGCAATCATTGCAATATCATCAATTAACCCAGCCTGGAACCATCTAAAATATTCTTCTATTAAAGCCCATCTATTGATTGGCATTGTAGTGCCTGCAACTATCCTTACATCGAAAGATGCAGAATTGTAGTCAAGCCATTTGCCTATTTCTTTACCATAATCATTATAGATAGGAATATTAATTCTTTGTTCTTTCTCTTCTCCTCCTTCTTTTTGACCAGCCTCAGGCTGGACAATACGAAAAACTTTGTCTATTGTATAATGTTTTTGTGACATTTGCTGAAAAACTCTACCAAGATGCTCAAGACAAGGCTCAACAATACTGCTCATCCATGATTTAAGACGCCTTGTTCCAAACTCATCATTAGCAAGTAATCCTCTATAGGTCTCAGGCTGCTCTTGTGTAAATCCCATCATTGCCGAAGGAACTCCACTAATATACTCAGCATCAGACTTACCTTCCTGAACAATAGAAAAGAAAGCATTATTTATGGGAGCAGGTAAGACAGGAGTTGGAGGGGCAAAACCTTGTCTATACTTCAGCAATGCTCCAGGAGCTGAAGAGTACTGCTCCCATTCTTCTTCTGGAACTGAACCTTCTTCATACATCCATCTCAGATTAGAAGCTAAATTAGCATTATGTAACATAATCTGATGAGATTTATTAATCTCCTGCTGTTTACCTATCAATGGCATAACAGCACTTAATGGATATGGTGTTCCAGTATACATATATGGTATAGGTACTATTGGATATTCAGAAATAGGTAACATCCTTTCATATAAGAAAACATCATCACCTACACTACAAGTGAGAACTACTTTATTCTCAAAAAACTTAACAGCATTAACAATATTCTTAGACAGCTCTTTATTCTCTGACATAATTTTAAATTCTTTATCAGATACAACCATCTGGTTAATACGAACAAGAGACTCTTGAGCTTGAGACATTAGTTCCTGTTCTTTAGCAACTAAAGCTTCTTCCATCTGCTGTTGAGCTTTTTGCATTTCAAGCTGAGCTCTACTTTCTATTATCTCTCCAGATTGTAAAGCCTGTTGAACCTGCATTTGCTTCTCTTGCAGTTGAACCATCATCTCAGCTTTTAATTCCTCAATAGTAGTTTTAACTTCTTCCATTACCTGTTTAACTACTTCAGGAGGAGCTTCTTCTCTTATAAAAACATTATAAAAAGCAAATTTTCTTTTTTCATAAACTTCAAAGTAACCTAGTATGTCATCATCTTCACCATCTACACCAACAGCCATACCAAGATTAGAAACATCTTCGGGCTGTATGGCAGTAGCTGTAGTTTTATCTATTAAAGAATAATCTACTGTACTGGTATTCCCTCCTGCTTTACCTATCTTAACTTTAAACTCAGGGAACATATTCTGCAACTGAGTTCTTGTAATATCTTTTTTAACTAATATAAATGAAGCATCTCTAAACAAAAAATCTCTCGACATAGGGTCAACGTGAACATCGTAAGGATATATATTACGAAATTTTACTTCACCTTTGCCTAAATCAGCATCCTTATCTATATCTATAAGGAAATACCCTATACCTCTTGTTAAACTGTCGTTAATAACCTGACTATAGACTGATTTACCATTTGATATATACCAACAATAGTCTGCTATATCTGAATGTATTTGAGCAACATCAGTATCATCTCCAGTTGCACCTACTGCTTTCCATCTTGGATTATTAGCAGTAACAAAATATTTCATAATCTCTATAATAGGAGTTATCCTATTTATAGTGAATGTAGGCATCCCAGATTCTTCTAGAGATTCTCTCTCGTCTTTAGTAAGTTGCTCATCTAAATAAAATTCGTGACCTTTCTGGCTTCTTCCCTGCCATTTGCCACGATTACCTGTAGCAGCTCTTTCCCAAAGCTGTTTATTTCTCTGAGCTTTCTTCTTCTGAGTGTTTCTTGCCATTAATACCCAAGAGGTTTATCAATTTTAGACATAGCTTCCATAGCGATTCCAGCGGGGTCAATGCTACTTTTTTTTTGGGAATCACCATAACTTGTTAAAGCTCCTACAAAATCTTGTACTCTCTGAGGGGTCTGTTGTGCCCATGAACTTGTCCCGTGCTGTTGTGTCCTATCCATACTGAAAACATTACCACCTTCACCAGGTTTTTTAAACATAGCTTCACTAGCTGCTAAATTAAAATCACCAGATTTCATAGCTGACCAAGTACCTTTAAACTTATCACGCCATCCAGTACCTAATTGAAAATTTACTGAACCTAAAGCTTCAATCATTCCTTGGTCTTCAATACCTAACTCTTTAGACTGTGAAAGACCTGCAGCATATGCTTTTGATGAATCTTGTTTCAACCATTGATTAGTAATCTCTGGAGAAATCTTATCACCTTCTTTATATATAGCCTTTTCTTCAGCAGTTAATAAATGTCCTGTTCCTGCTGTAGGTTTACCAAGCGTGTCTAAATATACATTTTCCTTAAAACCTTCTCTTAACTTTAGATGCTCCATAAAACTTTCTGTAGGCTCATCTGAAATCCCACGTTTGGGTGCTTCCATTAGAAATACCTCGATAGTGTGAATTTTAAATCTTGTTCTGGACTCTGTCCAAAATCTTCTCTTTCAGGTTGTCCATATAAACCAACTCCATGCTCTGCTGTAAATGACATATTTCCACCTACAGGAAAATCTACCCTTTTATAATTTTTACCTATAACAGGGCTCCCAAGGAGATTCCATAATGTCTCACCAAAATCTATTATTGACCTTTCAGTATCAGTAAAATCAATACCCAAAGAAGCATACTTATCTGTTTTCCTCATTAAAGGAGACATAGCTGATGTTTTAGGAGTCGTTGTCTCTTCTCTATATGGAATTTTTGGAGGCATTATTAATCCGTTCTGGTCTTTTCATTAATCTTTACCTAACCATTTCATTAGTTTATCTGAAATTCCTTCTTTTTTGGGTTCAGTTCCCCAACTTTCAATAAATTCTTCATGGCTTAAATCTCCACTGTCAAGACGCTTAAAACTTGTCATGCCACGGTCATAATCATCACTTCCAGAAGCAATAGCGGACTGAAAACTAGCTCTCATTAGATTTCTCAATACGCTTCTTCTCATAGAATTAGCTCCTACTTCATAATAAGATGTATCACCAGCTGCAGAAGCAAAACCATATAAACCTTTACTACGATAAACACCCTCATCATCTATCTCATCTGGCGTATATTTTAATGCACCTCCATAATTAAGTAATTCACCTTTATATTCTCCACCAGTATATAATTTACCTAACCTAATCTCAGATTCAGTTCTCGTGGTCTCTGTACCATTACTCATTTGAATGCCTCATAGTTATCTGGTTCACTCATTATTTTTAAAATTTCTTTAGGAACTCCTCCTTTTTCCTCATCATCATAAGGTGAATAAGGGTCATTCTCATTAAAATACTTTCCTCCTTTAGCGTATCTTTCATATTCTTCAGGATACTGTCTAAATATATGACTCATTTCTACTAAAGATGATGTTTCTTCACCTTCAGATTCAAGTATATCTGCAGGAACTTCATTATAAGACTTATACTCTTTAGAATACTTCTTATTAATATATTCCAAATCGCTGATATTCTTTTTCTCAACCCTTGAAACTAATTCAGGTAAGGATTCAGTCTCATACTTATCAACAGCCATTAAGTCTTGTACTAGTCCCATTACGCTACAATCCAGCTTTTTGCTTTTTTCGTAGGTTTATACCAAGTTTTGTCATCATTTTGTACGAAATTGGGCGGAAAAGCATGAATATTGGCGTAGAAAAGTGTTTCAATGGTGTCATCGTGAGCCATACGTGGCCCAAAGGTAACTATTTCGTTAATTAAATCAAACATATTTTGCATTACAAATATAGTTCCTGAGCTAAACCTTCCAGAGAGTCCAGAATATACCCTGTTAATCTTATTTCTACCTCCTGGCTTTTCAGGAACAACAGCTACATCAAACTTATTTAATCGCCTTCTTTCCTCATTTAATGCCTGGAATATACTTCTGTTCATAGCTACATCTTCTACTGTGCTTGATATACAATGATATTTCTGATGCATTTCGAGTATGTAGTCTACAACGCCCTTTTTATTTAGATAGTTTCCATGTATGTCTTTTGCTCCGATTGTCGGAATTGACCTGTGACGTTCATACTCTAATGCATACAGATTATTATCAACATCAATAGCAATACACATAATAACTGAAAAATCAGATTCTTTTGTATCAATATCTGTAGCTGGGTCGCAACCAATGAAAGTATTAACTGGAATTCTTTCGCCACCAATGACAAGATGGTTCTGATTTTCTTCTGCATCATATTCATAATATCCTTTCCAGAATTTTATATGTTCTCTTGTGAATAACGCATCTTCAGCACTTTGAACCTCCATCATATATTCTTGATAGAACTTGGAAGCCTGACCTGAATCGTTATAAAATCTTTTCTTTTCTTCTAATTTACTCTTACTAAAGAACGACGGCCACAATGTTTCACCAGAAGGCAATATTGCTTTAGATGTTATTATCTCCCAAGCAAAGTCTTCGCCGTCTGAACAAGCGCGTTCGTAATTGATAAGAAGATTATTAATAAAAGAGTCGTAATGTACGGGAGTGCCATTAACACGCAACCGCCCAGTATGAGGCTCAATCGCAGGATAAACGACAGCAGTGACCAAATTCGCATTCTTGTCCCTGGATTCTCTGGTGATTGTGTTTGCTTCGTGCTCAAAGTCGTCAAGTACAATAAGATCATACCTTTTATGGAGTTTAGCACCACCTCTGATTCCTGCAACATTGCTCTTAGAAATAAGCTTACATCCATTTGATAATTCTATATCCTCCTCTGTCCATTTAATTCCCTTTAATTTACCAAAATAATACAATATCTTATCATTGTATTCTAAATGGTGCTTTATGTAGTCCATATTACCTACAGATAATTTTTGAGTAGCAGATACCCAAGCATAAAACAAAAAGTCATCTTGTGGTTTGAAGAGGAAGTCCTTGAGGATAGAGGCTTTTGTCAGAACGGTCTTGCCGTGGCCTCTAGGTAGGATGATGGCTAATTGCTTTACATTTAAATCATCAATGGAATCTGCTACTCTGTAATGAAAAGCAGGGGTTTCGCTTCTCATGAAATCATTTGGTAAGAACAGTTTACCAAACGCTATTAAATCTTTGTATGCTAACCTAAGAGCTTCTTCAGCTTGTGATATATTTTGTGTGTTTATATTCATTCACTTACTTTGCTTGTCTGCATTCTTTCACCTGATTCTGGTTCTAGCTGCCACCACAACTCTTCTTCAGTAATTGAATGAGCAGCCATTTCAGCGGGTATATCTTCACGAGGTGTTACACCAGGGATGAATTCTTTCATAGTCGTTTTCCCAAATGGAATTGGACCCCAATAATATTCGCTTCCTGTAAATGGCACATCTACTGTACCCTTAGAAAATTGATACGAAGGATAATGCTCTTTAACTCTTGATTCACCAGTCTCTATTCCATATTCATCCACCATCAATCCCATACTCTTCTCTCCATAAACACCTTCACCCCATAATTTCCTTTCTACTTGACCTCTTGTATTTAATTCTCTCCGTTCTTTTACAGTTGTATCATAATCTTGAGCATGAGCAAACTCTGCCATAACATCACTTAAAACACCTGATTGATAATGAACTGTATCTGGAGCTGCAGGCCAATTCTCTCCTTTTGTGAAAAAAGCTCTATCCCATGCATTCTCACGGCCTTTTGTTTCCCAGTGTTCTGTTAGCTCTCCTTGTTCATATGCCTTCATAAATGGTTGACCTACACCTTCCCAAACTCCTCTTATACTTGCAGTATCAGCCTTAGCATCCCATAGTTGAGGAGACTGAAATGATTTTTCACCAAACTCAGTATAATCTGTTAGGAACTGCTGAAACGATTCTGCAGTACCAGCTCCTTCAAAAAGAGTTTTACGCTTTGGAGTCACTTGATACCCAAACGAAAGGAAAAACTGTTACTGAAGTATTACTTCTCTTTGTCTTGTACGGAAGAATTATCTTCGGTTTCTTTTTCATTTTTTTCAAACTCCTTAAATAGTGTTATTACATTTTTATCAGAACTCACTATCTTAAATCCCCAATAAAGCATTATCTTAACTATCCTTGTGGGATTAGAGTGCGCACCACCTGATGAATTTACCAATATTAAATTAGTTGCAACACCAATTTTATTTTTCTCCTTAGCAAGCTTCTCAACCCTCTGTGCCATATCTCTCAATGAAGTAACTCCATTCCTTTCTTCTTCAGAAATGAACAATTCATTTATCCATGCAACTTCACTACCCTCAGGAAATGAATATGCTATAAAACCTTTATTATTTGATATAGTATCCCAACCCCATAGTTCCTTATAGTAATCTTTAAGAGCCTGCACTATTCCTCCTCACTTCCGTTTTTGATTAGTTTTCTATCAGCTATCTTTAGCTGGTCATCAGTAAAACCTTCAAACATACCTATAACACCTACCTGACTTTGATTTATTGTGTTAGATGCTGTTCCTATAATCTTACCTAACTCTTTAGTAGACTGCAAAATTATGTTACTGTCATCACAAAAATCCGCTAAATGCTTTAACTTTGTTAAGATGTACTCGTGGTCAATACCTAGAGCCTTAGCAACTTCATTTACATTTCTGTCTATTTCTTTCATAACCCTGTCCTGTTTTAATAATATTAATGCTTTCTTCTTAGCTTTATCAGTATCAATCTCGTTGTAAGCTTCCATATAAGACTTAACTGCACCCATACCAGTTGCAACATTGACAGAGAAAACCTTTTCATTCTTTGTAACATTCGTTCTTTCCTTTACCCTTTTTCTTGTGTCTTTGATTTTTTTACTGAATGTGTATCTGTTCGGGTGTTGTTTAAAATCCGTATCCATAACAGCATTCTTAGTCTTAAGAAATGTACCCACAACAGTCCTACACCAGCCCGTAGCCACTTTATAATTCTTACTATCCCCAGGGTGATTAATATTATTCGACACTTTAACCAACTGAACAACTCCACCATCGTCAGCTTTAACCCAATCGCCTTCCTTACCTTCTTTCCAATCCTTAACCTCGACAGCCTCGCCATTAAAGAACTCTCTATATTCGTCCTCGTCTTTAAAGACATAATGAGTCTTACCTTTAATTGTTGAGTGTTCCACCCAGCTCTTCTATAAAATCAGATAAATTATCTATCAAATCCTGGACTTCCTTAGGTATCCAAAATACATTTCCATCTATCTGAATTGGCACATTACCTTCATTAACAGACATATCATTTAATAACTTAATCTGCGTTTTTTGAGGTAATCCTTTTAAAAATTCTATTTCAACAGCCATTAATTTATCCTAAAACTTCCGCTTATTAGACACAGCTAATAGCAGCTATATTTATTAATTCCTAAATAATGTATAGCCCGCCTATTTCAAAAATAATACTAAAACCCATGTGATGTCAAGCTTTATTTGCATTTTGTTATGCGTCCTTGTTTTTATGGTATACACACTAAAAGTGTTTTTCGTATATACGTTTTACGTTATTTTGTATTTTAATTAACTGTATAATTGCTAATAAAGATTCTTTACTCTTACTCACTCTAACTGGAGGACCATGCTATGGGACCTGGAAAGAAGAAGCAACCTGCTCCAGAGGCACCGCCTGATGTACAAACTATAGGCGATCTCAGTCTGGAGGAGCGTAACGAAGCTGCTGAACTATGGGAAGCACTGAAGAAAGCCTTTGCTACCTCAGTCATTAACACGAAGTCATCGGCTGAGATGAGGCGTGTTACTGAGGCAGCCAGGGTTAAGTGTAACGCTATCCTGATGCTCTGTCGAGCTGATGGTGTTACTACTGTTCAACGCGAGATCAGGCAATTCCTGCAGCGCAGCTGGACATAAAGTCCGAATAGAGAAGCTAAGGGGAACGTGCAGCATCAACCACCCGAAACCGTGATAGCTAGCTAGATTCCCCTTTCTTCTTACCTTTATAACAGCCCCCAATCAAGGCAAGTGTATGTATAGGTATAAGTATAAGGATTACATCTACAATATTGCATATCTTTATATAGTATAGAGTATTTGATTAACATGGGAATATAACATAACCGCTCTGTGCTAATAACTGATGCACGTGAGGCTCATAAGGCTACCCGGCTAATACTAGTCGCCAGGTCAGACTGCTAGCTGAGTCATATCATTACATCGGCCGCCGTCTTCAATCACGGATCCGCAGCCTGCTAGGTTGAGCAATCGCAACCTTATACTAGTACAAGCTGGTTGAGATGGGAAAAGATTGACCAGAGCGGTTATATTTTATTGGCACCCAGATTCATATCAATCTTAAGCTAGAGAGTTATATTAGACCATAGACTCAGTTAGTCGCTGAATAGACTGCTATGGACTTGTATAAACATAGTGATTGACGTCTACTCATTCTTGCTGCTGAATAGCGTAATGCGGGCAGACCAGATGACTTTGGGCGAACTTGGGTGCCTA